>ENA-ORXT01006139-ORXT01006139.1-marine-metagenome-genome-assembly--contig:-NODE-6139-length-11325-cov-3.141714_pt1 | contig 11325 bp, 9 predicted proteins | sample MGYA00237868_ERZ511482 | MGnify/ENA metagenome assembly ERZ511482
GCTCATTCCAACTATGCTCCAAAGCTTTAAACTCTAAAGGGGTGCTGACTAGCTTTATTGTCAAGCTATTTGGAGTAGTCACGTTTAAAAGCACCTACTGTCAACGCGCATAGCATCGGCGACCGAGACATGCTGGTTAAAATTAAGAGTGTGTAAGGCTGTCAGCTTCGGATCCCAGGTTGGTCTGGAGCAATGCACTAATTCTTCCACGTAGCTTTGTTTATTCAGTGCCTTTATTTTATTTATATTCAAGCCAGCACCATAACTGCCCGCACAGTCTTGAGAGGGACGATACAGATCGCCCTTCCACTGAAAAAACTTACCCGCAGGACGGGCACATGAAGCATCACTAATAATGGGATTCAACTGGTGCGGCTCCCATGACTGACTTAGTGGAGATCCAGCATAAAAAATATGTAATTCTTCATTGCCAGACATCCCTTTTTCCGGAGCAATGCAGGCAAAAAGCCACCACATCCCTTCATGTTCAAGCAGTGTAGAATCATAAGCATGAACTCCCTCCATCAATGTATGCTGCTGCTCCCATACATAAGGAAACTCGACACTCCGAAATAACGATATCGACTCAGTCTCACCAGATTCAGGTATCATGTAGTACTGAGACTCATAACTGAACACATTAGGAAAGGAGAGGTGATAAGGCTTTTTCAGAATTATTTTTGGTTCTGTATGACTACCATCACTAAAAATCTCCATACAGCTTAAATGGCCCCGCTCAGTCGCAAAAGGCAGCTCTTCAAAAAACAGGTAATGCTTGCCATTGTCACTAATCACAAAAGGATCTGCCCAGAAACAATCCTTAGGTGGAGATATTTCAAGATAATCAGCGAACGATAAGGGAATTTCTTCTCTCTCAGTTAATTGATCGTAAAATTGTACGAGTAGCACCCACTGCTCTTTTCGAAGAAATTTCTGATTGAATTTATCCAGGAAAATGCCAGCGAGATTCTGATAAGCTTTTACTGGCTTTAGGTCAGCTTTTATAAGTTCAGCGGGCCTCTTTAGATGGGAGTTTTTAAAGTTAATTTGTTCCAGAGACTTTGTCTGCAGATGCTTACACACACGAACCCAAGACGATTCAAGCAACTTCCAGTACTGATTCATATTCCGACTTAAAGGCCCCATATCCAGACTAGGTCGGGACTTGGTCAACACATGAAAACCATCATCGCTATCGTAAGCCACTATTGAGAAATAGCACTGCTTTTCACCTTGGGAGAACTCAGAGAATCCGAACATCGTAGAGTTTAATTTTTCCGGACTGTCCGGCTCTGAGAAATGCGTTTCAAGTAATCCTATTCTAGCCGTTTTTTGTAATTTACTAGCTACAGTGCTTTCAGATAGGTTAATCCAAAAGTCCAGTTCCACAGCAGTTTCATCACCACATGCAGATTCGTCATTAACCACTGGGGCATCGGGATACTCAAGTTCAACCAAATCATAGGCAGACATTGGAGACTGAAATATTATTGAATCAAGCTTATGTAGATAATTAACGGAGCCAGGCAACATCTGGGGCTTTTTATCCAGAACATGAACTGCCCCCACATGAATTAGCTTTGCATCTACCAGTTTTTTTATCAGTAGAGACTGCCACTGCCAAATTTTAGTGGATCTAACGATTAGTCCAACAGAAAGTTCAGATGAAGAGTGCTTCATAAAATATAGTCGTTTGCCTTAGCAATCACTGACGAGAATTTACCAGTTATTTTTATTATTAGTCTTGTAGGCTATTGTACGAACTATGCATAATTCTGAGTAGGTATTTCCTGACCAAAGGAAGTACCAGTTAGTACAAACAGTCTATCCTGATGTTTTTGCTGCGCTTGAGGGATCAATACTGAGACACCAAGGCTTTCAAGCTTCTGTACAAAACGTTGAATAAATAGGCCATCGTCGTTTTTATCTTTCAACTCATCGATCCACTCGCTATCAAGAATCACCTGCTTGGGTTTGATGTGCTTGAAGAGAAATAGCGGCGTAGTATCGACAGAAAAATTATTCAAAGCAATCTGGCAACCTGAACTTCTCAACAGATCAACCACTTTATGCGTTTGAGGAATTCGGTTCATTGGCATCTCCGCATCAATAATTAATACCAACTGCTTAGCCTTCTCACCAAGCTCCTGTGATAACTTGTGCAGCCAAATCATCATATCGGAATCGGCAATCATATTGGCGCTTAGGGTAACCAAGTACGTTCTCTCAGATCTTGTTTCAAGCTTTAAGGCTTCAAACACCAGTTTAAACATCAATTGATCCCAGAAACTTGCATAAACGGGTAACGCAGCCGATGTATTTCGTGACAACAGTGTGTTAATCATTCGAAAATCTTCAGGGTCGACATCAAGCTTAGCCCAAGCTGTGTTCAACGAGCGCCGACCAGGCTCATACAATTCCCTAAACCGTAGCTTCACCTGGCTATCATTAATCAACTCCTTTTGCAGGACTTCCAAACTACTTTCAACTGGCTCCTCGGAGTGAGTGCGGTTAGTCAAGACACGATCAAAAGGGTTAGTCTCAATTTTCTCAGCAGAAGCTGCTGGCATATCCCAAATATTCAATGCCCGGGTAACCGGAATTAACTCATCCTGGTAGTCCTGAGTTCGCTGTTCCACCCACAGCTGATAGCAACGGCGACCTTTTAACACCACGCGTGATGACTGTACTTTTGCATTAAATGGAGTACCCGATATGCGGCGCATCGTTAGTATTAAATCAGCATTGAACCGTGGCGAACTATTCAGCTTCGCCAAATAGCGTGCAAATAATTCATGTTCATCCCGGGCTATTAGCTTTTGTAATGAAAACCGCCTCAACTCATCCAGAGACTCGGCTGAAAACATAACAAGGAAAGCAATATTGGCATGCAAAACCTTACCCTCCGCAATGAAGGCAATGGCAAGGCTACTGGAATCAACGAGACGGAAAACTCTGCTCTCAGACAGAAAAAGTAGTGACTTACAGCGGCGGAAGTTTTTTTTCAGAATCACGTATTGCATAACAAACTGTAATGCTAAGTGAAACTCCCGAAACTCGGGGTCATGAATAACCCGACATTTCTGGATACCTACCTGTAAAGGCCCATCGCTCTCAAGCATCTCGGCTAAAGGGTCAATAAGCTCTACAACGATGCAATCCTGATTATTCGAATATAACCGTTTGTATAAAGACTGAAAATTTGCCTTGGGGGTATATTTCAGAAAGACCACATCAACCTTAGAGCGATTGATGAGCAAATCAAATGCATCTGGTTTTAGCGCACTGCCATTGACCCTTAGCGACTTATGCGCAGACTTCAGGTCTTCAACCAGTGCGATATGCTGCTCTGGTGTAAAACCTATAATCAGTGTGTGAATGGGGGCTTTGTACATACCCCATAACTTAGCGACTAGCCAAGAATATCGCAGCCGTCAGACTGACTATCGAAACAAGTTATTGGATTAACTGTAATTTAGATGAAATCCCATACACCACTAAAATCACTTTCCGGCGCTTCGTCTTGGTCGTCTTTTTGATCTAAAACGATATATTCGCAGTAAGCAAAACTACCCAGACATTCATCGATGGCAATTATTTGAACTTTCTCCTCTCGGTTACCGATGTCAATCATCAAAATATCTTCAATCTGCAACATATGACCAGGCAAGAGTAAGGAGGGTTTCTCCCGGACTGCATCAATTTTGGGAAGCATTAAGCCATTAATGGGCAATCGCTGGGGTGCCTCTCTATTGGTAATAGCTTTTACCGAGATACTGACGGCTCGCGGTGACAGTATCTCAGCGCCAAAACAGAGGCCCTTATCACGATAGAAATCCATCCAACGAATAACTGCAATTTGCCAACTATCCGACTGGTCTGAAGGGTCACGTAATGCCAGGACTTCGCCCACTCGGGCAGAGGATGGTTCGATGACTTTCTGCCTGAAGCCGTAGCCTCTGGCACTACTGTTATCGATATGCCAAGGTTGAATTTCGACATCGCTATCTTCAAGTGAAGTTTCGATATCGATATCTACCCATGGACTAGAAGCTGCTTCACCATAGGATAGTTTTTCGTAGAGATCATCTTCAGCACTTGACTGTTCTTCAGCACTTTCTTCTGTAGCACCGCTCGCAGCAACGACTGAAAACACATCACTAAGGCGCATAACAACACCTGCAACATCATCACGGTCAAACCGCTTATTCTTTCGACTGCTTGAAGAAGTTAGCCGAGATAGCAAGCGATTAGCCAAGCCACGGTTTAGCATAGGCTGGTCTTCATGCAAACCAAAGCTAGAGTGAGCCGTCATATCAATAAAATCTTTCAACACCGCTTCAATCCTAGAGATATCAAAAATGCGGCTAGTAGGTGAATTCAATACCTCACTCGCGGGCATTAACGCTGCAGGCTCATCACTGTTGAGCAAGGCTATGTGTGCATAATCGCCGGGAATATTATCGACATCATCCAGAATCGTTACCGTATTAACGACGCTGGCAAAGAACTTCTCTAGCCGATCAATTTCCCCCTGCCTCAAACTGTTGGGAATACCCAAGGCCACGAGATTAAATAACTTATAATAGGACTCGACGGTAAATGGATCCGCTTTGCCATCGGTACCTTTCGGAATCGTTTTATCCTGAATTTTGTTTTCACAGGCCAGCAGATACAAATGGTGAATATCATGCCAGATATTAGGCTTACATTTAATATAAACGCCGTAGCTGTTAACCAAGGTTCTGCCCATGTAGCGAATAGCTCGCCCAATTGCTATCGTTAAACGCTTTTGGCTATCCCCTCCTCGCGTCAACATATCTAAAGCGGCAAGCTGGTACGACCCCGCAAGTTCCAATTGAAGCGTCTGCTTCAGATCAAACACCTTCTGGCTTCGTTCAGGCAATGGAAAAGATCGAGTGGAGAAATGCCTATCAAGATTTTCAAGTGCAATATTGACATAAGGTAGCAGCACTTCGGTTATTTCGATTCGTACAGCAGGCGCTAACGGGTGTTGATTAAGTGCCACCAGACTTTGGTATAACACGCGTGTTACTTCGCCCATATTGGTCAGCGGAAGATCTTGCACCCAGTTTTTGGCTTGCGATACTGACGTCAGTAACGCCGCATCTGTTTTCTTTTTTGCTGGGGTTGAAAGCTGACTCATCACCTGCTCCACTTAATTTTTATTATTGGTTGATGCAAACTGTATCACTCATCGCTTAATTTAGTGACAACATCCCGACGAATGCACCGTACATTTTTGAACAGCAATCTATTGAAAAGCTTATCTTAAAGGCCATTTTCCAGTTATCATATCGCGATTCGTTTTATCGGGAGCAATATCAAGTGGCTAGTTACAATACCAGCGAATTCAAAAGCGGACTCAAGTTCATGATGGATGGAGATCCCTACAACATAATCGAAAACGAATTCGTCAAGCCGGGCAAAGGACAGGCTTTCAGTCGAGTCAAGATTCGTAATCTCAAGACAGGGCGAGTATTAGATAAAACCTTTAAATCGGGAGAAAAGGTCGATGCTGCCGATGTCATGGAGGTCAATGCTGAATACCTCTACACCGACGGTGAGTACTGGCACTTTATGGAGCCTACCAGCTTTGAGCAATACCAAGCATCGGCTACTGCCGTTGCGGATGTTTTGAATTGGCTCAAAGATCAGGAAACTTACATCGTTACACTGTGGAACGGCGAGCCATTGAGTATCTCCCCTCCTAACTTTGTTGTGCTAAAGATTACGGAATGTGATCCGGGTATTCAGGGGAATACTGCACAGGGAGCAACCAAACCGGCTATTGTTGAGACAGGCGCCGCCATCAAAGTTCCTTTATTCGTAGAAGAAGGCGAACTGGTCAAGATCGATACACGCACGGGTGAATATCTGTCACGGGCCAAAGAAGCTTAATTAATGCACTGGGAACCTGACGGAGACCAAGCCAGCCGAATTGCCCGCGCCAATACATTGCGACTGATTCGGGAGTTTTTCTGGCAGCGTCAGGTACTTGAAGTCGAAACACCAGCACTTTCTGCATCAGCAAATACTGATCCATTTATCGAGTCGTTTAGGGTAAGCGCAAGTAATAGCGGCAACACAGAAAACCGCTACCTGCATACCTCACCCGAATACCCTATGAAGCGCTTGTTAGCTGCTGGCAGCGGTGATATTTATCAGATTTGCAAGGTATGGCGAGCGGAGCCTTCATCAAGGCAGCACAATGCTGAGTTCACGATGCTTGAATATTATCGTCTCGGCTTTGATCTTTCTATGTTGATGCATGAAGTCGACACCTTGTTACTTTCTCTCTTGCCCGAGCTAAATCGTGACAGCCAATATGCAAGCTACGCCGAGCTGTTTCTTGATATTTTGGGCATTAATCCCCATACCATAGCTATTGAGCAGTTAAGTGTGCTGATAAAAGAGCGCGTACCAGAATTCTCAGGGGAACTAGATCGTCAAGCGTCATTGGATTTGTTATTAACACACTGTATCGAACCGCTGTTTCCGAACGACTGTTTGACCTTCGTTTACGACTATCCCGCGACGCAAAGTGCTTTAGCTAAAACAGAATTTTCACTAGAAGACCCTGCGACATTGCTGGCTAAACGCTTTGAAGTTTATGCAGGAAGTTTAGAGCTTGGTAATGGTTATCAAGAACTCACTTCAGCCACTGCGAATAAGGAGGTACTAAAGCGTGAATTAGCGGCGCGGGATGAGATGAATCTGCCATCAGTACCCGTAGACCAGCGCTTTTTATCAGCGATGAAATCCGGCATGCCAGAGTGCGCAGGCATCGCAATTGGTATTGATCGCGTACTCATGTTGCAAACGGGTGCATCAGGAATGAAACAGGTGATTAACTTTAGCTGGGAAAATGCATAATAACGGCACAATAAAATGTGGCATACTACGCGGCAAAATATCTAGCGAAACAATAGCAACAGACAAATTTAAATATTGGAGACTACTATGAACTTTTTCATTTCAGACGCAATGGCAGCCGATGCAGGACCACAGGGTGGTGGTTTACAACTGATCATAATGATGGCGATTTTCTTCGGTATCATGTATTTCATGATCATTCGTCCTCAGCAAAAGCGCGCCAAGGAACACAAAGAGCTAATCGCTTCCATTACCAAAGGTGATGAAGTGGTCGCAGGCGGAGGAATTATCGGCAAAGTTACCAATGTTGGTGACAACTTTATAGAAATGAGCGTGTCTGACAACACAACCATCAAAGTACAGCGTCAAGCGGTTGCTGCTGTGATGCCCAAAGGCACCATGAAAAGTCTGTAATTTCTCTAATAATAAACGAATACAGCCTTGGCTTTCCCAAGGCTTTTGCATAACCGGATTATAAAAATGAATCAAAATCCACTTTGGAAATATCTGCTGTTGATTGCAGTTTGTGTAATTGGCTTTATCTACGCCATGCCGAACTTATATCCTTCAAATCCAGCATTGCAGATATCACTAGCCAATATCAACGACAGCTTTGCAGGGAGCGAGCGGGAGTCGATTACCAAGTCACTTGCTGATGCGGACATCGCCATCAAAAAGCTTGAAGATAAAGATGGCAAACTGATGGTGCATTTTGCTGACACTGACGCGCAGTTTGCCGCAGTTGACCCAGTTAAAGCCACGCTTGGTGACAAGTATACGGTGGCGCTTAATCTTGCTCCGACAACACCCGACTGGTTAGGTGGCGCAGGTGCAGAACCAATGTATCTGGGTCTGGACTTACGGGGTGGTGTCCACTTCCTCATGGAAGTCGATATGGATGCCGCATTGGAAAAAGCCGTCACTCGTTATAAGGATGAGTTAGGCGGATATCTCAGAGAGAAGGATCTCAAATATCTAGGCGTGGTGCGTGAGTCGGATGATAGTTTGACGGTAAAGTTCAAGGATCAGGCAGCACTTGATGCAGGTCTCAAAGAATATAACCGCCAATATCAGAACCAACTGGAATTTACCCAGATTGATGCAACGAAAGGCGCTGCCTTACAAGCAAAGATCACGACTCAAAACATAAGAGATATCAAAAAGCTTGCGCTGCAACAAAACATCACCACCTTGCGCAACCGAGTCAATGAGCTAGGTGTTTCTGAGCCGATTATCCAACAGCAAGGCCTTGAGCGCATTGTCGTTCAGCTACCGGGAGTCCAAGACCCTACCAAAGCCAAAGAGATTCTTGGCGCAACGGCTACACTTGAATTTCGTATGGTTGATGAAAATAACAATGCCTTCGACGCAGAAGCGAATAAACGCGTACCCATCGGCAGCGTCTTATATAAAGAGCGTAGTGGCGACCCTATCCTCCTGAAACGCAGCGTCATGCTAACGGGTGACTTCATTACCAATGCTGGCGCAACCTTTGATCAAAACAATCAGCCAGCGGTTAGCATCAACCTTGATGGTAAAGGTGCACGCATGTTTGAGCGCGCCACAGGTGCTAACGTGCAAAAGCTGATGGCGGTAATATTCATCGAGAATAAAACCGACGTTTCGCGTGATGAAAACGGTGAAATTGTCAAGAACACGGTTAAGAAAGAGGAAGTGATCAATGTTGCGAGGATTCAGGAACAGTTGAGCTCGCGCTTCCAGATTACCGGTTTGGATTCACCTCAAGAGGCCCATAACTTAGCGTTGTTACTTCGTGCAGGTGCTTTGGCTGCGCCTGTCTACATTGTTGAAGAGCGAACGGTTGGTCCAAGCCTGGGTGCAGATAACATCAAGGCGGGTTTCAACTCAGTAATTTATGGCTTTATCGCCGTACTGATCTTCATGATTGTTTACTATCGCGTATTCGGGTTTGTTGCCAATCTGGCACTGAGTCTAAACCTGGTGCTTATCATCTCCGTGCTTTCATTATTGCAGGCAACCTTAACGCTGCCAGGTATTGCCGGAATCGTACTGACGGTCGGTATGGCGGTCGATGCAAACGTACTGATCTATGAACGGATCAAGGAAGAAATCCGCGATGGCACTAGCCCACAGAATGCGATTCACTTAGGCTATGAAAAAGCGTTCTCGACGATTACCGATGCGAATATTACTACCTTCATAGCAGCCATCGTACTTTATGGGATGGGAACCGGGCCGATCAAAGGGTTCGCGATTACTTTAGCGATTGGTATTTTATCTTCCATGTTTACGGCAATCTTCGGTACCCGAGTGATTATTAACCGTATCTACGGCAATCGCCGTGTACAAGCACTCAATATAGGATAATTGGCCATGATATTAACAAAACATATAAACTTCATGGGTAAGCGGAAGATCGCGATGATCATTTCCGCTGTCCTCATTCTCTTGTCTGTAGGCTCATTAGTAATTAAAGGTCTGAACCTCGGTGTTGATTTCACTGGTGGTACAGTGATTCAGGTGGGATACCCTGGCAATGCTAACATTCCTGAGATTCGCGAGTCGCTAAAAGCGGCGGGCTATGATGCCGCCGTGCAACCCTTCGGTACTGCTCAGGACGTGTTAATTCGGCTGCCCGAACAAACGGGCGTAGATAGAGCCAAAGTTAGCGATAATGTCATTCAGACACTGAAGGCTACTGTGCCAGACGTCGAGCTGCGCCGTGTTGAGTTTGTTGGCCCGCAGATTGGTGATGAGCTCCGCGACCAGGGTGGTATAGCAATGCTGTTAGCGCTTGCTGGCATACTCATCTATGTTGCCTTGCGTTTCGAGTTCCGTTTCTCACTTGGGTCAATCATCGCGCTGGTTCACGATGTTATTTTAACCATCGGTTTCTTTTCGATAACGGGGATTGAGTTTGATCTTACGATACTGGCCGCAATACTGGCAATTATCGGTTACTCGCTGAACGATACCATCGTGGTATTTGACCGGATAAGGGAGAACTTCCTGAAACTACGCAAGGCTGACACCGCAGAATCGGTTGATATCTCGATTAACGAGACACTGTCCCGAACCTTGGTGACGTCCTTCACCACCCTGCTGGTATTGGTTTCACTATTTGTGTTTGGTGGTGAAATTATTCGTGGTTTCACAATTGCGATGATTGTGGGAATTTTGGTTGGTACTTATTCGTCTATCTATGTAGCAAGTAGCTCGCTGTTGATGATGGGTGTGACGCGTGAGGCGTTGTTGCCACCGGCTAAGGATGACGAGGTTGATGAGGAGCTGGATGCTATTCCTTAAGTTCTTCTAAGGTTTGTTCGTGCTTCGGATTCGTTCAGGGGCCGGTGACTTAATTCGCTCACCCAACTTCGTTGGAATGATTCGCTGAATTAAGTCCCCGGCCCCTTCTCTTTGGTCAGTCACACCCTTAAATATTTGAGGGTTGTTTGATGTTTAGCACTGATATTTTGGTTTGTTTGATTCACATCAATAATGCTTTGGGCAAGCGGAGATCCTTCAAACTCTCAGAGATTAAAAGTTAGCAAGTGAGAAGTTTCCTAATGAATTCCACAACTACGCAAACCATTGAATTAATTGAGGCTTTGCGAGACAAGCAAGCAATCTGGGTTTTAACTGGTGCGGGCATTAGCGCTCCATCTGGGATTCCGACTTATCGTGACCGACATGGCCAATGGAAAGCTGGCAATCCAATTCAGCATAATGATTTTATTCAGTTAGAAGCCTCACGACAGCGCTACTGGGCACGTAGTATGGTTGGCTTTGCGATGACCCATGAAGCCCTTCCAAATGCTGCTCATGAAGCCATTACCTCCTTGCAGAAACATAACCTTCTGTTACAAATTACTACGCAAAATGTGGATCGACTGCATAGTACGGCTGGTGCGACTGGTGTTATTGATTTGCATGGTCGACTGGATCAGGTCATTTGTTTGGAATGCGCAGCAGTCGGCAAGCGAGCAGATTTCCAACCTCGACTAATGAAACTCAATCCAGAATTAACCGAATATGCTGCTAAAATTTTACCGGATGGTGATGCCGAGGTGGATGACTATGATATGAGTCAAATACGAATTCCGCCCTGCGAGCGCTGTGGCGGAGTTATTATGCCAGACGTAGTTTTCTTTGGCGGAACGGTGCCAAAGCAGCGCGTTGAAGCAGCATTTTGTAGCTTAGCCAAAGCGGATTGCCTGCTTGTTGTGGGTAGTTCACTGACGGTGTATTCAGGCTTTCGCTTCCCACGTTGGGCGCACAAAAATGGAATTCCAGTTTATGCTATTAATCAGGGTGAAATGCGTGGTGAAGAGATGTTTGATTTGATTCTTCAGGACTCATGCGAAAGTGCTTTACCAAAAATCGTCAGAGAATTAATTTAGATTATCGAACCATAGAGACCACTGCAGACTATCGCTTATTGTTTTC
>ENA-ORXT01006140-ORXT01006140.1-marine-metagenome-genome-assembly--contig:-NODE-6140-length-11323-cov-5.367331_pt1 | contig 11323 bp, 11 predicted proteins | sample MGYA00237868_ERZ511482 | MGnify/ENA metagenome assembly ERZ511482
CGAAGGCGCGCGCATCGGTCAGACTATTGATGATATTCGTGCGGGCCGCGTCGTTCGGGGCATTGAGGATCCTGTCCACCGTCCGGTCGACGAAGGGCCTCCTCTGTGCGGATGCCTCCTGGACCTGCCCGTTCACGGAAACCCTTGCTGTGTCCCCCTCCCTCTTCTCGAAGGCTTCGGGTTCCTTCGAGCGCAGGACGGTATCACCCTCCGTCGCCCGTCCGATGCGTTCGCCCGCATCGCCCCGCGCGACGGTGATCCCGGCTTCGGCGGCCCGGCGCGCGAACACTTCGCCGACTTCCTCGGTCGCCGCATCCGACCGCTGTTGCGCGTCGAGGGACTTCGACAGCAGAATCTGGTCCTTGCCCTCGCTCGACCGGGTCGCGGCTCCCCTGATCCCTTCCGGCAAGGCGTCGCCCTCGACCTTGCCCGTGGCGATGGCGTCCGCGCTCGCCGTGGCGACGACGCGGGTATCGACGCCGTTCACGCCGTTCTTGGTCACATCGTCGAGAAAGGTCCCGATGGCCTTGCACTGATCCGTATCCAAGTCGCCGGAAGATTTTCCGGTCAGGGCGGTGGTCAGGCGCTCGCGCCCGGCGGCGTCGCCGGCGGTGCCGGAAAGGCTGTCGGCGGCTTTCGCGACGGCGGCCTTGGCCTGTTCCTGCGTGGTGGCCGTGTCCGTCGCAGCAGCGCCCTCGGTCTTCGCCCCGGCCTCGGGGGCGGCGGTCTTCTCGAGGGTGACCGCAGTATCTCTTCCGGCTTTCGTATTCGCAGTTTCTGGACCCGCTGTGCCCTGTACTGCCTTGGCCGTATTAACCGGGCCATAGGTATTGGGCATGTCGATCATGGGTTTGGCACCCACGGTCTGGGGCGGAATCTTGTTCGCATCGCTTCCCTGGCGGACCGATCCATCCGGTGTCGTCGCTTTGGATTGTGCTGGTGTTTGGGGTTTTGTGGCGTTCGTCGCGAGTGGTGCGGTCGATTTGGCGACGCCATTGCGATTCGTGGACTCCATCGCTTCCGTCGGAGATCGCCGCTCCTGCCGGACTTCGCTTCCCTCCTACTTCTGCTTGTCAGGAGCGTCAAACGTGGCCGGTTCTACTGATTTGCCAGGTGCCTGTCGGGTACCGGTGGCGGATTGAACTGTCGCTGACATGATTCTTCCCTGTGGTCCAGTATAGCTCAAAATAAGCTGCTGATTGTATCGATATGATACAATACGCGATGTGTAAAAACCTGGATCTGAAGTTCACGAGGGCTTTGCTGCATAAAAGTTCAGGAATTCACAATGGGAATTCAACGTGGTAGCTATGCTTGATGAGCAAACCGATCCAGTCGACCAGCAAGACGACGACTGGGCTGAGTACAACGCAGCGTTGAAGCGACGTGTTCGCTGAAGGTCGTCTTCGGGATGGCGATGCGCCAGGCGACAGGACTTGTAGCAAGCCTGCTGAAGCGGGCAGACCTCGATTGGTCGGTTCCCGATTTCAGCACGCTGAGCCGCCGCCAGAAGGACCTCGCTGTCAGCATTTCCTGCCGGAAGTCATCAGAGCCACTGCACCTGCTCATCGACAGCACCGGGATAAAAGTAGAGGGCGATGGCGAGTGGCATGCCCGCAAGCACGGTCCTTCCAAACGCCGCCAATGGCGTAAGCTCCACATCGCCGTTAACGAAGAAACGCTGGAAATCCGGGCCGTTGAGGTCACCGGCGCTGGTGTCGGTGATGCGCCCATGCTCCCAGAACTATTGTCGCAAATCCCGCCCGATGAAGACATTGCCACGGTGACGGCAGATGGCGCGTATGACACTCGCAAGTGCCATGACACCATCGCGAAACGTGGGGCCGCTGCGATCATACCACCGCGTAAGAACGCCAAACCGTGGAAGCCTGACACCGAAGGGGCCATCGTCAGGAACGAAGCTCTTCGAGCCTGCAACCAGTTCGGCCGGGCATTATGGAAACGATGGACGGAGTATCATCGACGATCCCGCGTCGAGACCAAAATGCACTGCGTCAAGCTACTCGGTGACGGCATCATGGCTCGCGACCTCGACCGACAGGTCGCCGAATTGCAAATCCGTGCCGATGTTCTCAACAGATTCACCGCGCTTGGAATCCCCAAAACCGTGGCTGTTTTGAAAACGTAAGTTCAGAAAGAGTAAGGGAAAACTCGTCTCGAAGCTGATTTATGCAACAGAGCCTCGTCACGGTTCCGACGCCGATCGACGCCTACAAGCGCCCCGACCTGACCGCCCTGCGCCATGCATCCGAAACGATCGGCACGGTGCTGAAGCGCGGCGATATCGTCATCTACGAAAGCACCGTCTATCCCGGCGCGACCGAGGAGGAGTGCGTTCCCGTGCTCGAACGGGTGTCCGGGCTGACCTACAACACGGATTTCTTCTGCGGCTACAGTCCCGAACGCATCAACCCCGGCGACAAGACGCACCGCCTGCCGGACATCGTCAAGGTGACGTCGGGATCGACCCCCCGGGTCGCCGAGCAGGTCGACGCCCTTTATCGGTCGATCATCACGGCAGGCACCCACAAGGCGCCGTCGATCCGGGTGGCCGAGGCCGCGAAGGTGATCGAGAACACGCAGCGCGACATCAACATCGCCCTGGTCAACGAACTGGCCAAGATCTTCCACCGGATGGACATCGATACCCTCGACGTGCTGGCGGCGGCGGGGACGAAATGGAATTTCCTCCCCTTCCGTCCGGGTCTCGTCGGGGGTCACTGCATCGGCGTCGATCCGTACTACCTGACCCACAAGGCCGAAAGCCTCGGCTATCATCCCGAAGTGGTCCTGGCGGGCCGACGCATCAATGACGGGATGGCCGAATACGTGGTCGAGCGCGTCGTGCTGAAGATGATCGAGAACGCCATCCTCGTTCGCGGGGCCAAGGCGCTGGTGCTGGGTCTCACCTTCAAGGAAAACTGCCCGGATACGCGCAATACCAAGGTCTTCGATGTCGTCGGTGCCCTGACGAAATACGGCATCACGGTCGATATCCACGATCCGTGGGTCGATGCGGCAACCCGGAAAGAACACGGTCTGAAAGCCCTGTCCGACCTGGAACCGGGCGCGTACGACGCGATCATCCTTGCCGTGGCCCACCGGCAGTTCACCCGGATGAGCGTCGAGGAAATCCGCCTTTTCGGCAAGCCGGTCCATGTGCTTTTCGACGTGAAGGGCGTTTTGCCGCCGGAGACGGTCGACGGAAGACTCTAGAGCGATTTCAAGGGCAACGGGTCCATTGCCCGACCCGGAAATTGCGACAGAACAAAAAGATCGCAGCCCGGGGCGGTTGCGGCATCAAAGCCCTGTTAAAAGATTTCAAACCCTTGGGCACTAAGGCTTTGCACAACGCGCAACAGCCCGGATTCGCCCACCGATGACCTCCCCCACCATCCCGCACGTCGTTTGCGTCTTCGGAACACGCCCCGAAGCCATCAAGATGGCACCGGTCGTCCAGGCGCTGAAGGCACGCAGCGATGTCCGCACGAGCGTATGCCTGACCGGACAGCACCGCGAGATGCTGATGCAGGTAACCGATCTTTTCGGCATCGAGCCGGACCGCAATCTGGATGTGATGCAGGCGGCGCAGGGCCTGACCCATGTGACCGGCGCGGTGCTGGAAGGGCTGGAAACGGCCTTTACGGAGATGAAGCCCGACTGGGTGCTGGTGCATGGCGACACGACGACGACGATGGCGGCGGCGATGGCTGCCTATTACCAGCAGATCCCGGTCGGCCATGTCGAGGCGGGGCTGCGCACCGGCAATATCTATTCGCCCTGGCCCGAGGAAATGAACCGCAGGATCGCGGGGGCCCTCTCGACCCTGCATTTCGCACCCACGGCTGGTTCGGCCGCGAACCTGCGCCGCGAGGGGATCCCCGAAGACCGCATCGAGATCACCGGCAACACGGTCATAGACGCCCTCTTCTGGGTTCGCGACCATGCCCTGCGCACTCCGGCGACCGAAGCCGACATGATCGCGCGATTCGGGTTTCTCGATCCCGGCAGGAAACTGATCCTCGTCACCGGCCACCGGCGCGAGAACCAGAATGGCGGCCTTGAGAAGATCTGCGCCGCGATGCGGTCGCTCGCCCTGCGCGGCGATGTGCAGGTCGTCTATCCCGTGCACCTGAACCCCAATGTCCAGCGTGCGGCGCGGGCTGTCCTCAAGGACGTCGAGGGCGTGCATCTGATCGAGCCGCTCGACTACCTGCCCTTCGTCTGGCTGATGAACCGTGCGCACCTGATCGTCACGGATTCGGGCGGCATCCAGGAAGAGGCCCCCAGCCTCGGTAAGCCCGTCCTCGTCACCCGCGACACGACCGAGCGGCCCGAGGCGGTCGAGGCGGGCACCGTGCGCCTGACCGGGGCCGATACCGACACGATCCTGTGGGAGGCCGAGCGCCTGCTGGACGACGACATCGCCTATGCCGCGATGGCCCAGGCGCACAATCCCTATGGCGACGGCGAGGCGGCTGACCGCATCGTTACCCGACTTCTTCAGGAGACACCGCAATGGTATCGCGACTCTGCGTCATCGGCCTCGGCTATATCGGCCTCCCCACGGCTGCCGTCTTCGCCGATGCAGGCGTCGACGTCTACGGGGTAGATGTCAACGAGGCGGCCATCGCCTCGATCAATGCCGGGGAACCCCATATCGTCGAGCCGCATCTGGGCGCCCTGCTGCGCCGGGTGGTCGAGCGGGGCCGTCTGGTTGCGGGGACCGAGCCGCAGGAGGCGGAGGTCTTCATCGTCGCCGTGCCGACCCCCTTCAAGGACGACCACGAACCGGACCTGAAATACATCGAGCAGGCCGCCCGCGCCATCGCGCCCAGACTGGCCAAGGGCAATCTCGTCATCCTCGAATCCACCTCGCCCGTCGGCGCGACCGAGAAGATGGCGGCCTGGATGGCCGAGGAACGCCCGGACCTGACCTTTCCCCAGCAGAAGGGCGAGATGTCCGACATCCGCGTCGCCCATTGCCCCGAGCGCGTGCTGCCCGGCAAGATCCTGATCGAGGTGGTCGAGAACGACCGCGTCGTCGGCGGCATGACCCGCCGCTGCGCCAGCGCCGCCGTGCAGGTCTACAAGACCGTGGTGAAGGGCGACTGCCACGTCACCGATGCCCGCACCGCCGAGATGGCCAAGCTGACCGAGAACGCCTTCCGCGACGTGAACATCGCGTTCGCCAACGAACTCTCGGCCATCTGCGACAAGCTGAAGATCAATGTCTGGCAACTGATCAAGATGGCCAACCTGCACCCGCGCGTGAACATCCTCAGCCCCGGCCCCGGGGTCGGCGGACACTGCATCGCGGTCGATCCGTGGTTCATCGTCCATTCCGCACCGCAGGAAGCCCGCCTGATCCGGGCCGCGCGCGAGATCAACGACGCCAAACCCGACTGGGTGGTCGAGAAGGTGCTGGCCAAGGCCGCGAACCTCAAGAACCCGGTGATCGCGTGCTTCGGCCTCGCCTTCAAGGCGAATGTGGACGACCTGCGCGAAAGCCCCGCCGTCGAGATCGCGACCAAGCTGGCCCGGGCCAATCCCGGCCGCATCCTCGCCGTCGAACCGCATATCCACGAACTGCCGTCCACCCTGCGCGATTCGAAGGTCGAACTGACCGATTTCAACGAAGCCATGGAGCAGGCCGATATCGCCCTGCTGCTGGTCGACCACGACGCCTTCCACGACGTCGACCGCGACCTGCTGAAGGACAAGATCCTGATCGACACGCGCGGCACCTGGTAGGAAAACCGCCGGATTGCGATTGCGCCATGCTCTCACGCCTCCCCGATAAGAGGGGGGACAGGCTTTTCCCGTGTCCGTGCTCGTCGCCGGATATCCGTTCGGTCCTCAGGGAAAGACGGGGGCGATCACGCTCCGGCTCGGTCCGTGACAGCGGTATTCCGAGGATCCGCACTCCGCCGCCACGGGCGGGGGCGCCCGCATGAGGATCGTTCAGGATGTCCTGTCCTGTTGTTCTGGCGCGGGGATACCGCCCTAGATCGGCGTGCCGCCCAGCGTTTCCGCCAGCCGCTCCACGCCGCTCCTCGCGCCTTCCAGATGCGGGTGAACCGCGAGGGCGGCGCGGTAGGCGGCGAGTGCGCCGTCCTCGTTGTCGAGGCTCTCCAGTATGATGGCGAGGCCGGAGAGCGCCCCGAAATGCCGTGGCTCCAGCCGCAGGGCATTGTACAGATCGGCCAGCGCGAATCCGTACTCGTCCCGGGCGAAATGGGCGGTCGCCCGGGCGTTCCACCCTTCGGCGAAATCGGGGTCGAAGGCGATCAGGCGCGAGAAATGCGACAGCGCCTTGTCGTAATCCTGCGCCTGCATCGCCGTGCGCCCGCGCAGCAGCAGCAGGTCGAGCGAATCGCTGCCCGAATGCGACCAGCGGTCCACGATCTCGTCGCTCAGGCGATCCGCCTCCCGCTCGTCCGCTCCGGCCAGCCGTTCGTACAGCGTGTCGAGCGCGAGATCCGACATCTGTTCGGGCGTCGCGATTTCCAGGGCTTCCAGTTCCAAGGCTTCCAGTTCAAGGGCTTCCGGCTCCACCGCCTCAGGCTCCACCGCCTCGGGTCCCGCCGCTTCGGAATCCGCCGCCCCCTCCTGCGCGTGCAGGGGCGGGGCGAGCAGCAGGGCCGCCGTCAGGGCCGTCGTGAGAGCAGAGAAACCGCCGATCCGCATGGGGAAGGCTCCTTTTTCGCGCGTATTCATCCCGTGGTCACGTGGGGACAGTATGGACCATCGCATGAATGCACGGTAATCCCGTTTCCGTCAATTTGCAGGCGCGCGATTGCCGCGCCGGAACCGGAGTACTGACCATGGATGACGCCAAACTCGCCAAAGCCGTTGAACTGATACAGGAAAAGATGGCCGGACAGGATGCCTTCGGCTCCACCGTGCGCTTCGATTTCGGGGATGGCAGCGCCATCCTGGTCGACGGCAACGAATCTCCGCCCAGGGCCACCCCCGACGCCGAAACCGACGCCGATTGCACCATCACGGCCGAGGAGGACACGTTCCGCGAGCTGATCGAGGGCGAACTGGACCCGACCGCCGCCTTCATGACCGGCAAGATCAAGATCGACGGCAGCATGGGGGCCGCCATGGCGATCTCGCGGGTACTGGGCTGACCGGGGCGTCCGGACAAGCGATACTCCACGATTCCCCTCCGCCCGGGGGGGAGGTGGCCTGGCTGAAGGCCGCCGACGAGGTGACCCTGCGCGCGGCCTTCTGGCCGGCGGAGCGAGGCGGGCGGGGAGCCGTGCTCCTCGCCACCGGGCGTTCGGAATTCATCGAGAAGTACTATCCGGTCATCGCGCGGTTCCATGCGCTGGGCTTTCATGTCGCCGCCTTCGACTGGCGGGGGCAGGGGTTGTCGGACCGGCTGATCGAGGATCGGTTGCCCGGCTATGTCGACAGCTTCGACAGCTATCAGCGCGATGTCGATACGATGCTGGCCGAGATCGACCGGCGGGGATGGGGCGCGCGGGTCGTGCTGGCGGGGCATTCGATGGGCGGGTGCGCGATCATCCGGCGGCTGGCGATGCCCGTGCGCGACTTTCACGCCGCCATCCTGACCGCGCCGATGCTGGGGCTGCGGTTTCCGGTGCTGGCCGTGCCCGCGCTGCGCGCCGTCAGCTGGAGCCTGTCGCATTGGGAGGTCGGCAAGCGGCGCATCAGCCCGCGCAAGGTGCAGACCGCCGCCGACTGGCCCTTCGAGAACAACGTGCTGACCACCGACCGTGCCGAGTTCGAACGCTACGCCGCGCTGGTGCGCGATCATCCGTCGCTGGCGCTGGGCGGGGTGACCTGGGCGTGGTTGTCGGCGGCGTTCCGCGAGATGCGGGAATTGCGCGCCCTGCCGCCGGGGGCCGTGAACGAGCCGACGCTGCTGTTCTCCGCCGCCGACGACCGGCTGGTATCGAATGCCGCGATAGACGCTTTCGCCGCGAGGAATCCGCAGGTCGAGCATGTGCGACTGGCCGACAGCCAGCACGAACCCTTCGTCGAGCAGGAGCCTGTGCGCGCGGTGCTGTGGCGCGAGATCGAGGGGTTTCTGGACAGGGTGGCCCCGGCGCGCGCCCCGGGTCAGGAGCAACGAGAGCATCGGCTCACTACATGACCCAACACCTCTCCGCCATCAGCCTCGTCATCCCCGATTACGACGCCGCAATCGCCTTCTATGTCGGCATTCTCGGCTTCACCCTGTGCGAGGATACCCCGCTGTCCCCGACGAAACGCTGGGTCACCGTCGCCCCGCCGGGGTCGGGGGCGGCGGGATGCAGGCTCCTGCTGGCGCGGGCGGCGGACGAGGCCCAGCGCGCGGTGATCGGTCGGCAGGCGGGCGGGCGCGTCTTCCTGTTCCTGGATACCGACGATTTCGACCGCGACCACGCCCGGATGATCCGGGGCGGCGTGATTTTCATCGAGGAACCGCGCGACGAACCCTATGGCCGCGTCGCCGTGTTCGCGGACCCCTTCGGCAATCGCTGGGACCTGATACAGCCGACGAAGCGGTAAACCGCCTTGCCAAGCCTGCCCGCATCTTGTAACGCACCCTTGTTCCTAGCCGGAGAGTGTCTCCGGTCCTGAGTTTCAGGATCGCCGTCCGTCAGCGCGTTGCGCCCACGGGCGCGCTTTGCGTTTGAAAGAATGCGCCCACGGGCGCGATTATCCGTTGCGGAGAAGTGTGCATGTTCGAGGCCCTGTCAGATCGTCTTGGAGGCGTATTCGACAAGCTCACCAAGCAGGGGGCCTTGCGCGAGGAGGATATCGCGACGGCCCTGCGCGAAGTGCGCACTGCGCTGCTCGACGCCGATGTCTCGCTGCCCGTCGCCCGGGATTTCGTCAAGCGGATCGGCGAGAAGGCCGAAGGGCAGGCGATCACCAAATCGATCCAGCCGGGCCAGCAGGTCGTCAAGATCGTCCATGACGAACTGATCCGCACGCTGGCCGGGGGCGACGACCCCGCGCAGATCGAGAAGAACGCCAAGCTCTCCCTCGGCTCGCCCCCCGCGCCCATCCTGATGGTCGGTCTTCAGGGGTCGGGCAAGACCACCACCACCGCCAAGATCGCCAGACGCCTGACCGAGCGCGAGCGCAAGCGCGTGCTGATGGCCTCGCTCGACACGCGCCGTCCGGCGGCGATGGAGCAGTTGGCGATCTTCGGCACGCAGATCGGCGTCGACACCCTGCCGATTCAGGCCGGGCAGGACCCCGTCGGCATTGCCAAACGCGCGATGACGCAGGGGCGGCTGGGCGGCTACGACGTCATCATGCTCGATACGGCGGGCCGGTTGCACGTCGATGACGAGTTGATGAACGAAGTGCAGGCCGTGCGCGACGCGACCGGGCCGCACGAGACGCTGCTGGTCGTGGACAGCCTGACGGGTCAGGACGCGGTCAACGTGGCCGAGAACTTCGACGGGCGGGTCGGCATCACCGGCGTCGTGCTGACGCGGATGGATGGCGACGGGCGCGGCGGTGCGGCGCTCTCGATGCGCGCGGTGACGGGCAAGCCGATCAAGCTGGTCGGCACCGGCGAGAAGATGGACGCGCTGGAGGAATTCTACCCCGACCGCGTCGCGGGCCGCATCCTCGGGATGGGCGATATCGTCGGCCTCGTCGAGAAGGCGCAGGAGCAGGTCGAGGTCGAACAGGCCGAGCGCATGGCCAAGCGGATGATGAAGGGCCGCTTCGACTTCAACGACCTGAAGGGCCAGCTGGAACAGATGATCAACATGGGCGGCATGGCGGGCCTCATGGGCATGCTCCCCGGCGTCGGCAAGATGCAGAAGCAGATGGACGCGGCGGGCGTGGACGATTCGATCCTGAAACGCCAGATCGCCATCATCCAGTCCATGACCAAGGAAGAGCGCAAGCGCCCCGACCTGATGGCCGCCAACCGCAAGAAGCGCATCGCGCGCGGGGCGGGGGTCGAGGTGTCGGAGATCAACAAGCTCATCAAGATGCACCGCCAGATGGCGGACATGATGAAGAAGATGGGCAAGAAGGGCGGCATGAAGGGCCTTGCCGCGATGATGGGCGGCAAGGGCGGCATGCCTCCCGGCGCCATCCCGCCGAGCGGCCCCGGACCCATGGGCGCGCTGCCCCCCGGCGGTATGCCCGCGATGCCGAAAGGTATGAGCCTGCCTTCGGGCCTGTCGGGATTCGGCAAGAAGAAATGACGACACCCCCCGTCCTCACCACCGAGCGCCTGACCCTGCGCGCCCTGTCGCTCGCGGATGCCCCGGCCTTCGCCGCGTTCTTCGCATCGCAGCATTCGCATTTCTACGGCGGGCCGCTGCACGCGGAGGAAAGCTGGCGCAAGCTGGCCATGTATGCGGGGCACTGGCCCTTGCGCGGATACGGCCCGTGGGCCGTGACCATCACCGCGACGGGCGAGACGGTCGGCATGGCCGGGCCGTGGTTCCCCGACGGGTGGCCCGAACCGGAGATAACCTACTTCCTCCTTCCCGAATACACGGGCAAGGGCTACGCCACCGAAGCCGTGCGCGCCGTGCTCGACTGGACCCGTGCGAGCGGCTGGACCAGCGCGATGAGCGCGGTCGCGCCCGAGAACGCCCCGTCCCTCGCCATCGTGGAGCGCCTCGGCGCGACCGACGAAGGCCCCGTGACCATCCCGCCCAACCGCGAGATGCGCGTCTATCGCTATCCCCGAACGGAGGCCGCATGAGCGCCGACAATCAACTCGACAAGGGCGCCCTCGCGGCGCTGAAAGCCCTGATCGGTCATCCGGTCGGCGCGATCTACGGCCGCGAGGTGCATGCCGAACCGCTGCGCTCCTCGGCCTCCATGCCCGCCGGGGCGCTGTGGATCGACGGCGATGCGCCCGATTACGTGACCATCGAGACGGAATGGAAATCGTCCGACGGCGATCAGGACTATCACCTGCTCAAGGTAGCCCGGGCGACCAAGCCGCTCGATCTGCCGTTCAACGCGCGCAGCGGGGCCGTCGGCCCCTGTTCGCTGATCGAGATGTCGATGCCCGGCACGGTGCTGGTCTCCATCGACATCGTGCAGATGACCGCCGAGCTGGACGACAAGGTCGTCTACGACCACGCGCTGACCTTTCGTTTCGACGATGGCAATGCCGTGACCGTCAGCACCGAACACGACTCGATCCTCGGCGCGCTGATCGTGCGCGGCGGTGACGCCGAGGCGCGCGAACCCGAATTCGAATCCCTCGAAACCCGAATGACCCTCAACTAAGGAATACCGAATAATGGCAACCGTGATCCGTCTCGCCCGTGGTGGCTCCAAGAAGCGCCCC
>ENA-ORXT01006142-ORXT01006142.1-marine-metagenome-genome-assembly--contig:-NODE-6142-length-11319-cov-4.508006_pt1 | contig 11319 bp, 11 predicted proteins | sample MGYA00237868_ERZ511482 | MGnify/ENA metagenome assembly ERZ511482
TAATGGACTCGTGCTAACTAATGCATGGAGCGCACTAAAAGTTATTCTCATAAAACCAGTTTAAGCTGCGTTAAGATAGCCAAAAAATCCTGAGGCACCTCCGCTTCAATGAGCATCTCTTGTCCTGACACGGGGTGTTTAAACCCGATGGATTTTGCGTGTAACATTAACCGTGACAGTCCAAATTGCTCTCTTAAGAACGTATTTTGCGTTCCATCGCCATGCGATGTGTCACCAATAATAGGGTGAAAAATTCGCTTCATATGCCGGCGCAATTGATGCTTACGCCCAGTTTTAGGCTGCAACTCAACCAGACAATAGCGCACCGTATCGTAGCGCCCAACCCGGTAAGGTAGCTCGGTAGTTATCAGGCGTTTGTAATGCGTAATTGCCGCTTGCGCAGGCTTGTCTTTATCCTCAGGGCTGCCCATCATTTTGTCCCACTGTTCTTGTAAAGCTGAATCTATAACCCCACTATCATTCGTATAACCACGTACAACAGCCCAATAGGTTTTGTGCATGGCTATCGCTGTGAACTGTTTTGTAAGGACACTTGCCACCTTTGATGATAAGGCAAACAATAGTACTCCAGAGGTTGGTTTATCCAACCGATGCACCGGAAAGACATGCTGCCCTATTTGATCACGTGTCATTTGCATTGCAAAACGGGTCTCGTATTGATCGATAGGACTGCGGTGAACCAACAAACCTGACGGCTTGTTGATGGCCACTAAAGACTCGTCTTTAAAGAGAATTTCCAGCATAAATAACAATATTTTTATTTGGGCTTCATAAATATTTTTTAATCTCTTAGAAAACATTTAGTAATGAAGCGGATGACAAAATCTAATCAACATTATTAGTGGAGTTTACAATGATTAGTCAGGCAATACAGCCAGCTACAACCTTTAAAGCATTAGGCGCAGTGGTTCTTACCGCGTTTTTATTGATAGCAGCCCTTCCAGCCAAGGCTGATTCGCTACCGAATCTTATGGAAGTGATTGAAAAAAATAAAGATTCAGTGGTTAATATTTCAGCCGAAGGAACCGAGTCTCAGTCCTCAGCTAATGACCTTAGCCAGTTTGATATGGACAAGCTTCCGCCTGCGCTTAAAGAATTCTTTAAAAACATGCCAAAGCCTGACGACCGTCGCCAAGGCCCAAGAGGACGTACCCCGCAGTCTTCAGGGTCTGGATTCATTATCTCAGATGATGGCTACGTCGTAACCAATGCACACGTTATCGATTCGGCTGCAAAAATTGTCGTCACACTAAAAGATCGCCGCGAGTTGGATGCTAAGGTCATCGGTGTTGATGAGTCTAGCGACATTGCGCTCCTAAAAATCGACGCCAAAGGCTTACCGGCCGTTACCATGGGTGACTCTTCAGAGCTGCGTGTGGGTCAGTGGGTGGTTGCAATCGGCGCACCGTTTGGACTTGAACACAGTGCATCGCAAGGTATCGTTAGTGCACTTGCCCGTAGCCTTAATCAACGTAACACCACGTACGTTCCTTTCATTCAGACCGATGTTGCGGTAAACCCTGGTAATTCAGGTGGGCCACTATTTGACCTTGAAGGTAATGTGGTCGGTGTTAACTCAATGATTTATAGCCGCAGCGGTGGTTATCAGGGGATCTCATTCTCAATACCCGCCGATACGGTAAAAAATGTTGTTGCACAGCTTAAAGACAAAGGCTTTGTTAGCCGCGGTAAGTTAGGGGTACACATCCAAGATGTCGACCAAGAGCTGGCCGACTCGTTTAACCTACCGGGCCCGACGGGTGCGCTAGTGGCTAATGTTGAAAAGGATAGCGCCGCTGATAAAGCAGGTTTTCAGCGCGGCGACGTCATCATTACGTATGGCAAAACCCCTATTTACACCTCTTCAGACCTACCCCCACTAGTGGGTAACACGGTCATCGGTAAGGAAGTGTCTGTCACACTGATTCGTGCTGGTAAGGAAAAAGAGCTTAAAGTCATTGTTGGTAAATTGGACAAGAAGAAAGGCACCGTTGTAGCCGGTGGTAACCGCGCTAAAGACACACTTGGTGTGGTTGTTGGGCCATTAGACAAAGAGCAGCGTGAAGCTGTACGTTCTGACAAAGGTGTTATTGTTAACCAAGTAATGGGCGACAGCTTAGCTGAGAAAGCTGGCATTCAAGTCAATGACATTATTCTTTCGTTTAACAACAAAGAAATCGGCTCAGGGAGTGACCTTAAGCAAGCATTAAAAGCGGCTAAAAAAGGCCGCTCCGTACCCGTGCTAGTTATTCGCGACGGTGCTGCACGTTACATACCGGTTCACATTCCTGAGTAGAACACGCCTTACAATGTTCGATAGAAACGTTTTTCATAGGTAGTACCCATTACGCCCCTTTTTAGGGGCGTTTTTTATCGTTTTAAACGCCTACATCAGTTTTCAATTAGCGGTAGTCACAATGTTTATAGATCAAAAAGATAAAGGCGCTGGTACCAAAGGCGAAAGAATCTTCATCGTCATCATGGCACTACTCTTCCTGTTTATGATGAGCATGGAAATGATGAGTAACTATGAGCCCAGAAAACTCTCAATGCTGTTCTTTATTTTGTTTTGGGTGCCCTTGTTATTTTTACACGAGTTTGGGCATGCCGTTATGGCAAGGCTTTGCGGCTGGGAGGTCAAACAAACGGTGATTGGCTTAGGCAGTATTTTGATGAATACCCGCCTGTTTGGTGCACCGATGGAAATTCGTATGATTCCGCTGGAAGGTTTTGTCAGTATCGCACCGCGAAACCTAAACTATGTCAAAGCCAAACACGCGCTTATTTATTTTGCTGGGCCGGGTATTGAGTTATTAGTGTTTGCGGCCATTTGGCTGTTATTAGGCACTGAGCAGTTGTTTTCACAAAATGACAACTACTACCACATTGCATTGCAGAGCCTTGCCTTTGCAGCCCTAGTTGGGGCAGTAATTAATCTTATTCCATTGGGCATCAGCACAGCCGAAGGCTCTACCCCTAACGATGGTCTTGGTATTATTTTAAGCCTGACGCGCTCAAAAAGAGATTACCAAGAGTGGATAAGAGAAAACGAAGACGAGGCCTCTGACAAAAAAGGCCTGTAGGCCTTCGCTCACAACACAAAATAGCCTGACAATTTGCGTTTAACGATCCGTTGCAACCGTAAATAAATAAGCTGTGGCAAAGGTTGCAAATTCAACGCCGCAGTTTATATGTGATGATGGCATAGCCGCACAGTCGGTTAACGTCACTGACGACGCGCCATTGTTCTGCATGGTTGAAAACGCAGTTGCTGCGTTCGCATAGTTCACGTAGCGATCATTTTTACCATGAAACAATTTGACCGGTGCTTCAGGCTTCCAATCGTAAACATTGTTTTGCTCTAAGCGGTATTTAAGCGTTAGCTCACCTGCAATACCCGCGTACTCGCTTCTAAAGTAAGGGTTGAGTAATTCGTTAGTATTGCGTGGCAAAATGGCATTGATGGACGCGCTAGTGCTGTTTCCATCGTAATAATTGTCCACCGTCATATGGTGCGGCGAGGCAATCGCCCGCAGCGTCAGGTTATCTAAGTCATACATTCTGTCATAAGCATGCACGACGTAACCAAAATAAGCCGGAGAGTCTAAAGTCGTCTCGTTAAGAATAACCCGGTCCGCTGTGCCGCGCACATCATAAGGCCCACCGCCGGCAATACTAGCTGTCACCGTCAATTCATTAGAAAACTCACGCTCAATACGCTGATGAGCGGCCAACGTGGCATACCCCCCTTCAGAGTATCCGGCTAAAAACAGTTGGTTGTTGAGCGCAATATCGCGCGCCGCCAAATAAGATTTGGCGGCGCGCAGTAAATCGATCACGCTATTGGCGGTAGGCACCGCTTGAATATAAGGGTGCGTGAGGGCTTTTGATGCCCCATAGCCGATGTAGTCTGGCGCCACCGCCACAAAACCTGCTGAGGCGGCCAATACAGGGGTCATATCATACAGCGGGTCATTGCTTGGCACCGCACTGTCTTTAAAAATAGTGGCGTGCTGATAGCTCAATAACGGGCTTGGGCCCGTCTTAGATTTTGGAATCGCGACAGTGCCTGAGGCTTGAACGACCGTACCGTCTTCAAGCGTCGTTGTGTAACTTAACTTAACCACCTCAACATCGTAACTGCGACCTGAAATCACTGAAAAAGCAATCAAGCGCAGGCTGTTATTTACTGAAATTTCACTTAACGTTTCTGCGTTAAGTAAAATATCCGCAGAGGACTCAGCGCCTGTGTCATCGCTGCCACCGCAAGCGGTGAGTCCCATCGCGATAAAAAACGGCAGTATCAATTGAGTTAAGCAATTAGGCAATCTATTCATAACTGCCATTCTATCAGCTTATAGCGATGACTAAAGCGTAATGATTAGGCTCAGCTTGGCTTGATTGCGACCAGCTGCACCACCGCGCCCACCCCGGCATGCAAACGACCTTCTGAGATTTCACGATCCAACTCAGCACCCTGGTAAAAATCTAACCCTGCCAGCTCCTCTTTAAGCTCACTAAGCGACATCATAAATTCAGACTCCGGTGGCCCACCTGTTTTAAATTTTAACTGCTTAGGTCGGTAAGCTTCTAATATCAACACACCACCAGGCTTCAGCCCTGAGACCACTTTGCGGTGTAGTGCTTTACGCACCTTTGGTGGCAGGTGACAAAAAATGGACACCACACCATCCCAGCTATCAGGGGCAATCTCATAATTGGCCAAATCAGCGACTTGAGTGTTGATATTCACATAGCTTTCATCCGCGAGAATTTCAGCTTTTTCCAAACCCACCGCTGAGGCGTCAACCGCAAATACATCGTAGCCCTCTCTTGCTAGATAAACGGCATTACGCCCTTCACCTTCTGCTAGGCATAGAACATTTGAGCCTTTGATATACCGCGACATTTCAAACAAAAAATCATTGGGTGTCGTGCCGTAAACATATTCCTCGGTGCTGTAGCGTGCATTCCACATAGCAAAACCCTCCGTGTTAATTTGTGATCGATCAATGCAATCGCGGAGGCATCCAGTGTATTATGGGGCACTGTTTGCAATATATTGGATCATAGATGGCATCAACAACCCTGTTCTGGCATGACTATGAAACGTGGGGAATCAATCCGCGAAAAGACCGAGCTTCTCAGTTTGCAGGTATTCGCACTAATTTGGAATTAGAAATAATTGATGACCCGATTATGCTGTATTGTCAACCTTGTGTTGATTTCCTGCCCCACCCCGAAGCGCTGCTAGTTACCGGCATTACCCCACAAAGGGCCGCGGCTGAAGGCCTTGCAGAAGCGGATTTCTTTCATCGCATCAATGAAGAGCTCAGTAAACCCGGCACCTGTGGCGTAGGTTATAACAGTCTGCGCTTTGATGATGAGGTCACCCGCTTTGGTTTTTATCGTAACTTCATCGACCCCTACGCGCGCGAGTGGCAAAACGGCAACAGCCGCTGGGATCTGCTGGATTTAGTACGCATGACGCACGCGCTGCGCCCTGAAGGTATTATCTGGCCCGAACGTGAAGCGGGGATTGTAAGCTTTAAACTAGAATCCTTAACCGCCGCCAATGGCATTGAGCATACGGGTGCCCATGACGCATTGGTTGATGTGCGTGCAACGATTGCCATGGCAAAGCTTATTAAAGAAAAGCAGCCGCGCCTTTATGATTACTACTTTTCGATGCGGCAAAAATCCAAAGCCGCAGAACTACTTAACCTACAAACGCAAAAAACGGTTTTGCACATCTCGGGGATGATTCCAGCTGAGATGGGCTGTATTTCACCCATCGTTCCCCTCGTTCAACACCCCGTTAATAAAAACGAATGTGTCTGTTTTGATTTGCGTCAAGACCCGAAGCAATTGCTTGAGGCAAGCGTTGATGAGATTGCAACCAGCCTCTACACGCCCAATAAAGATAAAACTGACAATACGCCACGTATCGCGCTAAAAGGCGTACTGATTAACAAATGCCCTGCGTTAGCGCCCGTTGGCACGCTAAGCGATACACAGGCTGAAAAATGGGGCATTGATTGGGAGCAAATAGAGCAACACAAGCACACCTTGCTAACAGACCTTACGTTAATGGAACGTCTAGAGGCGCTTTACAGCCAACCGCCAACACGTGAACCATTTGATGCAGACTCAGCGCTTTACAGTGGCTTTATCAATTCAGCCGATCGCAAACTGTGTAATTTTGTGATTAATCAATCCGCTGACCGATTGGCCTCTGAAAATATCGCGTTTTCTGACCCGCGCCTACAAACCCTGTTGTTTCGCTATCGGGCACGTAATTGGCCTGAAAGCTTAAACCAACAAGAGCAGTGGCAATGGCAAGAGTTTTGCCGCGCACGGCTATTTGACGGTGAATATGGCTGCGACTTCACCGCAGCAGACTTTCAAGAGAGCATGCAAGATATTACTCAGCGAGAACTCAGCGAGCGGCAACAAAAAGACCTGCAGCTATTACTAGATTGGGTGCAAGGATTGCAATAAATAAGAGCCCTGTAAAACAATTACCTTGGCCTATCTAAACTGAAAAACAGAGCTCTTAGGTAGTAAACGAGCGTTCTGATGATTGGTTGACAGATTGTTAATATTTTTGATTTGTCAGCCAAGGCAGGCGATCGCTAAACTGCTTTTTGCCGACTCTCTTCCCAAATATTCCAAAAGTTTGCAGCGAACACAATCAGAGCCCCTAAAATAATCCACACATTAAACCCTTCGTTGTAAAAGGTCGCCCCGATAAAAGCCATCACGGGTAACCGTAAAAAGTCCATCGGCGAGACAATCACCGCAGGGGCCAGTTTTAAAGCGGACGTAATACAGTAGTGGGCAAGCAAACCGGCACAGCCTATCAACATCACAAGCGGCAGTGCTGACCAACTTGGTACGGCAACGTCACCATCATAAACCGCACAGATGACGCCAAGCACGAGCTGCATTGCGGTTAACCAAAACATAATGCACGTCATGCTTTCGGTGCGCGACAGCAGCTTGGTTGCAATGTAGGCGCCGGCAAAACCAAGCGCACAAAAAGCGGCCGCAATAATGCCCGGGCCAATCGTAATGGTGCCAGGCTGCGCGACAATAAGAATCCCGATAAACCCCAGTATCGCGGCCATCACTCGCACTTTTGTTAGTTTCTCTGCTAAGAAAATCGGGGCCAATATCGCGACCCATAGCGGCGTACTAAACTCAAAAGCAAACAGTTGTGCAAATGGAATGATAGCCACCGCATAAAACCATAAGTTTTGACCGGCAAAGTGGCTAACGTTTCGAGTGAGATGCAGTCCAAATCTTTTTCGAGATATCTGCGATAACGTTCCGGCAAAGCCCCCAACGGTTAACACGATCAACACACCGATAAATGAGCGGTACATCATGATCTCGAACGTATCCAGCTCGCTTGCCATTTCTCTTCCCGCCACCGCCATGGAGGAAAATGAAACGACCGCACCAAGCATCCAGAGAGCCGCTTTGCTAGGGTTTTTGAGATTCATAACGAACACTCACAACAAAAGCCATGCATCATGCAGTATAAACGCCTGTGATAAAATCCTGATGTTGAATTATTTTTTAATCAACGTATTGAGTCTGCGCACTCTCTAGTAGCGCTAGGGTTGCTGGAAATACCTTCAAGCCATCCTCGACCTGCTTGTCCAGCGCTATCTCCATCTCCTTTATGCGTTCAAGACGGCCAATCACTTGATCAATCGCCTCATAAGGCACCACGACCACACCATCGCGGTCAGCCACAATCATGTCACCCGTCTCCACCTCCCTACCGCCAATTTGAACCGGTAAACCGACGTTGCCGGGCCCCTGAGCCACTGGCGAATTAGGATTAATCCCAGTACACCACATGGGTAACCCTGCTTCCACAATGCCTTGATAGTCTCTCACAGGACCATCGGTGACATAACCTGCAGCCTCACTATTTCTCATCATGCCAGCCACACGGTCACCGCAAGCGGCGCAGCCTTGATAGCCACTAAACGCCCCAACCACCATATCGCCTTTTTGAATAAAATTAAGTGCGGCAAATAATGCAAGCACATCGCCCGGACGGTTGTCTGCAGTTAATGCAGGGCCCGCAGCGACGCAGTGTAAATCGCGGCCATCACCAACCGGCTTGATCGTAGACGACAGTGCACCGACACCATCCATTGCATCGACAACAAAGCCTGTGGCGATCCCCTGAAAAGCGGCGATTTGTGTTTGAGTGGGGCGTCGGACAGGTTTTTTAATGGTTAATTTGACGGGTTCTTCGATCATAAATACACTCTCTTACACCATCTCTTTTAATGCAGGATAGAGTGCACGATAACGCTCATAATTCTGCTGATATTGCGCTTTTAACGCAGGTATTGGTTCGATCACTCGCTCAACCTCGGGCGCATAACATATTTGTTTAGGGTTCGCATTTTCTGCAGCACATAGCCCCAGTCTGGCGGCACCAAACGCCGCCCCTAATTCGCCACCGGCTGGAAGCATTAACGGTCGGTCGATGACGGTCGCGATGATCTTTAACCAGTGATCTGATTGCGCCCCCCCACCGACGGCGAAGGCCGAGTCAAAATCTGTTCCAGCTTGCGTTAACGCTGCTTGATTATCTTTAAAAGCATAAGCCACCCCCTCCAGCACCATTTCAGTCATGCTGTTGACATCGTGTGAATGGTTTAAACCAATAAATGCGCCACGAGCTGCTGCATCATTATGTGGCGTACGTTCTCCCCCTAGATACGGCAGAAAGCTAGCCCCAGAAACAGGTGTGGGTGAATCACCCAAAGCACTCGTTAACGCTGCTGCAGACTTTCCCGTGATTTTAGATAACCATTGCAGGCTGTCAGTCGCACTTAAGATAACGCCCATCTGATGCCACGCATTGGGTACGGCATGGCAGAAGGCGTGTACCGCACTTTGTGTATTTGGAGAGAACTTATTGTTACCAACAAAAAGCACACCAGAGGTACCTAAAGAAAGCAATGCCTTACCTCTGGAGACAGTGCCCATGCCACACGCTGCCGCAGCATTATCTCCAGCACCACCGGCTACAACAACGCGTTGCTTGATCCCCCAACGTTGCTGCAGATCTTGGCGAAGATCGGCTGAAGGCTCACTTCCCTCAACTAAACTTGGCATTTCTGCGCGACTTAAACCCGTCGCGGCCAACAAATCCTCCGACCAGTCCCGCTCTGCCACATTGAGCCATAAGGTTCCTGATGCATCTGACATTTCAGAGACGTACTCCCCTGTCAGCCGAAAACGTAAATAATCTTTGGGCAATAACACTTTTGCCACGTGTTCAAATATTTTCGGTTCGTTTTCGCGCACCCATAACAACTTTGGTGCAGTAAAACCAGGCATCGCAATATTGCCCGATAACTCTCGGCTATTTGGGCAGTTGGTTTCAAGCGTATGACACTGCGCTTCAGCGCGTGAGTCATTCCACAGCATCGCCGGACGCAAGATCTGATTATTTTTGTCCAGCAGCGTAGCCCCATGCATTTGCCCGGATAGACCAATGCCTTTGACTTGACTCAATGCCTGCGCATGTGTTGTGCGCAGATTATCCAACGTGTCATACGTCGCCTGCCACCAACTCTCAGGGTCCTGTTCAGACCAGCCGCTCTGCGGACGGCTAACCACTAAGCCCGCACTGGCGCTTGCTAGCACTTGCTGGTCAGCGTTCATTAGCATTGATTTAACTGACGATGTTCCAAGATCAATACCCAGATACATGATTAACATGCCTCATTTTAAAATAAACGTATATATAACCATTTAATTGGGAGCGAAGCGAGACAGCAACCTCTGCACCCCGGAATTTGTCGGATGTGTTGCTTTGTTATGCGCCATGCGAGTACAAAATCATGACGTCTCTGGCGCTAGCTCGACACCAACTTGCTGCAATCTCAAAGATACAGTGTACGCTACTGGCCAATTGCTATCTTGGAGCCACGTTAATAGCTCAGCCAAATGAGGCTTGATTTCTGCATCGCTTGTATCTAACAAAATAGAACACGCACTCATATCTGCTTTTGTCTTAGGTATAAATAATGGCTTATCCATATTTTTATAATGGCTCAAAAAACCACCATGAGCGGTGAATTCCTTTTAAAAGATTGACTTGAAACCACAGTCACTTGTTATACAGTGATTATGTATCGTATTCGCCACTATCCCACGGCTCAAAAAATGCCATATAATTACCCGGAAGCAACTCTACGGCCCATATGTCATCTTCATCCTCTGGTTCCAGAACAATAAGACCAATATCAATTCCGTTGTGTTTTACTGAAAATGGTTTTACTTCGATACGACAATATTCGACCTCTCCCAGCCCATGTAAACGACTGGTATATTTTTCTTTTGCATCCGCTTCAGAATAAGAACCACGTGGACCTAAAGAGTCGATTAGAGAGTCAACCAGATTGCCCTCACTGTCAAATTTGAATAAGGCTATATATTCACAACCCTCCGCGTCATTTAATGCTGGCTCAAAAGGATTAGTAAGAAAAAACTGTAACCCTTCACTGGTTCTGCCTATGTGCTGAGCATGACAGTCATCATGGTTTATAGATATTTTTTCAGGTTTAGTTGAATCCATTTAGATGTCTCAGTTTAATTGGGTGCATAACGCCTTACTCAGCGGGAAAATACGAGCGCGAGCGAGTAGTTTTTCCGATGAAGTAACTTGTTATGTGATTTATATAAATTGTGAAGTGATGTCTTCAAGTTCAATTTCCTTTGGCCATTCTTTGCCTTCAAAATAGCACGAGAATAGTTTGCTGGCCTTAAGAAAGCCAAAACTATGTTTTCTTTGCCTTTTAATAACACCATTTGTCATTTTGAAATCTGCAATTTCATCAGATCCATTTGGATTGTAAAAGACATAGTGTTTAAAAGCACCATCATTTCCATACACGCGAAGTTCAACAGTGCAATTTTGTTTGTCTCCAGCACACTGCATGTAATCCTGCTCGTTTTGTAGAATAAAGAATGAATTTACTTCTGGGTTTAAATAGTTGAGCGCTTGAGGGAATGTATATTCCGGTGGAAGAGGAATAGTCTCTTTTGTTTCGCAACTAAAATTCCAGTTCATAGTATGTTTCACTTTTACACATAACGCCTTGCTAAGCGGCGAAAAATTGTTGGCTAAAATTAGCGAGGAACGAGCAAAAGCCAACTGTTTTTTGTCCGTTTAAGCAACTTGTGTACGCCCAGCATGGGCATGAACTTATGAGGTGAAAGTCCTCTGTTGGAAAATCACCGCCAGAATCCCGTGTT
>ENA-ORXT01006143-ORXT01006143.1-marine-metagenome-genome-assembly--contig:-NODE-6143-length-11319-cov-3.091888_pt1 | contig 11319 bp, 8 predicted proteins | sample MGYA00237868_ERZ511482 | MGnify/ENA metagenome assembly ERZ511482
ATTCACGTCCCAAGCCAACTGCGAAAGATTTTGTTAAGGTCGGCGATAAGGTTACCCCCGATACGATCGTCTGCTTGGTCGAAGCGATGAAAATGTTCAACGAAATTCCAGCAGGAGTTTCGGGAACCATTGTTGAAATCTTGGTCAACAGCGAAGACGCCGTGCACGTGGACATGCCGCTGTTTCGCATCTCGAAAAATTAAACAGTTTTCACCGATTGAACTAACGAAGTATGTACAACCGTATTTTAATCGCCAATCGTGGCGAAATTGCTCTCCGCATCATTCGCGCCTGCAAAGAAATGGGCATCGAGACCGTCGCCGTTTATAGCAGAGCTGATAAAGGCAGCGCGTATCTCGATCTGGCCGACCAGGCATTTTGCATCGGTGGCGAAAGAGCCAGCGATAGCTATTTAAAGATCGACCGTATTATCAGCGCCGCCGAAATTGGCAACGCGGAAGCAATACACCCCGGCTTCGGCTTCCTTTCTGAGAACGCGCAGTTCAACGAAGTGTGTCGAGACTGCAACATTGATTTCATCGGCCCGTCGCCAGAAGCGATGCAGATGCTGGGCGACAAAAATACGGCCCGGTCGCTCGCGCGTAAGGCAGACGTTCCCGTCGTTCCCGGAAGCGTGGGCTTGGTCACCGATGCCGACCAAGCGGTGAAGGATGCTCGTGAGATCGGATACCCCATTCTGGTCAAAGCGACCGCTGGTGGTGGCGGCAAGGGCATGCGTGTCGCTGAAAATGAAGCCGACCTGAAAAACGCCGTCGAACAAGCCGCTCAAGAAGCACAAGCCGCGTTTGGAAATGGTGGCGTGTACTTAGAAAAATTCATCAATCGACCTCGTCACGTCGAGGTCCAAGTCTTGGCCGACCAGCACGGCAATGTCGTTCACCTCTGGGAACGAGATTGTTCGACGCAACGCCGACACCAGAAATTAATCGAAGAGAGCCCCGCACCAACACTGCCACCCGAGAAACGCGAGGAAATTTGTGCCGCCGCAGTACGTATGGTCAAAGCGGCCGACTATTCCAACGCAGGTACCGTCGAATTCATCGTCGACAAAGATCACAATTTTTACTTCATCGAAGTGAACGCCCGAATTCAGGTCGAACATCCCGTTTCGGAGATGGTGACAGGAATCGACCTGATTCAGCAACAGATCCGCGTCGCCGCTGGAGAGAAACTTGCCTTCAGCCAAGCTGATATTCAATGCAAGGGCGTTGCGATGGAGTGTCGGATCAACGCCGAAGATCCTGATAAGAATTTTCAACCCTGCCCAGGCGTCATCAAGCAAATTCACATCCCCGGCGGCATGGGAGTTCGATGGGAATCTCACGTGCACGCGGGCTATTCGGTGCTGCCCTATTACGATTCGATGATCGGGAAACTGATCGTGTATCAACCCACACGTACCCAAGCGATCGCGACAATGATCCGTTCATTGAAAGAGCTTCGTATCGAAGGTATCAAAACTACCGCCGATTTTTTGGTCAAGGTTCTCCAGTGCGAGGACTTTAAGAACAATAAGATCGATACGAAATGGGTCGAACGCGATTTCCTTTCGCAGAAGTAACCTATCGATTCGGTCGAGTTATCCACTGCTACTTTCGTGAGCGGCAAAACGCATGCCGCTGAAAGTTAAATTCCCGTTTAATGACTAGCGTTCTAATTAAACTGTTACGCTGCCCAGCCGGTTGATCACCGACACAGCAAAAGGTGGCGGCCGCAGAGATGACGAAGAACAACTTTCTTCCAACTAGGCCGTTAAGCCGTCCGCAAAACGCTCTTTAGGGGGACGCAGTTCGAGCATCCATCGGATGTTGAGCTGTTTTATCTGATCGCGCGATTTAGCCGCTACAACTTTGGTCGTGATTTAATAAAATCGACACCATTAGAAGTTTCATCCGCTCAAACTATTTTGATTGAGGCTAATTCGTGGCTAATACGCTATCTCCTCCAACACGTCCGGATCACACATTTAAAAAGGTAGCCATCCTTTTCTCCGGAGGCCCAGCCCCTGCTGCCAACGCCGTTATATCGGCCGCCGCTGCGTCGTTTCTCCGAGCGGGCGTAGAAGTCATCGGCATTAAATACGGCTACTCCGCATTGTCGGAATACGATGGCAACACGCCGCTGGAAGAAGGCAAAGACTACATTTACCTCACCCACAAAGTCTTGGGGCGGACACGGAATTCCCAAGGTATCATGATTGGCACCGCGCGCACCAATCCGGGAAAACACATCAGTTCGCCGGCGGATGTGGAAGATTCTGAAAAAACTGCACCGATGAAGAACGTCGTCGCGGGCCTCAAGTCGATCGGCGCTGATGCACTGATATCCATCGGTGGTGATGACACGCTCAAAACGGCCAACAAATTTAAACTGTTCCAAGAAAAACATGGAGATGGCAAAATCCTACCCGTCGTTCACTTGCCTAAAACGATCGACAACGATTACCACGGAATTGATTTCACATTCGGATTCTTTACCGCCGTTGACTTCATTGCGACCGAACTGCGAACGCTGATTCACGACGCAGAAGCGACGCGTTCCTACTTTCTGACCGAAACGATGGGGCGTAGCGCAGGGTGGTTGTCCTACGGTGCCGCGATTGCTGGCGAAGCTTCGTTGGTGATCAGTGTCGAAGATATTATGGCCGGTTTCTTGATCGAAGAAACCTATACTGACTCACATGGCGAATCAAAAACACGTCAGTGTATGGACATGGAACGCGTGATCGGCCGTATCGTGAAAACAATGCTGGCGCGAGAATCCGAAGGCAAAGAGTACGGGACAATCGTCGTCGCCGAGGGCTTGGCCGAGTACCTTCCGTTCGCTCATGTTGAGGGTGTTGAGCGCGACGATCATGGTCACATCAATATCTCGAAAGTTAGCCTGTTTTCGATTCTTTCCAAAGCTGTCGAACAAAGCTACACAGAGAAGACGGGCCGCGTTCGATTGGTGAAGGGACTGCAGCTGGGCTATGAAGCACGCTGTGCCCAACCGCATGCCTTCGATGCAATGCTCGGCAGCCAATTAGGCGTCGGCGCGTTCCGCGCCCTGGCAGAGAAGAAGCTCAACGGTGTCATGGTCAGCGTGACCGGACAATTGGATCTGCACTACGAGCCATTTGAGAACTTGGTCGACCCGGAAACGTTAGTCACCGTTGTCCGCTATATCAACACCGACAGCGATTTCCACCGACTGGCAAGGTTCTTGGAAACTCATGTCAACGAATAAGATTCTTTGGTGAAATGGAAATCTAATAGAAAAAGCCGGGCCATGTAAATGGTCCGGCTTTTTATCCATCTCAGCGAGAAAAAATGGATGACAATTTCGGCAGGCGGCGGGGAGCGGAAAGCTTTTGAACTTCGCCGTGAAATTATCATCCAGTAGTCGAGTAGGTTGTCGTTGAATTTGCACTCATTTAGATCAGAATGACGGTTTATTTGCTAATTCTAGGCATCGCGTTTATTCGATGTCTTCGTCTTCTCCCTCTGCTTCGTCGTCCAAATCTTCTTCGGACTTCTGAGCAGCTTTTGGCTCGTACATTGTTTCAAGCGGGGTTTCTATTTGGCGGTATCCGAGTCGATCCAAAACTTCAAGGATTTCGCTACAGGTTGGGAACATGCGGCCACTGGCGCGTTTGTATTCATCCATCGCTTGCATGAACTGCACTTCTGGATCTGAATATTCGCGTTCGCAAGTCGTCGGGTCAATTTGACGACGACGTTTGCGTCGTTCTTTCTTCGGCTTGAGAACACTCTTACGTCGGCCAGTTTCGTTCAACAGTTCTAACTCTTGAGGGCTGGTCGATTTCTTAGCGGCTTTCGGCTTCGTGGCAGATTTTGATTTAGCAGCCGTCTTCGACTTGGCCGTGGTCTTCGACTTGGCTTTTGTTTTGGTAGTTAATTTTTTGGCTGATGCTTTCGTGGCAGTTGCTGTTGATTTAGACTTGGCCATGGGAAACTTTCGCTTTGCTAGGGTCAGGGGAAACCGTTCTCTGTGATGTAAAAAGTCAACGGTCCATCGCCAACGTTGTAAAAATACAGCGCCTAGAGAAGATGTCCTGCCAAAATGGAAAGATCCGGTCAGTTAATGACGTCCGGTTAGATAAACACGCCGTTGGTGACGGTTGTAGCGATATCAGATGGTTCTGATCGCTTCTTCGGCATGGAAAATAATTCGTCGAACCAATTTTGGCCTAGGTAGGTCTCATTAAAAACCAATCAAAGTTCCAATATGCATGTTTGAGAAATAGCTTCATGATCGTGGCAATCGACACTTATCATTTCAAAATCGTTCAACCACAGCGGTCGGGTTGTGCAACGATTGGTCGGACGCCGAATCTGCCGAGGAGAAAGTGGTCGGGCTGCTAAGAAAGTCTGGCGACTATGCGCCGGGACAGTTCTACAAACGCGCATTGCTTTGCATTTTGGCCGCACTGGCAGAAATCGACCGCCCGGTTCACACAATTATGGTCGACAGCTACGTCCAATTGGGACCTAGCCAGCCCGGTTTGGGCCAATAACTGGTTGAACATCTGAAATTAAAACAGCGTTCGTTGCCGCCGCCAAAAGACATCTCCACTCGGCTTCGCAAGCCATCGAAGGCTGTCATGGTACGAGTAAACGCCCGCTGTTTGTCAGCGCGGCGGATATTTCCAGTCAAGAAGCTGCCGAAAATGTACAGCATATGCATGCTACGTTTAGAATGCCAACACTATTAAAGAGAGTCGATGCGTTGTCAGGGTGCGACAATCAATGATGCGATTCACCGTTAAGCTACTAATCCGTCACGAACCAACCCTATTCCCGACCGGAGTGTCGAGACCGCAATAAGAAGTGCTTCAGTAGCTGGGACAGCGACTGTACTATCGATAGTAAAGCCGCTGTCCCCAGCTGCTTCAGCCGATGGTGCACCCAATTTTCACCGTTAAACAAAACCTACGATTCCAAATTAAACTTCTGAATCGTCATCTTCGCCTCTTGTTCCCGACTGGAATGTCGTGACTACTTCTCGAAACTTAGTCAATTCCAAATCATCGCCACTGGAATAGAGTTCTACGTTGAATCCGTCAGAGAAAGTGAAGGACAGCTTTGGGGGTGATGTGGTGATCGTCTGAAATTTAACAAGGGCTTCCAATGGGCGAATAAATGCTGGAGGCTTCATTACAACACGTGAAGTGCCTCGAACGGTTTGGAAAAAACGCAGGTCATCATTGTAAATCTGGCAAAGAACCAGGCCTTGATAATTGTCCCATCTGCTTGCAGAACCTTTTCGTCGAAAAACTACTCGGTAAGCCCAGACAATGGAAACGTAAGCGGCAAAGACTGTGACCAGCAGAGCTCCTTCTCCGAGGTCGTTCGCACCTGAGGAGAATAAATCTAATGGAATGCTAGTTGATTCCGGTTTATAAGTCGTGAACCAGTGGCCTGCGCGATGGCCTCGGATGTTTTCTACGTTTGATTTCATGAGCAACTGAATGATGTAAACGCGGAAGTTGAAAGCAATACGGATGGCTGTTCTTCACCATCTCCATTATCAAATCAGACTGCGGCGAGTGCGTTTAGGATGTCACTTCCGGCGTTATCGGTCAGAGGTTTCGTGATCGCCTTCCGCAATCCGCACAGATGCTGCGTTTTCGGAAACCGGCGACGCAAGATAAACATGACGTGCTGACTCTTGTTTACTTAAAGCAACGGAAGTGCAAATCGCCTTCTCAAGTCCTTCGAAATATTCAGGCGCGGTAACAAGAATTGCCCTCGGGTGATTGCACAGATAAGCCGCTGCGGCCGATGTTTCTTTCTTTGAGAAGTACACCACTTCCGAATCCTTCAACACCATCGACGTTGCAAAACTATCGCGCGCGTAATAAACGACCGCCGAATCGTCAAAGCCCTGAGCAGATCGCTCGGATTGAATTTCATTTACTGCCATTTGAATTGATCGCGAATGCGCGATCGCCGGAATAAGCTGGTTCACCAACAGCACCGACATGAACAACGCCAAAACGCCCACCGCACCCCACGCCGCATAAGGATGCGAACGTTTGTAAGAGGCGACTGCCGTCGCTCCAATTACCAGCACTAAAGACGCTGCCATCACCGATACCGATGCCGCATACTCAGGCAAAACCAATACGATCCCAAGACTAACAATCATCACCCACGCCAACATATTGATCGCCAGCCATTTCGGTAACCGACGGTAAAATCCATCAACCTCTTTCACACCGACGACGCTACCGGCACTTCCTTTCTTATTCCCAGCAACTTTAACCTTCGCGAACACATTGATGTCGATCACCGAAGCCATCAGCAAACATAGCATCGGCACAGCCGGGAGAATGTAAGTCGGCAATTTCGCCGATGAGCACGTGAAGAAGATTAATATCCAAAACGCGATTAGAAATAAGTAGCCGTGTGCCTGTGTTCGTTGAGTCCGCACGGCAGGTTTCCGCGTTGCGATAAACTTTGCCAAGGGCACAAACAACTGCGACGCGGGGAACATCAGCAATAGAATGACGGGCATGTAATACCAAAACGGTTGCTGATGCGAGATCCCTTCGGTGAACCTGACGACATGATGCTGCCAGAAAAAATGACCTAAAAACTCAGGAGTACCGATCACCGTTGCCGCGAACCAAGGCAGGCTGATTGAAACCGCGGGGACAAGGAAATACAAACTTTGCTTTGGATTTCTAAAAAGCGTGCGCCCTGTTAGCCAAGAAAACGCCACGACCGGAGGTGCGCAAATCGCCAAAATAACGGGCCCTTTAGTCAACATGCCCAGCCCCACACAGACCCCCGCCAGTACCCACCAGGACTGGCGAAACCTATGTCCGAAACTGCCGCGATACATTGCAAGACAGCTAACCGCCGCCAACATTGTCAGCATGGAATCCATCGTCAAATAACGTCCAGAGAACGGTATACCGAGACTCAACAACGTCAGCAGCGCCCCAATCCACGCGGCTCGGAATCCGACCAATTGTTGACCGATCGCACAAGTAAAAATTACCGTCAAAAACGAAACAACAACACCTGGAAATCTGGCTGCGTTTTCACTGACGCCGAACGTTTGAAAACTTATCGCAGTCATCCAGGCCATCAACGGAGGCTTGTCCCAGTAGTGCTCATTTTTTAACTCCAGCGACATCCAATTGCCCGAGTCAAGAATATTCAGAGCCAGCTGAGCATTGCGGGATTCGTCCGGTTCGAAAAAAGGGAACCTCAAATTCTGATTCAGCATCAACGCCGTTATTAAACACAACAATGCCCAAGCCCCAATCTTCAGCCCGCGATTGACCGAATTCGATCGTTTGGTCGCAGTTGGAGTTTTTTGAGGGAACATGATCGCGTTCCACCAAGTACGAATTGTTTCGCCGGTGCCATGCAAGATCGCTTTGGAAGACAGCCCAACCGCTGGTGCGCTGCTTGAGCTGAATGCATCTTGCACCGTGGTGACATGAAATTTTCCGGCCATCTTCAAGCTTGAAATCAGTTGGCACAGCGACGGCGTCGAGGACCCGATTGCGACGGACGATTGATCTGCATCGCAGATCGCATCGATTGTTTCATGCGTGCGTTGAAAAACTAAAAATGCATTATCAAATTGACTAACACTGGACTTTAGCAAAGTTTTGTCAAACAAGCGGTGGAAGAACATTGCCGCACGTTTATACCCCTTGGACGGTTTTGCCTCTCGATAGTTGCAGATGAACCTGTCCGCGTCGAGTTTCCTTACCAGCTCGTTCAATCGGCCAGGTTCCAGAGACGGGTTCCCTTGTACAACGGCAACGGTTTCAAAGTAAGCCGCTCTCACAGCATCGCTCAAACGCTGAGTGGCCCTTACGTAGACGTTGCCACTGAGCACCGATTGCTGGTTGGCACCCGCATCGCCGATACCGGCGTCGACGCAGATTATGTCTGCTCGCCAACCGGTCGCAGAAAGTTCATTGGAGATGCGCTGGACTCGATCGGTGTTGGCTTCGATTGAACCATTGACGATAACAGAAATTGGCTGGGCTGATGGCATAGAAATATCTCGATCGTGACTGGGAAACACGTTCGGAAATTAGCTATTTTCGCCAGAGGGGTCAACGCGAATGCAGAAAATGATCTACGTCTTTTAGGGCGTTTGCGGCATCTGCAAAACAACCTTTGATAATGAGATATCGATGCGGGCCTAGAAAGTTACCGTGCATCCCACGTATCCGCCACCAAAATACAGCCCTTCGCCGATCGGATTGAGAGGACCGAAAAACTGTTCTGGGGTGGTGTTATCACTTTGCGCTGGCCCAGAGGCGACGCTGCCAAGAAACACTCCCTCGTAGCCCGCTCGAAAACGAAGTCCACCAAAAGGGCGATAACTGAGCCCGCCATTGAAACCAACTCCACCGGAAACAAATGAGTCCTCACCACTGATTTCGCGCGTGGCTGTTCTAACATCGATATCAGCACGGTTGTTGAACAACATTCCCCGCACTCCTCCTTCTAAATACGTAGACGGGGTTACTCGACGGTACAGCTCCAGCATGATCTGACCACCGAAAAGATTGTTATCTGTTGTGCTAAAGAATCCGCTAGATTCACTATTGCCTCCCCCTCCGCCGACACCTCCGCCGACGCCCCCAGAATTTGCGTTGTTATCTTCGGTTCCTTCAGTAATATTATAAGTATCTTCGATCGCAAAATTTCTTAAACCATATCCAACACGAAGCCCCTCCGACCTGCGCGACCATACATTGAGTTCGTAGCTTTTGATTCGCGTTTGATAGGTCGCCGTATACGATTGAGCGGGTTCAGAAGGAACGCCTGCAAAGAAACGTGTCGTGATACCTTCGCCGGTCAAGGCCAGATCTCCAGAAAACTGGTCGAAGTCGTATGCCACAAATTCGTATCCCGTCCCATATTCGCTGGCGATGCCTAAGCGATACCGGACGGTACTTTCGCTGTCGAGTTTGATGTCAGCGGTGCTGAAGGTTTCGCCGCTATCATTTACAGCAAAGTCTGAACCACCGTTGACACCTCGAGTAAACAACAGCCAATCGACTCCGACCTGCAAACCCATCGGACCGTCGGTCCAACCACTTCGGTTTGGCGAACCTTGAGGGACCCACAACGCCGTTTCAGGATTTTGAGGATTTTGGCGTTGAAGATTCATGCGACCATCCTCCGTTATCCAATCTGTCTTGGTGCCAAGCTGTGATTGGGCAGCAGGGCCACCAACCGGTACGTTCGGATTGAAGATTTCGATCGCTTCGCCGGAGGACGTATAGGCCACATCCTGCGAGGGCGCCACCCCCGCACCAGAGAAATCAAACCCACCAAATTCGTCACCCGCGCCGACCGCGCCTTCCGCGCCGTCCGCGCCGTCCGCGCCGACCGCGCCGTCCGAGCTGACCGAGCTGACCGAGCTAATTTCGCCCACCGGGCCGTCGACGAAGTCTTGGCCGAGTGAACTTGAAACACATGGACCAGCGATGGCTAGTGTGATCGTGGTGAGCGCCCTTATGAACTGTTTCTTCATCTCTGTTCCATCCCGTTCTTTTCTATTGCCGAACGACGTCCAATGTTCGGCCAAAGCTTAGACGCCTTAAAGACGGCACACGCCTTATCTCGCGAATCATACAAATTATCGTATCGACGCGCGGAACTGTTACCTGAAGATCATTACGATCAGGTCATCCAAGCGTTACCTCCGTATAAAATTTCCTTGCCCTCAAGGTTGGATACGACTGTTGCGGTTGTGCCGGTCGTAACTACAAAAAAGTTCAATCAGATGATGGCAGGAAAGCTTTAAGGGTTCCATGAACAACAAATTTACGCGTTTTAGACGCGGATCTACTCTTATCTACCCTTTGATGTCTGCATGACATTTAAGTCAACTGAATGCCGTGCGTTTGAAGTTCGGTGGATTCGAAATTTTGTGATTGTTGACCAAGTTGAGGAGCCAATTAGAATATCCTCAAATGAAATTAGTCGTCGTTGGATGATAAACCTTAGCGTGCGAATTGCATTCGCAGGCACGATGGTTCATCTCACGCGCTCTTTCGCCCTCCAACCGCCATCTTCTATCACCGCCCCACTATTACTTTGTCGAGATAAATTATGAGTATTGCGATCGTCACTGGTTCAGCTGGACTAATTGGTTCTGAAGCGAGCCGTCACTTTGCAAAATCCGGACTCACTGTTGTCGGCATCGACAACGACATGCGAGCCGAATTCTTTGGGAAGGAAGCCTCCACCAAATGGCAGCAAAGCCAATTGGAAAAGGAATTAGGGGACAAGTACCTTCACGTCAGCGGCGATATTCGCGACGATGACATGATCGAGAACTTGTACAAAAAATACAGTTCGGACATCAAACTGATCGTCCACACCGCAGCTCAACCTTCGCACGACTGGGCCGCCCGCGACCCCAAGAAGGACTTTACGGTCAACGCAAATGGGACGTTGAACTTGCTGGAGAACACCCGGCAGTTCGCCAAAGATGCCACCTTCATTTTCACATCGACAAATAAGGTCTACGGCGACACGCCCAATCGACTGCCGTTGATCGAACAGGAACTTCGATGGGAGATCGACCCTTCGCACGAATATAATAACGGCATCCCCGAAGAAATGTCCATCGACAGCTGCATGCACAGTTTGTTCGGCGCGTCCAAGGTCGCGGCCGACATTCTGGTGCAGGAGTATGGCAAATACTTTGACATGAACACCGCAGCCTTCCGAGGCGGTTGCCTCACCGGCCCCAATCATAGCGGGACTCAGCTGCATGGCTTTCTGGCATATTTGATGAAGTGCACGATGACCGGAAATCCTTACACAGTTTTTGGCTACAACGGAAAACAGGTTCGTGACAACATTCACAGCTACGATTTAATCCAAGCCTTCGACAGCTTCTACCGTGCTCCGCGATCAGGCGAAGTTTACAACATTGGCGGAAGTCGCTTTAGCCACTGCTCAATGATGGAAGCCATTCAATTGTGTGAAGAGATTTCGGGTCGCAAGCTTGAGCACAGCTACAAGGAAGACAATCGCATGGGAGATCACATTTGGTACGTCAGCGACGTTAGCAAATTTAAATCGCACTATCCGGACTGGAAACTGACCAAAGACGTCAAAACGATCTTGACCGAAATTTTTGAACACAACACCGAACGTTGGGAAGAACCGGTTTCGTAAAGGCTTGAATAAGAATTGAGCCGCTAAGGCGATAGCCCAATGGCACTTACTTTAGATTTTACTAACGGTTCAGAAACCAAAATTCAGCTCCCCCTCTCCCTAAAAATTCGGACGTTGG
>ENA-ORXT01006144-ORXT01006144.1-marine-metagenome-genome-assembly--contig:-NODE-6144-length-11318-cov-4.869318_pt1 | contig 11318 bp, 12 predicted proteins | sample MGYA00237868_ERZ511482 | MGnify/ENA metagenome assembly ERZ511482
GAGATCAACCAGCGGGAGCAAGAGCTCAACACACTCGGGCGGCGGTTCGTATCCCAAGGTTGCACGGACCACAGCGACATGGCCCAACAGTTCGGTTCGGTCTATGACCAGTCCAGACTTGGGCAGGAGCGGTTCGCAGATAGCAGAATCTCTCCAAAGGCCCTCGCCGACCAAGTAGCCATCTGCAGCGATGAGAACAATCCGTTCCGGGTGAGAATCAACTTGTCTCTCACAGGCTGAACAGGTTTGGCCGCTATCTGGGTGCTCCCAGGTAGCGGCCAAGGTCCGAAGTCCGCTCAGCCGCATGCGGCGACGGCGAGGAAGTCGTCGGTTGTGTAGGTGTCGGGGAGTGGTCCTTGGGCGAAGGCGCGCCGTTGTTGAAGGTCATGTTGGGGCATACTCGCTGCCAACAAGTCGTGAAGCTGAAAGGTCTCTGGTGCGTGTAGGTGTCTACATCGATGGGTTCAACCTGTACTACGGCGGTCGTGCGCTGTGCGGTCGGAGCCAACCCGGTTGGCGATGGCTTGATCTCCGAGCATTGAGTCAGCGGCTACTGAACCGGCGCGTCGACTGGCTCAGCCAAGGAGCGACACTGCACCGGGTGGTTTACTGCACCGCTTTCATCGACGGAGCAACGAACCCAGTTGGCCGCAGAGAACAAGCGTCGTATGTCGCAGCGCTCACTCACGAAGGCTCATTCGACGTGATCGAAAAAGGCTTTCACGAGTTCGCCCGCAAAAACACCGGCAACCCCCGCGCCGAATACCTCATCCCCGAGGTGATCGACGGCATGATCAAAGATGGTTCCGCGAAGGTCAAAGTCCTCGTTTCCGACGATAAGTGGTACGGTGTAACCTACCAGGAAGACAAGCCGAAAGTACAGGAAGCCTTCGCCATGCTGGTGGCGGAGAATACGTACCCGACGCCGCTTTTTTAATAGGAAGTGGGAAGTAAAAAAGCGGGAAGTCGCTACCGCTGTTACATGCGGTAGCGACTTTCCACTTTTTACTTCTCACTTTCCACTATCCACTCGCTCCAGCTTCCCGGATACAGCCCCGGCATCTCCCCGAAAGCATGGTTGTAAGCGAGAATATTGTGGCAGGCGGTAACGCCCGAGCCGCAGTAAAAAACATTGTGATCCGCTTTGTCGACCAGTTCGGCGAAGCGGATTTTCAGTTCGCCCACCGGCTTAAATTTTCCGTTGGTCAGGTTATCGGGCCAGGGCAGGTTGATCGCCCCTTCGATGTGGCCGGCAACGGGGTCGATGGGTTCGTGCTCTCCCCGGTAGCGGGGGGCGGTGCGCGAATCGACGAGACTTTGGGAGGCATTCGTTCGGAGCGCGTCGACTTGGGCGCGGTCGCGGGTGCCGTGAATTGGAGCAAGGGCGAGGTGGGGCGCGGTAATGGTGGTTTCCGCCGGCCGTTCATTGTTGCCGGCCTCCAGCGCGTTCCCGGCGGCCGTCCACGCCTGGATGCCGCCGTCGAGTACCGCTACGGCCTCGTGCCCGAGCGCGCGCAGCATCCACCACAACCGCGCCGCGATGCCGCCGCCCTTGTCATCGTAGCAAACCACCTGGGTCTCCGGCGTCAACCCGAAGCGGCTGATGACTACCGCGAAGGCCGCCATATCCGGCAGCGGGTGGCGGCCGGTCTTGCCGGTGATGATCTCGCCCGAAAGGTCATCGTCGAGGTGGAGGTGAAAGGCACCGGGAAGGTGGCCGGCTTCGTACGCCGCGCGCCCGGCGGCGGGGGCAAACAGGTCGTGGCGGCAGTCGAAGAAGCGGGCCTTAGTGGTGTCGAGGGCCGCGGCCGCGGTGGAGGAGATGATCGTGGTGTGCATGGAGCACAAGATAAAGCGGGGAGGACGCAAAACGGGTGAGGGCCCACGCGCCGAAAGCAGCCGGAACGATCCCGCCTCGCTTTCGGAGCCTGAGCCCTCACCCGTTTTACCTTTAGCGCTTGTTGACTACATGTAACCCAACGCCAGCACCAGGTACGTCAGCATGAACGGCATCGCTACCCAGAACCACTGGTTCATGAAAATGAGCATCAGCATGAAGATCACGAAAGAGATCAGGAAGTAGAGCCAGTATTTGCCCTTGGAGGTTTCGGTTGCGGTGGTGGTCATGTCGTTTGTTAGTTTTAAGGCTGCAAAGATAAGGACCGTCTTCGGCCCCTGAAAGTTTTGTGCCAAAGGGCAGGGCAATTGCAAGGTCGGCTACTCCAACGTTATGCTCTGTGAGACTCTGCGTAGTCCTCCGTGAGACTCTGTGGGCAAAAAAGGCTGCGAAGCAGCATTCTTGCGATTGCCCTGCCCGAAAGGGTCTTCATGCCCGGGGAGGGCGGAAAAAGTCTATAATTTTCGCCCGACTATTGCGAGATACGCCAAGTGGTCGTACATTTGCACCCGCAACGCAAAAATGCCTCAGTAGCTCAGTTGGTTAGAGCGGCGGACTGTTAATCCGTAGGTCAAAGGTTCGAGCCCTTTCTGAGGCGCATTAAAAGTCGAGTACGAACCATCGTACCCGGCTTTTTTTATGCCCCGTCCCCGCGGATGGCGAAAGCGGCCGGCCGCTCAAATACTAACGAATTAAACCACGAACCATGTCTCTCCTTGCCATCGGCACCATCGCTTTCGACGACGTCTATACGCCTTTCGGCGAAGTAAAAATGATCGAAGCCGGAAGCTGTACTTACATCGCCATGGCCGCCACGCAGTTGGTGAAGCCCGTTCAGCTCGTCTCCGTCATCGGAGACGACTACAACCAGGACTTCCTGGCGGACCTCAAGCAGCGCGGTGCCGACCTGGAAGGCGTGGAGGAAGTTAAAGGCGGCAAATCCTTCTACTGGGCCGGCCGTTACCACGACGACATGATGGGCCGCGACACGCTCGACACCCAACTCAACGTCCTGGCCGATTTCGACCCCAAGCTGCCCAAGTCCTACCAAAAGGCGGACTACGTCATGCTCGGCAACCTCAGCCCGCAGGTGCAGTCTTCCGTCATCGACCAACTCGACGGTAAGCCGAAACTCATTGCCCTCGATACGATGAATTTCTGGATGGACATCGCCATGGAGCCGCTCAAGGAAGTGCTCAAGCGCATCGACGTACTGGTCATCAACGACGAGGAAGCCCGCCAGCTCAGCGGCGAGCTCAGCCTGCTCAAGGCCGCGGCGAAGATCGTCGAAATGGGGCCGCGCATCCTCATCATCAAGAAAGGCGAGCACGGCGCGCTGCTGTTTGACGGCGACAAGCTGTTCTCCGCTCCCGCCCTCCTGCTGCCAACGGTCGTCGACCCCACCGGTGCCGGTGACACCTTCGCCGGTGGTTTCATGGGCTACCTCGCGGCGACGGACGATACCAGCTTCGAAAACCTCAAGCGCGCCATCATTTACGGCTCGGCCATGGCCAGCTTCGTGGTCGAAGATTTCGGCACCCGCAAAATGCAGGGCCTGACGAAAGAAATGATCGACGGCCGCATCCAGCAGTTCATCGACCTGATCAAGGTGGAGTTTTAAGAACTCTCTTTTTCAGCAGCGCGAAGGGGGAAGTGGCCAGGGGTCATCTCCCCCTTTGCCGTCAATCTACCATCATTCGCCCGATGATCTCCTTCATCAGCTTGGCCGCCAGGAAGGCCGTCATCCCCTCGTGGTCGCGGTCGGGGTTGTACTCCACGATGTCGGCCCCGACGATCTTCGCATCGAGGTTTTGGATCAGATTGATCACCTCGCGGCTGGTCAGCCCCCCGGGTTCGTGGTGGGAAACACCGGGCGCAAAGGCGGGGTCGATGCCGTCCAGGTCCAGGCTCAGGTAGAGTGGGTTGTCAAACTTCGGAATGCTGGCCAGATCCAGGTTCCGCATTTCGTGAATCTCTACGCCAAAACGTTCGGCCTGCGCCGCCTGCCGGGGGTTCAGGGTCCGGATGCCGACCTGCACCAGCCGCACGGCCAATCCGCTCTCCATGATTCGGGCGAAGGGGCAGGCGTGGGAGAATTTATCGCCCTCGAAGTCATCGTACAGATCGGCGTGGGCGTCGATTTGCAGGATGTCCAGCTTCGGGTAGCGCGCCGCATGCGCCTTGATGACCGGGTAAGCGACGGAATGATCGCCGCCCAGCGTGAATACCTTTCCGCCGCCGTTCAAATGGTTAGCCGTGATGCGCTCGATACTCATGTATTCCCCGATCCCGAAATCGCCCGCATCGTTAACAGCGGTCCCGTCGCCGATGTCCACGCCCAGCTCAGAATATAAATTCATGGAGCCGGAATGCAGAGCCTTGCGGATGAGTTCGGGGGCTTTGGCGGGGCCGCGTTGGAAGCTGGATTTACGGTCCCAATTAAGGCCTTGGATGGTAATGTTGTGCATCAAGGAAAGGTACGCAGCGTTCCCCGGGTTAACAACGCGGTTAAACCTCCCCTTGCATTCCTGCGTTCCCGCCCCCATCGTTAAGCCAGTTCAAAGCATCCGCTTTCCGATCTTGCGAAAAACTTCGAAAATATATACCCGGCACTACGTGATCGAGCCCGTTAATTAAGCGTCGAAACCAAGCCTGGTCGGCTACCGCCGCGTAGCGTTGCACCTTCAGCAGCAAACCGGCCTCACGCCGTAAGAACACCAATAGTGCTCCCATATTTTCATATCCCCGAAAATCATGTACTTCCACCAGCAACCGCAGTTTTCCGTATTCGCGGTATTGCCGGTCGATTACGGTGTAATACCCGCGCAGGTCCGCGGCGGTCAACCGACCACGCACTTCGTAATGCAAAATATTACCGGCTTTATGCGAAAATTGCAACATATGGGGGCGGGGTCGCGGGATGCAAGGAAATGGATCATTAAAAGCCCGTCGTTCGTTAAACCGTCAATACGCCGTGCAGTTCCCCGAGGCTGAATATTACCTCCGCACCGGCGGAGCGCAGCGCGTCCGCGTTCTTCTTGTTCGCCAGCCCAAACACCCGAAAGCCGCCCGCCACGGCACCCCGTACGCCCGCCGGGCTGTCTTCCACCACTACGCATTCCGTCGGCGCAAAACCCATCGTCGCCGCCGCGTGCAAAAAGACGGCCGGGTCGGGTTTCCACTTGCCGAGGTCGTAGCAGCTGAAAACGTTATCGCCAAACCGCTCCGCCAGCCCGGTCAGTTCCAGGTTCATCCGGATCTTGTGCGGCGGGCCGCTGGAGGCAACGCAGACGGGAACGGTGATTTTTGCCAGCAGTTCCCCGATGCCCGCCACCGGCCGGATGTCGGTCTGAAACCGCTCGAACGTCCGCCGCCGGAACTCCGCCTCGAAATCATCCGGCAGGCCACCTTCGATCTCCCCGGCGACGAACGCCATAATGTGGTTCAGCGACTTGCCGAGGAAGTGGTTCTCCAGTTCCTCATGCGTCATCCGCAAACCGAGTTCCGCGCACTGCTCGCCGAGTACGCCGAAGGTGATGGCCTCGCTATCGACGAGTACGCCGTCGCAGTCGAAGATGATGCAGTTGATCATGGTTTCTCGGCCTTTAGGCCGTTTAAGCGCCGAAGGCGCGATGAGCAAATCATAAGTATTACGCGCCAATCTACGCGTAAACTAACTCCTCCACCTCCCGTACCTCCCCCGCCGCCATATCCCCCAGCCGCAGTTTCCCGATCCGAACCCGCACCAGCCGAACGACCGGGTGCCCGACGGCCGCCGCCATCTTCCGTACCTGCCGGTATTTCCCCTCCCGCAGCGTAACGGATATCCAGGACGTCGGGCCGTGGTTGCCGGTGTGTTCCCGTTTGGGCGGAAAGGAGAAGTCAGGGGCCGGCGCTACCCGGCTGACCAGGCAAGGGTTGGTTACGTACTTCTTCCCGTGGATGCCGATCTCCACGCCGGCACACATTCGCGCGATCGCCTCGTCGGTCACCACGCCACGCACCTGGGCGTAGTATTCCTTGTCTACGCCGCCGCCGTTGACGGCCGCGCTGACCTTGCCGTCCGTCGTCAGCAGCAACAAGCCTTCCGACGGCTCGTCGAGCCGACCGATGGCCATGGTGCCCGGCGCGAAGTCGTGCAACCCGCCGAGCATTTTCTTGTTGCGGCGGGTCCGGTGCCGGTTGGTGAACTGGCTGAGGTAGGAGTGCGGCTTGTTGAGGAGGTAGTGGTGGTGCATGGGTGCTGATTATCGAGGGCCCATAAAACGGTCACCGTTGAAATGGATCATGTGTTTCGGGTTTTCCGCAATCCAGACTTCGGTTTCCCATGCAATGTCATCGGCATACTTGCGGAAGCTTGCTTTTGTTAGGAAAGCGGTCACAAATATTACGCCGCAGTTAACGTGGCTGAGCATCTCTTCCAGATTATGCATTCGCTTCTTCCCTATCGGGCCGTGGCTGGTTACGGCTTCAATCAAATAAAGCCAATCTTTGTTCTCGTTGTAAAGCACTACATCGGGTAGTTTGGTGTGGCTCTTACGGGTGATGTCTATACCCAGCTCTTTGAGTTTTACCATATTTATGTGCAGGTATTTGTCTCTTGTGTCACCGCAATAAAGGACCTCCGCCAAAGGGTCAAAAGCGGGAATGAAGCTTTCTACAATCCGTCCCTGAAGTTCGTTGTGTGCACCAGGAGACAGGCTTAACTGCTCTCCGGAAGGTAACCTTACGAGCACCTCTCTAACGGTTGCCGCGGCGGCGTATCTGCTATTTCTGTTTAATTGAGCATCAAGAAAGTCTCCCAGTAATTTGTCAAAATCTTCGGTGTCGTAGGCCTGCAACACGGGAATGAATTCCGGAGTAAGGGCGTAGTGGTTTCGGGAACTATTGGTTGGAATGGATGGATCATCGATGTTCTGGACTACGATGCCTAGTTGCATCATCGTATGGATATCGACCCGACGAATCGTCTCACGTGAATTTTCAGCGTATTTCTTTCGATATGCGGACTTCAGGTACTGCATAATTCCTAAATACCCTTTTCCTTTTTTGTTGCCGACAATGCTCATGCGGGGATTGCCGACTTGAGACCAGTCGTCCTTCGGCCCGATTGCGCAAAGCGCGAGCAAAACCATTGCCGACCGCTCGTTATTTAGTGTTTTAGGTGCGTGTAACAGCGACAGAATTTCAAGTGCTTCCTTTACAATTTTTCTCATGCGGTAGCTAAAAATTGGGCTTCTTCAAAAACGATCGTCTCAATTGCGTCGTCAAAAACCTCCGGTTTATCCGACAAGGAGTTTTCGATCAAATAACGTCCCAGTTTTACAATGTTTTCCAACGAAGGAAGCGGCAGCAAATTCATTTCCGTAGCGGATACATTGATGTTGCCGTTTATCATACGAAAATACCGATCGTACAAATCGGAATTCAGCAGTGCGCTTAGTCCTAGAAGTTCTTCTTGCGAAAACGCCCCTCCAATCTTGTAAAAGAAATTCGTCTTGTTTTCCAGACCTAACTGATCGCATGAAAAGTCCGCCTCGGTTATCGGGCAGCAAACCAATCGTCGTTTATCTTCTTTAGCACTGAATCGTCGCTGCAGAATGTATTTTCCCGTAGGAATAAGTAACGAGGTAGCGGAACCGGAAATATACTGCGGCTTATCAAGGTCTTTAACCGGCCAGTTTATCTTCATCGATGTTATCGCATTCATCCAAATTAAAGGCACCATGCCTTTCTGGTTTTCACGAAACAATGCGTCTTTGGCCCGGAATGCAACTACCCTGCCGGTAGATACTTTGATCCGATGATCGGCAAGGCGATAACGTAGCTTTAGCATCTTTTGGACCAGAGCGAAATCCTGCTCCGACGCGGGTAAATGTAAAATTTTCTCGGTAGACGCAACGTCGACTAAGTCTGTTAGTTGATAGGCGGTCGGTTTATCGGTATTCAAATCACCAGCACCTTGAGAAACGGAAACTCTTACTTTGGTCCCCTCTCTGTTATTTGCTTTGAAAATGATCGTCTCCTGAAGCACCTTGTCCGCTTTGAACGTTTTCGTACGGGAAGCAAATAGATGAACATGCTTTAACCGAATCTCCTTAAATAGGTACCGTCGAAGTGATTTAAAATAAAGACCTGAGGTGAAACTTCTGGGCACAATGAAAATCATTTCACCGTCGGGCTTCAATAGTCTAATGGATGCTACAATGAAACCCGCGTAGATATTTGTGATTCCTTTGACAAATTTATCCGTCGCCTGAATGTTGATGTCTCCCCGGTTTAACTTGAAATAAGGCGGGTTTGAAATGACGAGGTCATACCGTTCTTTAACCGTCTCAAAATTCTTATTAGCCCAGACCAGGTAGTTCTCCTCGTGAATATCAAAACTTATAGCCACCTCAGGAAAATAATCAATTAAGTAATCAAGATTTTCCTTAAGCACGGGAATGACTCCCAAATCTTTTTCGAACACATCTACATGAACGGAAGTAGCACCATGAGCAACAAGCTTTTCAACCAATGCACACGTCAAAACACCATGTCCGCAGCCGGGATCACAGCAAACTACCTCCTTCCCACTAGGCACGGATAACGAAGCCATATACCTGGCAATCTCCAACGGCGTAAAGAACTGCCCATTGGACTTTTTATGGTCTTTGGTAGTAGTGCCCGCGTAAGCAAGACCATTTTGATCAGCGAAATGAGAGGGAGATAATCGCATTTGGACTTACAAGGTAAGGCATCTTTTCAGCATTCGCTCCTACTGCTTGACTCATTCCCTATCTTCGCGCGCCCACCGCCGCAGGCGGCAGCGAAGTTAAAAGATTAAAAATGGAACGCTCCGAACAGGAACTCGTACGCAGAGACAACCTTCAGAAAATCCGCGAACTGGGCATCGAGCCCTTTCCCGCCGCCACCTTCCCCGTGACCCACCTCGCCGAGGAGATCAACGAGAAGGCGGAGTTTGACGAGGAAAAGAAAGCCACGAACTTTGGACAGGTGACCGTCGCCGGTCGCCTCATGGCCCGCCGCGTGATGGGTAAAGCTTCCTTCGCCAGCCTCCAGGACAGTTCCGGACGCATCCAGATCTACGTCAGCCGCGACGACATCGCGCCGGGCGAAGACAAGGCACTCTACAACACGCTGTTCAAGAAATTGCTTGACCTCGGCGATTTCATCGGCGTGACCGGCGAGGTTTTCCAGACGAGGACGGGGGAGACCTCTATCCACGTACGGGAGTTCACCTTCCTAAGCAAATCGCTCCGCCCCCTACCGACGCCGAAAACCGACGACGAAGGAAACATCTACGATAAGTTCGACAACCCCGAACTGCGCTACCGCCAGCGCTACGTCGACCTCGTCGTCAACCCCGAAGTGAAGGAAATCTTTCTGAAGCGCACCAAGCTCGTCACCGCCATTCGCACCTTCCTCGACGGCATGGGCATGATCGAGGTGGAGACGCCCGTCCTTCAGGCCATCCACGGCGGCGCGGCCGCCCGTCCCTTCGCGACCCACCACAACACGCTGGACATGCCGATGTACCTGCGCATCGCCAACGAGTTGTACCTGAAGCGCCTCATCGTCGGTGGCTTCGATGCCGTTTACGAGTTCAGCAAGAACTTCCGCAACGAGGGCATGGACCGGACGCACAACCCCGAGTTCACCGCCATCGAGTTCTACGTCGCCTACAAAGACTACGAGTGGATGATGGACACCACCGAGCAGATGCTGGAGTACATCATCAAAACCGTCAACGGCGGCGACAACGCCAAAGTAATGGCCGACGAGCATGAGATTGATTTCGCCGGCCCCTACCGCCGCCTCACCATGGCCGACTCGATCAAGGAGTACACCGGGGAAGACATCACCGGTGCCGATGAAGACGAACTGCGCGCCATCGCCAAGCGCCTCCACATACAACTCGACAAGACGATGGGCCGCGGCAAGATCATCGACGAAATTTTCGGCGACCACGTAGAAGCCAACCTGATCCAACCCACCTTCATCACCGACTACCCCGTCGAGATGTCGCCCCTCACCAAGATGCACCGCAGCAAACCCGGCCTCGTCGAGCGCTTCGAGCTTTTCGTCAACGGCAAGGAGATCGGCAATTCCTACTCCGAGCTAAACGACCCGATCGACCAGCGCGAGCGCTTCGAGGAACAGGTCAAGCTCGCCGCCCGGGGCGACGACGAATCGATGCCGATGGACGAAGATTTTTTGCGCGCCCTCGAGTACGGTATGCCCCCCACGGCCGGTATCGGCTTCGGTATCGACCGCCTGGTGATGCTCGTGACCGGGCAGAAGTCCATCCAGGAAGTACTGTTCTTTCCTCAGATGAAGCCGGAGGTGTAGAAACTGGAAAATCAGAAACTGAAAATTTAGCTTGTCTTTCATTAGGGCAGCTCTCCAGCTCCTGGTTCTCTGGCTTACAGCCCTCTGGTTCCTAACTCCTAGCTCTTAATTCCTGACCATGTTCGCATACATCAACTGGGAAGCCTCCCCCGAAATCTTCCGCATCAACAGCTTCGCCCTTCGCTGGTACGGCCTCATGTTTGCCGGCGGCTTCATGCTCGGTTTCTGGATGGTGCGTAAGATGTTCATTCGCGAAGGTGCGCCGGAGGCGTGGCTCGACTACCTTTTTTACTTCCTCATCGGCGGTACGGTGCTGGGCGCGCGCTTCGGGCACGTCGTTTTTTACCAGTGGGATCACTACAGTACGCACTTGTCCGAAATCCCGAAGATATGGGAAGGTGGCCTCGCTTCGCATGGCGGCGTCGTCGGGGTGGTAACGGCGATTGCGCTATTCAGCTATTTCGTAAGCAAAAAGTCTTTTTTCTGGACGTCGGACAAGGTCGCCGCGCCGATCGCCCTCGTAGGTGCCATGATCCGTTTCGGTAACCTGATGAACTCCGAGATCGTCGGTTTGCCGAGCGATAAGCCGTGGGCCTTCAAGTTCGTCAACGCCGCGCGGGCGAGCCTGGCTGAGGTGCCGCGCCACCCGGTGCAGATCTACGAATCGCTCAGCTACCTGCTCACCTTCGGCATCCTGATCTGGCTGTACTGGAAGAAGGATGCGGGCGAAAAACCGGGCTTCCTCACCGGACTCTGGTTCGTGCTCATCTTCGGCTTCCGCTTCATTTGGGAGTACTTTAAAAGCGACCAGGGCGGCTTCGGTACTACGCTCACGACGGGGCAGTGGCTGAGCGTCCCGTGCGTGCTTGCGGGGTTGCTTATGATTGCCTTGAGCAGCAGGAAGTCTGCTGATCAAACCGTAAGTTAGTCCAGTACGGCGCGGTAGTTATTTTGCGGCCCGTATTAATACAGGGCAATCGCATTAGAGGTTCTGTCTGGTGAGTATTTTGTCGGCCAAAACAAATGTCGACTTCCTCTAACCCGTTAACTTGGTTAACGACTCACT
>ENA-ORXT01006145-ORXT01006145.1-marine-metagenome-genome-assembly--contig:-NODE-6145-length-11316-cov-55.398612_pt1 | contig 11316 bp, 12 predicted proteins | sample MGYA00237868_ERZ511482 | MGnify/ENA metagenome assembly ERZ511482
GAAATGGCAATACGTTTTATCGTGATTTTTTCAATCATAATAACCAATTTTTACAATCACTTATAAATGTCTAATACACTTACTTACGATTACGGTTTTCAATCTACTATACAGAAAGAACAGAATGGATTAGGTTTGATACTCGCCAAATACAGCGAGGTACAAAAGAAAGAAGTTCCTTGTTTTTTTTGGGGTAAGATGACAAAACCCTTTATCCTGTCTCGGTGTCTGATAGCATTATCCAACACCGTGCAATCGAGTTTTAACCTATCCCCATTTCAGTTAGCATTGCTCAAAGACCCTATTGTAACGGCAGGCAATCAGAAAGTACGCTTTGAGGGTTTTTCACATTGTGCGGGAGTATATGTGCGAGTGGATGTATTGGAGGATGGACACGATGGCGAATTTCTGGAAAATGGAACAACCAATGTAGATTTTAACCAAGACATGATTTCGTCTTTAGGAGCTGTACCAAGGCGAGGAGATATGACATTGGCAGTTGGTAAAAAAGAAGTACAAATCATTTCGCAAGGTAAAAAAGTAGTGGAGCGCAAAGTGCCTTTGCCTACCAAATGGATAAAGGGATTGACAACCGTACAACATTATATGTCACAGTCAGAAGAACGATATACCCTCAATCGAATCCAGGCAGTACAGTTGTTTAAAACCATTCCAAAAGGAAAAATAAAATCAGATTACTACCTCACCAAGCGTGGAAATCGTTTATCTTTTTCTCCTATGAAATCTAAAGATGCGGTAATTGTCGGAGGTGTTCATCGACTACACTTATTACAGCCTTTGTTACCCTTGATAGATAAAATGAAAGTTTTTGCCCATAATGAAATGCAGTCTGTTACCTTTCAATTATATTTTGGTTCGGTGATTTATTCTTGCTCATTATCAAGAAATGCGTGGCGTGGATTTTCAGGAGAAGGTGCATTGCTGGAAGAATTATTAGAGGATATTCCCGACGACTTGATTCAAAAAATGGATAATTACAGTTTTGCCAATCAGGAGTTTAACAGCACTTTATTAGCAATAGACACCGATAGTGAATTTTCAAAAATAAATAACCTAACCGCCAAACTTTCAGCGATGGGTTTATTGGGGTTTGAATTGGACAGCAATCAGTTTTTTTATCGTCGATTACCCTTCGAACTCAATCGGATTTTATCCCTCAATCCAAGATTAAAAGGAGTCGAAAAATTATTAGCGCAAGACAAAGTTCACATCACCAAGCATGATGGTCAAAAAGTAGAAGCCCGAGTAGAAGGTAGCGGAGTGCTACATTATGTGGTCTTGGATGAAAATGAAAAATGCACCTGTACGTGGTTTAGTCGCAATCAGGGCGAGCGCGGTGCTTGTAAACATATTTTAGCAGTGAAAAAGAAAATTCAATAAACAATGGGCGATTGGGGATTCAAACCATACGAAACCGACGAGGCTGCGGACTGGTACGGGGTTACTTTTAAAGACTTTAATTTCAAGCGTGTGGAAGAAGCGATATTAAATTTTGACCATACAAATGAACATTGTTATGAACCAATAAGATGTGCTGCTTTTATTTTGCAAAAAATAGGTATTCCATATATCTGGTATGTCGAAGACAATCAACCATGTCCCGTGATGCTTATCAAAAAAGCCATTTCAATTCTCGAAAAACTAATTTCGATAGACAATGAAGAGTGGACTTATTTAGATATGTGGGGACATGAACTTCCTAACGAAACAGGAATAGTCGAGACAGTAAGAAAACAAATTGAAGAATTAGAAGAAAGATTAAAAGATTGGAAAAAACAATAGTTCTTTTTATGAAAAATTATATACGACTATTTGCTTTTATCAGTATCGTACTATTATTGACTGCTAACGACTTGAAGGCGGGCAGTTTAACGAAAAAAAGCAACAAAATGCAGGAAATTATTCAACAATATTATAAAATATATGAACAAGGAGATGACCGTTTCTTCACGGCATTTGTTGCTTCTGATTTTACATATTACAGAATGTATAGCATGAAAAAAGGGAAATCCAATAATTGGAAGGATTTGCAGAGTGACCTCTCTTACTATCGCAAAATGGAAAAGAAAAGTTTTTCTTATGAGCAATTAGTGTTACAAGATACTATGGCGGTTTACGAAACGACCTTTATCATAGTAAATAGTGGAATAGAAACTGAGTTGAAAATGCAAGATGTATTTTATTTTAATGAAAACAATCAGATTCAAAGTATTGAAAATTATGTTTCAGGATTCGATTTGGATGAATTGCTGCCTCCCACTTTTATTGCTCCCACTCCTGTAGAAACAGCAATTATTACCTCCTTTTTTAAATTACTCAACGAGCAAGAAACAGCTGGACTGGGTACTTTTCTACCTGATGACTTTATTCAATATGCCATATATAGTGGTATGAAAACCAAGCATGATAAGGCGTATTATATAAATGCAGTAGCTATGCAGAAAGGGTTTAAATCTGTTCAAACAACTTATTCCGTTGAAGGAAAATCAAGAGGAGCAATCTATGTAGATGCGCTACAAACGACTAAAGACGGCGGACTATTTTTTGAACTCCCGCTAAAATTCAGATTTGAACTCGGGGAAGAGACCATTCAAATATTGACCATTGAATTATTAAATCAATAAACCTGTTTACAGATGCCTCACGATAATATAAAAGAAGAATTTAAAACACTTATTCATATAGATACAACCATTGAAAAACTGACGGAATTTCTGAAGCCATTGGATGCTAAAGAACGAAAATCACTTGTGCCCCTTATTAAAACGATTGATAAGGCATTAAAAGAAAGTGTCTCTCCAGAAGAAGGTAATTATAACAGAAAAGGTACGGTCAACCAAATTGAGCTTATGCGTTATACGGGGTATTATTGTATGGGGTATCGAGATTATAAGCGGATGTTTTGGAGTCTTCCTGGGAGAAATGATTTTTTTGAAAAAAAAATACATCAAGATTTTAGACCTGTTTGGTTAGAGAAATATCTGAATGAAGAAGGACGGAATATCAAATATAAAAATTTAATAAATATTTTGCAAGAAGGTTGGTTCACTCCGACCAAAGAGTTGATTGTACAGTTATTGCCAAATGCCATTCATCCTTTCGAGAGACGATACAGCCAGAGTTATTCGATAGAAGCATTACTCAAATATCAAGAGGTAACACTTAAAGAACATATTTGGTATTTATTCGAATTGCCTTCTAACCTCAATTGGAGCGACCGCTGGGTTTATAAGAAAGATGAAGAGGAAAACCGGGGTTGGAAAGAGACTTTTGAAAGTCTAATACAAGACGGTAGAATAGAACGAATGCGAGTATTGCGAGAATGTCTACTTACGAGTACTCGAGGCTTTGATAAAAACCTGACAGGTTGGTTTATGGATTTATTTCTATTCCTCCAACCCACCGAGCAAGAGTTACTTGACTTACAAGATGAATTGTTATTGACGTTCAATGGCGCACAAAGTAAACCTGTTAATGTGAGCCTAAAGATTATCAAGAAATTATGTGTCCACAAAGATTTTAAAACGACTAATTTTCTAGAACAATGTCCTGTTTCATTAGCTTCTGATGTAAAAGCAATGGTCAATAATACCTTAATGATTTTGGATAAAGTTGCTAAAAAACAAAAAGATAAGCAAGCCGAAATCTGTTTGATTGCATCACAAGCCTTGATGCAAAATGATGAAAAAATACAAGTCCGCGCTGCCAAATTGTTGCAAAAATATGGCAGTCTAAAGGATGCCGTCTTACAACAAGAAATTGCTGCTTATCAAACGGATTTGTTTAGCGAAGCAAAAAGTATCTTATCCGAATATTTGGTAGAAACAGATGCTACAAACAATCAACTGGAAACCTATACACAAGAAATATTACCAAAGATTAGAGAAGATAACCAAATCCTAAAATCTAATGATTTGGATGATTTAGTTTTCTTTTTTAGCCAATGCTTTGACAATAAAGAAGTCTATCATTTTGACCTTTTTGTAGACTATCTACCCCAATTGATTAACCAACTCAATGAAGATAATTTTAGTAAAATAGAACCTGCTTTTCATCGAGCTTTCAAACAAGTTGGCTTTGGAAGTACAGGAAGCGGGCAGATAGAAAGTTTGATGGCAAATACCTTTTTGGATACCATTTTATGTTGGATAGATAAAGAAGGAGTGGAAGACAAAAATGGACTTGCACAGACTTATCAGCAAAAAGTGGAAGAAGAAAAAAAATGGCTCGGTCAAGTTCGTCACTATCGACAAAAGTTTGTAGCAACTGAAAAAATCGTTCCTTATTATGATAATTATTTCCCTTTTATTCAACGATTGATTTATAGTAAAAAAATAGCTTTCAGCAGGCAGCCGATGCCAATGCTCGCTACACCAACCCATACGCCATCTTGGATTGAATTAGATGTATTAGTAGAGCGACTTGCCTTCTATCAAAAAATGAAGGTGACTCCTGATATTTTTGATTTCCAAATTGGGTTGTCCAGAGTGGTAATAGAGAAAGAAGCTACTTCTAAAATAAAAGAAAAATTATCAGGAGAGTATTTTGATATTTTGAATTATTTAGTAACTGATATTGATTTTGATACCACAAAATGTCAAAACCCTAATCTATGGGTGGCGGCCCTATATCGAAAAAATAAAGCAGCAGACCTCGAACTATTTTTATCCACTTTTGACCCTGAAAATCGTGGGCAGTTGTTAATTGAAAAGACACCATGGATATGTAGTAAATTCACTTATGAAGCGAGAGAATGGGATTATAAACTACGTGAGCAAGTGCCAATAATGAAAGAAAAAATTGAACTGCAGATTACTCGCCCATCCAAAAAAATACACCCTACATTGCAAGCACAATATTTCCCTTATCAATACGAAGGACTGATGCCTTTTCAATACTTTTTATTCTATGGTAATTTTGATAGAAAAAAGGCATATGTAAATAATCATTTTTATGAACATGATGAAATTAAAGAACTTTCATTATCCCCTTTTCAGCCAGCATTGGTATTAGAACAATGGATAAACAGCAATTTAAAATCCACCAATTGGTCAGACTCAAGTGCAGATAGAATCGTACCACGTATGTTGACTTACTTATCAGATATATGGGATGATTTTGATGAAATGACCTATTTATTTGTTGCTTGTTGTTTGCTAAATATTAAAAAAGAAGCCCGTCAGATGGCGGCTGAAGTATGGATACAAACCAATGCTAGCCAACAAATGGATAATGCGTTACTTGGACATTGTCTTGGCAAATTACAACATGGGAACTACGCACCTATGAAACGGTTTACTGATTTGTTGAATAATCGAATGTTGAATATTTCTTCTACTCATAATCAAGGATTAGAGATTTTGTTATTCAACATGATTCCACTAATGAATGACCAACCAATAAAAGGAACTAAAAAGTTATTGGAAATCTACAAAGAATTATTAACCATCAATTCCTCCAAAGCAACTGCTGAGGTACTGGCAAAATTAGAAATGTGGCAATCAGTAGCTTCACTAAAAAAAATTGGTAAAGCGATAGCACAATTTTAAAATAATTGTTATTTCACATGAATTACATCTTAATTTTAATCGGTCTTATCATTCTGTTGATGTCAGGTTTGTACATTCGATATCGGCTAAGCCATTCAAAAGAGATTACCATTGAAGGGTATTTTATCTATCAATTTATTGATTTGGGACAAGACGATTTAATACGTACGATGTACGAAGGATTTTTAAATAACCAAAGAATCCTGTTGCTTACAAAAGCAGGACAACAGCATTTCTTCGTTAGTAAAAAAGAAAGAAAAAATTGCTGGGCAGATTCAACCGAAATGCTCAAACAAGGTAAGAGTAAATTAGTGCAGCTTAAAACTAAACGGTTATTACTAGGAGGCTATTCGCCCGCAAATATTTTATCCATAACAGTATCCGACAGAACACCTATCAAGCAGAAAAGTAGCCAGATTAGCTCATGACCGTATGATTCTGGTCAAGCTGTAATACACTTATCAATTGAAAGCCTACACTTATTAGTTTGATTTGTGAATGAAAATAAATTCCGACAAATTATATTCTAATAATAAATATAGCAATATGGACAATATTCAACGTTTCTCATTAATTGAAAAAAACATTTTAAAACTCAAAGGACTTTCTGACAAAGAAATTGAACACTTAGAGTCTTTCGGGATGAACTCCAAAGCAACCTTTGCTTTGGTAGGTGATGCGCAAGTTTTATCTGACCTCTCAGGTATCGACCTTGAAAAATCTAAAACACTTATGCAATGGGCAACAGATGGAGCAAATAGTAATCCTTCGACACCAAAGATTCCAAATCATGACCAGCAGCAAGAGGCTGAATCATCTATACCTTTTGAGTTAAAACCGATTTCCACTTATGAAGGATGGATACAAGATGCTCGTATGAATGGCGAATTGAATGAGAACCATATTGAGAAATTCAGACAAGTATATCAGGATGTGTCCAAAGATTTAAGCGACACAGATGAGGTTTTTAATTTTGCCCGTATCCTTACCATTATGATGCAGCCTGCATTAGACGAGTGGGGTAGTGGTGAACCTAAATCGGCTGCCCTTCATTTGATAAAAACTTCCGAAGTTTTTTATAAAAAAGCGCTGGAACAATATCCCAACCACGGACGAGCACACATCATGTTGGGTACACAACTTTCACAACAAAAAAGGTATCAAGAAGCCATTCCGCATTTGGAAGCAGGACTTACATTACCTGAAGCAAGTGACGATTGGATGATTGCTGCCAATTGGTATATTCTTGCCAATATCAATACAGGAAATACCTTTGGAGAAGTAACTCTGGTTTTTGAAAAATTTAAAAATCATGCTGTGGAAGGAAGCTATTTTGCACAAATGGCGGAGCGGTTTGAATCACATATTTACTAAGTCAATTAAGCTATGAATTTTGAGAACTTTTGTCAGCATATACAAAATCTATGTACGCAACATAAGAACAGAGATTTAGAAACCATCACCTTGAACAAATTTTATCAACCGATTTAGATTGCCTTGGAGAACAAAAAGACAGGGCAAAAAGATTGAAAAAAAATTATAATGGAAAATTCATTTTCAACATTAGAAAAAGCTATCCTAAAAAGTAAAGGAGTCACGGACGAAGCATTGACAAAATTTGTAGAGCTGGAAATTCATTCCAAAGAAAGTTTTGCGGTCATTGGTGACGTGCAAACGCTCGCTGACATTAGTGGGATTGATTTGGACACCGCCAAAAAAGTAATGGAATGGGCGGGCATTCACAGTTTACCTATTCCTGTTATACAAAAAGAAGAAAACAAAGTCACCGTCGTAAATGTAGAAGATTCCAATTCTGTAAAATGTACCCATTGTAATCACAAACAACCTCACGATTATAAGTCTGGTGACCTGTGCCCCAACTGTGGTAAGCAAGCAGAACCCATGAACCATTGTTACTGGTGTTACAATACAGGTTCAGGTAGTTTCTGTCGTTCATGTGGTGCAGAATATGCCAAAAATCTGGATTACGAAATTGCCGTTCTCCTTAAAAGAGAAGGTGTTTCTAAACGAGAAATAGTCAAGGAATTAGCTGAGATGGAGGATAGTGAAAAGGAAACTAAGTTAACACAATTGCGCTCAGGAAAATACTAAAATACTAAAATACTAAAAAATAGGCATGTCAAAGTTTTTACAAAATCATATCGGATTTCAGGAGTTTCCAGTTAAAAAATACTTCACTCCCTCAATCGTTCAACATCTTTCGATGTTCAAGCGTCTGCTGATAAGTGCATCGGCAGGAATAGGCTTTGTCGTTTTATTATTGGGCTTTGTGTTGATATTTTCTGACCCTGGTGAAAGTGCAAAAATAGATGCATTAAAAATGGGATTCGGAGGGGTTGTTATGGGGGGATTAATGATATATTTTTGGTTTCAACAAATTTCTAAAGAGTCAAATACGGGGCGAACGCAACAATACAAATATTATAAATGGGGTAATATCACTACACCAACTGTACGGCAAAAAGAAGCCTTGCAACTCATGGCGTTTAGAAGTGCGGAACAACTGACCTGGCCCGAAACTTTAGAGATGGAGCCAAGTGAGAGAAGGGTCAGACACATCAAGGATTTTAGACAGAAACTAGATACGCTTGAAATTTTTGACAAGAACTATTTCTTAAATGGTTTGGATAGTCATTGGGGTATTGTAACCAAAAAAGATTTTGAATATCAGGCAAATCAGTTACTAACCAGTAGTCATACCTATAGTTTTTTAATGGCTTCTTTGGACGAAGATGCAGCTGCGATGAAGAGCCGTCTCCTGGATTTGACAGGATTGAGTGAGCAGTATTATGATGCTTGTTTAGCAAGAGGAACAGGAAAGCCACCCAAGTTGATTTGGGCATGGGAATTTTGGCGGTTGATTGCGATTACCCGAACTGCTTTTTCAGCGGAATTACTGGATGAAGAGGAAGCATGGAATTATATATACAAGGCGTCTGATTGGGCGCATTGTATTTTTGACGACCTGGAAGATTTTTATAATAATATGCTTTTGGGCTGTGCTTTTTGGTCAAATCAACTGAGTAAAGTAAACGAAAAAAAGGATGCCATAGCTACATTGAAAGAGTTAAACTGGCCCATTTTACATACCTCTTGGACAAAGCCAACCAATTTGAATTTACCCGACTATGTGCAGACGGGTTACCAAAAAGAGGTAGATGCTCTGTTAAAATTAGGGAAAAGAAATCCTATTGGGTTTAAAAAATACAGCAATGATTAAGATTAGGCCTACACGACTTAAAGCACTCGAAAACTTAACCCAAATCTGTGCTTGGTCGCAATCTGAAACAGAAACCTTCATCAATTATTTGTCTAAAAAATTCATCGGAACAAATATTTTGGAAAAGAAATATGCTAAAATCTAATAAAAAAAGTAAAAAATGAGTGAATACCACGTAAACGCCTACTTCTTAGAGAAAGATAAAACTCAAAAAATAGTAGGTTCAAAAAATGAAAAATTGATAGCCGAAGTACTAAAGGATGAGTCGGGTATCATTAATAGTGTGAAAGGTCGTGCCTCTGGAAAGGAAATGACCACCGCCGTCAAAGAGCTAATCGACGGAAATATAGAAGAAAAATTTCCTTATCACTATGCCTACGCTACCTGGGCAGCTATTGATGTAATTACGGAGGAAAGACCCAATGACCCGATGATTGGCTATCCATTTATCGACTTGTATGACTTCGTTGAAATGCTGGACAATCATTCCGTTTATCCAAAATTAAAAACGGTCTTTGCTTCCCTAAATGGAGACAATTCTGAGCATAATTTTCCGATAGATATTGGTGAATGGGCTTCGATGCCTTGTATCACTTACGTGGAAACTATTGACGACGAAATGGTCGCAGAAGCAAAACAGATGAAACAAGACATAGAAGATTTTGCGGATTGGTCTTGTGATTGGGAATTAGACTATGATGATGTTGAGCAACTTTTAGGCTGGATAGAAGAAGCGCACGAGCAGCAGAAAAGTCTTTGTATGGTAATGGACGGTGATTTATAATTGCTAAATTTCAGAAAAATTTAAGAGCGGAAACGCAAACTAATCAATTACATAAATCGTTTGCATATCAGTAAGATTAGTATCAAAAACAAATAATGATTTCATTCAATTTATCTAAAACTGATTTTAAAATTAATAATGTCTCTATAAGTTTCCCAATTCAAATTGAAACTTTAAAAGAGTTATTATCTACTTGGACGAAGAAGGCTACGAGCCTATCGAAGAAGTGATTCAATATTTTAGAGATTTACCAATTCCCAAAAGATTGGCTGAAAAGGTAACTGAAATTTACCAGGACGGAGGCAATGATATTTACCTGAATCTCATCAGGTTTGCTGAAGGAGATGAGGAACATTGGGATATATTATCAACGCAAGATGTCAAACATTTTCCCAATTTGAAAAAAGCAGTTTTGTGTTATGCTAATGATAAGGTATTAACAGAATTAAACGAAAAAGGCATTGACGCAAAGTGGATATAAAATCAAAGTAAAATCGATGAACCTAAAAAATTACAGTCAAATCAGACGAACAATGACCATTTCGGGAATTAGTATTCCTGCATTTATCCACAATGGCATGTATTACAAAACCAATTTAGATGTTTTTCAAGACGGAATTATCGATGCTTGGGGAATAATTGATATTGATTTTTTCAAACAAAAAATAGAAAACGGTTGGATTCAACCAAGGGTACCAGACGGTGAGGATTTATCCATATTCCATTTAGGTCAGTTTACTATTAAAAATGGAAAATGGCAGTTTGACCCAGCGAGTTTTCAACAATATGTGCTGGACATTATCAAGGAATTAAATCCTCAACAGGAAAATTTGTACAGTTTCTACGGCACAGATGTCAGAATAAAAAACAATGTTCGCTATGCTAAAAATGTGGGTACAACAAAACCCATATTTGAAAAGAAACGAGATGAATATCGGAATGACATTTTAGAAGGCGATAGCAATTCTATATTTAAGCGAATAGACAACGACACTTATTATTTATGCCGATTTGATATTTTTTCTGATAGTACGATTCGTATCAATGATTTACCGAACGCCGAATATCTATCTTTTGCGGAATTTAAAGCCCGTGCTGGCAAAGATTTTATTTCCGAAATCCAGGAAGGCGACAAAGTTATTATTCACGGCTTAGGCGAAATGGAAGTCGAAAAAACCTTTTGGCAAAACGACCTCAATGATATTGTGGGAGATATCGCTGACAAAATCAGTTTGCTAAATGGACAATCCGATTCTTCGGATATTTGTAAAGCAATTTATGAAGAATATCTCAAACAACCCTCTCCCGAACTAAAGGAAAAACTCAAAATAGCCTACGAAGCCATTCCTTCACATTTACGAATGTATATGTTCGGAGATATGGATTTAAGAGATACTCCCGTCACCGATATAATTTATTAGAATGAGTCAAATTACCTGTCATAACTGCCACGCCAAACAACCCTTAGACTACCAAACGGGCGACCGCTGCACCGATTGCGGCGATACGGTAAAAGAAACAGTCAATTGCGGCTGGTGTACGCACCTTGTTCCCAATCAAAAATTTTGTCGGGACTGCGGTTTTGAAATGCTTGAAGCTCCCTTGTTTGGTGTCGTGCGAATGCTCAAAAATAGTGGGATTGATAAATTGTCGCTTCCGCAAAAAGTAAGAGAATTACCACCCGATATTATTGGTCATTATAAGACGCTGTATAACAAGCA
>ENA-ORXT01006146-ORXT01006146.1-marine-metagenome-genome-assembly--contig:-NODE-6146-length-11315-cov-8.920893_pt1 | contig 11315 bp, 7 predicted proteins | sample MGYA00237868_ERZ511482 | MGnify/ENA metagenome assembly ERZ511482
GGCCGGCCCCCCCCCCCGCGGCCGGCGGCCCCCCCCCCCCCCCGGTGCACGCGTGCAGCGCCCAAAAGGTCGTCGACGCGGCGCTGGCCGTCTTCCTCGCCAACGTCGGCGCAACGAGCCGCACCGTCTGCGTGGCGCTCCTCGACGCGCTCCACGTGTCGGCGGCGGGCAATGCCAAGTTTGCGGCCGCGAAAGCGCGGCTGTCGGCCCAAACGGAGGGCGGCATTGCCGACGACTGGCGGGTGCTTTACCTGCTCCGCAAGGAGCAGTACTATGAGCACTTTGCGTCGCCCGCCAACCTCCGCGCGTGCGCCTATGAACGCACCTTGGCGGTCGTGCGGGCGGTGGCAGGGGGCGGCGGGGGGGGGGGCGACCCGCCGCTGCCCGTGGCGGTCGCGACCAGCTCCTCAACGGCCGACGCGCAGCGGGTGCTCGGCGCCCTCGGCCTGTCAGACGCCATCCGCGTGGTCGTTGGTCGGGACCTTGTGGAGCGCCCTAAACCCGCGCCCGAGGCGTACGAGGCCGCCGCGCGCCGCCTCGGCGTCGACGTGCGCGGGTGTGTCGTGTTGGAAGACTCGCTCAACGGGTTGAAGTCGGGCGTGGCGGCGGGCGCCAAGGTCGTTGCCGTCCCGACCGTGTTTACCGAAGCCGCCGTGCGCGCGCAGACGGTGCTGCCCCAAGAGTATTGTGTGTATGGGGTGGATGAGGGGCGGGCGGGGGCGGCAGACCTTTTGGCCGCACTCCGCCGCCGTGCGGGGGAGTGTGCGGCGTACTTGGCAGAGGCCGGGGCGGGCGGCAAGGTCGGCAACGGCATGTGAGGGGGGGGTGAGGGGGGGGGTGGGGGTGGGTCGGGCGGGGTGCTATCTTGGCCACGTGGCTGTCGGGAGTCCACCCCCGCGGCGCGTCCCCGTTGGTCGTCGCCCGTGACTAGTATAAATTCCTCAAATGCGTCATCGGGGTGATGATTTCGGCGCCGGCGGGAGGGCCACTTTGGGGCACCCCCCCCCGCGCTGCGGTGCTTAAAGGGGGGTCGCTCGCAACCGGCTGATTCGTCGAAATTTTACCGCAAGATGTTGCGGACCCCCTCAGCACGACACCATACTGGACGGTTACAAAAGAGAGAGACCGCTTGTGCCAAGAAGACGAGAGAAATGTATTCATTGAGCCACAAGAATACATTTCGCCAAGAGAGTAATAAACCATGGGAGTATCACACGCCCATCTGCCGCAGCTCCGTCAGCAGCCACCCAGTAAACAACGCCGCGGCATGCGCCGACGCACAGGCCGTGAACAGCCGGGTGGCGGGCGGCCGGCCGGAGAAGTCGAGAAGCAGCCGGCGGATGAGGGCGCGGAGGAGGTCTGGCTCGCCGCAGGGGCGGCCGTCCTGCGACCTGGCGGCGGGACCGATCTGGCGAGAAGCCCGCGCACCGCCTCGGTCTTGTGCCGCGGAACGACATAGTGCGTGGTGCCGTCCGCCCGCGCCTCCACCTCGCCCACATTCAGGCGGGCCACGTCACTGGCCCGCCTAAGCCACCAAAACTGGCACACCAACGCCGTCAGGCGCCGGCGCCGCGTGGGGGCGGCGTCAAGCGCGCGGCGCGCAAGGGACCACACCACCTTGGCCGGGAGCGGCACGCGCACGAGGTCCCGGGACGGGCGGATCTCCAAATCCGCCCGACGGAAGCCGGCCTTGGCCTCCCGCACCCGCGAGTCGTCGCATGGGTTGGGGAGGCCGGCGGCGAGGTGCGCCTTCCGCACGGCCGCCAGCATCGGCTTCAGGCTCACTGCCTTGACCGACGCCGGCCGCCACTGCCACCCAATGAACTCAGTCACGGTGGTGGTCGTGGCGGGCAGGGCACACCGCCCCCGCCGCAGGCAGTAGCGGGAGAAGGAAGCCCAGTAGGCGCCGGTGCTGTCGCCCACCGAGTAGCCCCGGGGGAATGTGGCGGCAGCGGCATCAGCGCCGCGTCCGGCACCGGCACGGGCCACCAGCCCGCGGTGGAGGCGCCGCCATGCCACTTGCAATTTCTTTGCTTCTCCGAACTGAAACCAAATCTGACTCAACCAGTGTTGCCTCACTGACAGAGGGGCTACCGGGTCTGGACCCACTCGAAGATGGTCGCGAAGACAATCTTCGAGGGCGCCCAACTTTGGGGCCGTACTGTATTGCTGATCTTCGAGTCCTGTCCTGATCTACGGACCGAATCTCTCCACCAATCTTATGCGCCCCCGGGTCTGACCTGGTTCTACTGATTGCTTACATGTGCCCATACAGCCTGGAAATCAACATGAGCTGTGGCGGTTTACGATAGAATCGCCATTGTTTGAGCCTAGTTGAACTTTTGAGTTACGACCACCACGGTGTGCGCTGCGCCGAGATCTGCCCGATGGCGCCCCTATCGGAGGTGCGGTCGAAGGGAAGAGATGCTTACTCACATATAAGTCCAAAATGTACTTTTTTCTGACTTTAGCCGAGACCAAAAAAGTGCAACGGTTTTAGAGGCGGGCCGCAAGCGCGAGGACCAGACCTCGATGCATCGACCAGACTCGCGCCACGCGGGATCCGCATTTGGCGGGCGCACGCGCTCTCTGGCATGCACACACCGGCTCGTCTCGCCTTCCATGCACCCGCATCTCTTCCTGGCCGCCGTGCGCTCCGCCATCCGCGCCGTGTCCGACTCTAAACTTTCGCTCGTCCCGCACTCGGCACTGAAGCCTTTAACAACACAATGATACCCGGTATGTTTCTATCGCCCCGTAAGTGTAGCGGTACCACCGACCGAAGCCGCGGCTTGCTGCTTGCTTCACGCTTTTTTTCTCTCATGACGGGAATGGTTAGAGGAGCCTAACTCTGGATCAGTTGATGTACGACCTGCTGGTACCTTTCTTGTGGCTGGCGACGCTATCTTTGTTCTCGTTCACACAGTCGACATGGATCAAGCACTGGTGCGTGCTAACAGCACCGCCACTGCGTCCTCCCCCAACGGTGGGCATGAGACGAGTGGCAGCGACGGCCTCCTGATGCTGTACCGAGCTGGTTCTGTTTTGACGGCGGCCGGTTCCCCCGGTGCCCTGGGACCTGTGTCAAACGCGACCAATGCAGCAGACGACCAGCGCACTGACGGGGGATCCACCGTGGACGGGCCCGCCATAGGCTCCATCCGCGTCGACCCTCCTTCCGCTCCTCCTGTTGGAGGCGGTTTGGTCTGTGCGTTCGGCCTGGATCGCGTCGGCGCGGCAGTACGGTACCAAGGCACTGGACGTGGAGCCGCCCTAGACCAGGCCACCAACGGCGGCGTCGGTGTCGGCGCCCCCCACTCCACTACTGTCGGTGGTGGCGCGGTCCGTGCGCGCGGCGACGGCGGCGCCCGAGTGTCAGTGGGCGAACAACAGGCTGGCGGCGGAGCCGCCTCAAACGAGGACGCGGCGTGCGCCACCAGTGTTGGAGCCCCCCCCCCCCCCCCTGGTGTCGACGGCACCACGGTGGACAGCTACTTGTCCGGAGCCCGCAGCCCGAGCCTGCGTTCGACGGTCCCGCTCCCGTTCGTCCGGAAGATGCGGCTCCACATGGACTCGTGCCCGAGTACGAACAAGTCCCAGTTCTTTTTTGGCGGTCTGGCCATGCTGCTCGCGTGTGGCATCCTTGATTGCGCGCAGGTGCTGTACATGGTTGTGGGCCACACCGAATTCGGCCCGGACCTGGTGGCCAGGTCTCTGACGGGGATCTTCAACCGGTCTGACGTGAAAAACCATGGGCAGCTTGTGCGGCTCTTTCGGGCGTACTCCACGGCGGGGGCCTACGACGAGACGATCCTGCGGACGTGGAAGGAGGCCACCAAGACGATCTTCTCCCCCATATTGCATATCATGTCGTACCGGTGCATCCTGTTGCTGGCAGACGATGGGGAGGTGAGCCTCGGCAGCCCCGCAAAGCCCCCTACCAACTTTGATCCCTTCCCTGACGCTGGACCTCTCTTTGGTGATGACATCTTCAAGAGAGAATGCACAAAAGCAGCCGCTCGCGGCCTCAAGTCGAGTGTCTTCCCGGCCCTGACACGGGGTGCCTATCGGGGCATTGGACGGGATGCACTCGGCAACCTGAGCGACGCCACCAACTCGATGCTGCTACCATCCGCCGTGTCCTCCTACCGCTCTGTGCGGCTCTTCACGCGGCGGTCGATTGCTGACCCGTTATGGCGTGAGCAGCTAGGCTGGATGACGGCGACGACGGCCGAGCAGGTCAACTCCGTCCTCGACAACATCAAGCCATACGGAATGGAGCAGAACAAGCTTCCTTACGGGGCCAAAGCCGATTCAGTGGCCAAAATGTACGAGAAGATTGTGCCCCGGCGGTTTGTACCCGACACGTACGCGGTATCGGACGCTGGCCCGAGCGGCATGGCCCGTGCCGTGTGGAAGCAGAAGTCCCTTGCGCCCACCAGCACGGAGCAGTCGACCAAGCCCAGCGTTGCGCTGGACGAGACAGGTGCCGACGGCCATCCTCGGGGCGGCGACGGGGGCAGGGCTGACGATGGCTGCCTCGCTCCTGGGCGGGCAAAGAGAATGAGGTGGGTCAAGCTCCTTCACGCCAAGCCGCTGGAGGATATCCTCCTCGCCGCACCGTACAGCGGCCAACTACCGCCGGCGCTCAAGGACTGGAAGGACATTGCAGCCAAGATGCCCAAGGAGGGGAGTCTCGAGTGGGAGAGTGCCACCCTCAATCGGCACGGCAGAGCGATTGCCAAGACGCGTGAAAATCTGCTCGAGTAAAACAGGGTTGTTTTTTCCGAGCCAGTAAAAGAAAAAGGGAAGCTCGCGAAATGTGCAAAGAAAAGCACGTGAAAAAAACCCACATGAGTAGAAAAAAAAGCTACGACTCGGGACCGTACCCTGTGCGGTACACAGGAGGGTCATCAATGCCAATGTCCAACGACCCCAGCAGCACGTTGCACAGCGTTGACAACCTGTCGTCAGACGACTTGGCCCCACCGATTGTCTCGCTGCGCGTGAGAACGATGTTGCGGGAGAAGCGGGAGGGCCCAGAGGCGGTGCCACAGCTCTCTGTGCAAAAGATGTGGACGTAATGCGTGTCGCCAGACATGAAGTACGTCGGGCCAGGCTGGGGCGACTGGTTCCATACCGGCATCGACTGTCTTGCTGGTAGTCGGAGGACATGTCGAACCAGTCATCGCTGGCGGCCAGCACGAAGGCTTCCAGCTTGGTGGCATCGAAGTCCACGGGCAGCTGCAACATCGTCTCGTCGGTGCGCAGAAGCTCCTTGATCATGGCCTACAAACGCCCGTACCGCGCCGATGAGTCTGCCACGCAGGTGCGGTGGTGGTGTACGGCCGTCGCGGCCTCCTCCTCGTGCTTCTCGGACGCCGTCTGCAGGTCGTCGATCGTCTGCTTGACCTCGGCAATAGCTTGCTGCCGGATCAGGAAGCCTTGGTCGCTCTGCTGCGCGTGGCACTTGACGACTTGCCGGGCGGAACGCAGATCTGAGCGCAGGCACTCACAGGTCGAGCACGCGTCCGTCTTGTGCTGATAGCGGGTGGTATGCTCCTCCGACGGCACCATCATGCCGTCGACGCGGCGGGTGGACGAGAAATACTCCTTGAGCCAACGCAGCGGCACCTCGTTGTTGACCTTGGGCATCCCGGAGGCCACGAGCGCCTCGATGAAGGCGGCCGAGAAGGAGAGGCGCGTCTCCCCGACGCCCTTGTTGTCGCCAACGCATCGCATGACCGTCCACTTGGCGTCTGAGTAGTATGCGGCCCCGTGGTAGCGCCCGCTCTTGTCCGACGTGCAGCCCGTCGGCGTCCTGTGCGCTCGCACAAAGGCGACAAACAGCTCCCGCTCAGACTGCTTCATCCTGTTGGACAGCCTCACCGAGAGGGCGTGGGAGGTGTACGTGGCCAAGAGCCTGAAGCGCGAGTCGCCTGCGCTGCTAGAGAAAAACTGGGACAGGGAGAGCAGGCAGGTGTCCGGGCGGATGATGCGGTTGATAATGTCGTCGGCGATGGGGCTGGAGGAGATCTCTGCCTTGGTCATGATGACAGTTGGAGCCTGGGACGCCTTGATTGCTGCCTTGTGGCGGCTGGCCAGCCACGAGTTTGACACGCCGAGAAAAGCACGCACACACTTCTCGTGCACCACCGCGTTCCCGCCCCCGTCAAACAGGAGCTCCACGACAATCGGCCCCAGCCGTGCGTCGTTGAACTCGTTCTGGCCACCCTTGCAGTCACCGCTCTCCTCGGCACGGCGGCGTTCGCGTGCCATGCGGCGAGCCGGTGAAAACCTGTCTGCGAATGAGGCGATTACAGACTTGCAGCTGCACCGGCCGTCGGCGTCGACTGAGATGCGGCTTTTTCCCGCAGACGTAGCCGACTGTGATGGAGCTCTTGCCGTGCCGTTGCTGTACCTAGTGAGCAGGTGCTGCGGTCGTGCAATTCCCCCCAGCACCGCCGCATCATCGGCGTTGCGGCGGGACCGCGCTTGGCCGAACTTGCGCTTCTTGTACACCCGTCTGGTAGAGCCGGCAACGGCCTCGTCGTTGCTGCTGCTCTCCTCGTCGGGGCTGCCATCGTACTCGGCATCGGTGTCGCTGCCACTCTCGCGGCCGTCGGCACCGCAGGCGTCCGCCCTCGGTCGGGTCGTCGTCAGGCGTTCCTTGCTGGCGTCTACTGGAGATGCACGCGACTGCGCAGCGGAGGGTGGTGCAGGAAATGAGGAAATAGCGCGCGGGCCAACGGTAAGGGAGGTGGGCACGAGCGGGACGGCGACCAGCTCCTCAAACGGACGACGCTGCACAGGCATGACGCCGAGCTGCTCTAGATCGGCAGCGGTGACGTACGCCAAGTCCGACACCGTCTGCACCCCCAGCTGGTGCTCGAAGTCGTCGAGGAACTTCTCAAACCTGTTCGCGACCATCCATTCCTGGAAAGTCGCCATCGTCAGGCACGCAAAGGCAGGTACAAGGGAAGTGTGGCAGTGTGATGTAGAGAGTGAGAGGGTGAGTTGACATGCGCGAACAAAGGAGCGGGGACAAGACCACGGGCACACCCGCTATATACACATGACCCCCCCTCAGTCAGCACACCCCCCAACGCACACACAGCACGTCTCATTAGAGGCGAGCAGCATGTGCAGGGCGAGCGTGCGGTGAGGCCCCGGCCGACGCGAGGAGCGCGTGGCGGGAGCAGCTGCGCGGCGCTCCGACGCGAGTGTAGGAGGCTCCACCAGCACCAGAGACCAAAACGGCGGGCGGGAAGAATGAACAAACGGGCACGAGCCCGTAAATCAGCGTGCGAGCAGCCGCGGGCGCGCCCCCATGAAGGCACGGGCAGCAGCGGGAGAGCTCGATGCAAAACGATCCGATCAGCGCGCCAGCCCACATGCCCGAAACGGCTGGTGGTGGCAATGGGAGAGCGGAGGGGAGCCAGAGAGGGGTCAGAACCGCGTCAAACCTCCCCGTCGCAGTGGGTCGTCGCTTAATCGAGCTCGTCTGCGCACCGCACAGCGGCACGGCACCCCCTTCGCAGCGACGGCAGGCCCTCCGCCAGACGAAACGTCCCTGGAGCAGGCCATAAAATCCCCGGCACGGCCGTTTAACAGAGAGACAAAGGACAGTGGGCAGCCATCAACGAGCGCCCCGACACCTCCCTCTCCCACCGTACCTGACGTGAACGCCGCCCGTGCGACACGCAATGGGTGGACACCCGCAGACGGAGGCGGGGCGAGGCGGTCTGCGGCTGTCGGTAGGATATGAGCGTAGAGGCGGTGCGTGGGTGGCCATGCGGCAGCGACGTGTCCTCCGGGACGCGGCAGCCGCTGTCAGGCTCACGGAGGCTGGCTCACTGGTACAGGGCTCAGATGACGCTGTCGAACGGTGCACCGCGCACCCCTCTTGAGGGTCCGAGCGGGGGGGTCGAGCCATACGACTTTAGGATGCAATTTCTTCAGAAGCCCGTATCTCCGTTTCACTTTGCTCAAGTGCAATGAGGATTTTATCGTAAACCGCCACATATGTAGACACTGTGGAAAACGCACATGACAGTGTGGTTGCTATCTGGGGTCAGTGGTTGTTATTGCTGACCTCCAAATAATGGCGGTTGCAGAGTGGTTGCAATCATTCAGCAGCGTACCTGGACCAATGGAAAGGCTAGGAATCATGTGAGTTCCTCACACAGTCTCCTCATGCAGCTCTGCGCGCTGGAAACGCACATCAGGATCTCAAGAAATCTGAAGAAATTTGTTGATCTCATGACAAATCACAGGTCTGGCCCAGAACCCTCTCCATGCCCTCTTCAGGCCCGAGCAAGCGGCCCAACAATCTCAAAAAATCTCATTGTGGGTTGCAATGGCTCTGCGTGACCCCTGCAAGAGACGTTGATTAGCTTGCAAGATTACTGGCGGTAACTCTCAGCCAATTCAGTGCGTTCTCGTTATAAGAGAATTGTTTACAAGAGAATATGGGTCGCGAGTCTTCCGTTCCGGACCATGTAGGCCACTTTTTATTCATTTTCAGCTGAATCAGCTGTCTCTTATAACGAGAACGCACTGTATCAAGAAGCGAGACGGACATCGACGGCCGCGACACGACTGTGCCTTGTTGTTATGTTCTACCTCTTTCGCAGATGAACAAGAAACTCAGGGGCGTTCTCCCTATGTGTTTTTTTCTTACATGGCGCTTGTTGGCGCTTCTCTACTGCCAGATAGCTCCTCAAGAGCATGCAGGTTGCGAGCCATCCCCAGTAGTACTGATTGGAGAGAATGAAATGAGGTTAGTCTTAGTATTCTGCGGTGCCCCAGTGCAGCTTAGGGTGCTCCCCCCTGCCCCTACCTCAAGAAAAAAAAGTCACACGACATCTTTCCATCCATCCGTCCATCCCCTCAGCCGGTGATGGAAGCTCCGCGCACCAGCTGGTCATCCCTGCAGGGATAGCTATTCAATACATGCATGAACCCCAGGCCGAAGCATCATGCTTCGGCGGTCATGATGACCGCCACGCGGCGTTCAAGCGGTGCCGCTGTGGCTGCCTACGTTGGAGCCCGTAACCTGCGCGAAAGTGGCGCTGCTGAGGCCTGCTAATCGTGTCATATGTAGCTCGGGGTGTGCGCCTTTCCTTTGCTTGATCCATTACTGGAGCTGGGCTGGTCGTTGAGAAGATCACGCGTCATCTCCCACACGCAATTCACCGACAAACCCTGAAAGCTGTTGCACCTTTCGAATCTGATTGGCCACTACTGCTATGGAAGTCGTTGAGTATGGAACTGTCTACGTCTTGTCTTTTGGGACGCGCGAGGTGCTGGTCGAGCGCAGGCCAAGGCGCAGGTGGACGTATCCTATGGCCAGTCTCTGGATGGCCTCTGGGCGCCTGCGCGTCGCGCATCCGCTCTCGCTGAGTTTGCCATCACCGAGCGGCCGGGCCGAGCAGGCACCGCGCCCGGTTCGCGGCCTGGACGGCATCCTTTATTTGCCCCACCGCTCGCTCCCGTGGCCGCCCCGTCCTTCCGCTCCCCACACACCTCCACCCCGCACCTCCACCCCCACCATTCTACCCGGCACATTACCCGCCTTGCCTCTCAGCCCGCCTTGCCGACTTTGGTCGTGCCCCCCCCCCTCCCCCCTCACACCATGAAGCTGCTCTACTTTGCCGGCTTCCGCGGCCGCGCCGAGCCGATCCGCCTCGCCCTCCACGCCGGCGGCGTCGACTTCACGGACGAGCGCTTTGCCCAATCCGAGTGGCCGTCGATCAAGCCGACGACGCCCCGTGGGGCGGTGCCGACGCTGACGCTCGACGACGGCACCGTCCTCACCGAGTCCCTCGCGCTGTTGCGGTACGCGGGGAAGCTCGGCACCCCGCGGCTGTACCCGGAAGACGCGGTGGCGGCAGCCAAAGTGGACGAGGCCATTGACATTCTGTCGGACTTAAACAGGACCATTGGCGCCACGCTTAAGCTGCCCAAGGAGGAGACGCTTGCCAAGCGCGAGGCGATGCTCGCTGAGGGGGGGGACCTGACCAAGCTGCTCAAGTACGTGGACGGGATGGCGACGGCTAACGGGAGCGGCTTTCTCGTCGGCGACAGCCTGACGATTGCCGACTGTGCGCTCAGTACGCCGTGCTTTTGGCTGACGTCGGGCGTGCTCGACGGGGTGCCCAAGAATTGTCTGGACAAGTATGAGGGCATCATGAAGGTGTGCAAGACGGTGTCGGAGGTGCCCGCCATCAAGAAGTACGAGACGCTTCAGTACCCAGAGTAGGTGCTCACGGACCGACGGTGGCTTCTGGGGAGTCGATGACCATGGTTGCTGTTGCCCGGGCGTGTTGTATAGACGAGGGGGGTGTCATGTGTCTGTGTTTGTTGTAGCGTGTGGGCATGTGCTCAGATCGGGCCAAGTGCCACCACGAAACATTCCAACAGTGTATCCGATGTAGACCTGACGCGTAAGAATACATGTCGTGCGCCCAAACCCTTTGCAAGGTCGACGACGTTGGTGCTCTCGTACCTCTCTCCGGTGTGCATGCACACGGCAGTACTTTTTACTTGACTAGCCTCTACCGATTCCGCATTGGATGTGTTGTTCAGCTCCCGCAGGACAGCAGTAATACAACGTTTCTACCTCCTCTGCTGGGCGTCAATCCCCGCGGCCACCACCGCACGCTGCCTGCATGATAGGCGCAGGCGGTGCAAAGCCTACCGCTGCGGTGAGCAGGACGGGGGCGATACGGTCACAGCCCGCGGTTGGTCGGCGATGGGCGTGGCGGGCGCGTCGCCCCACGCGGTCCCGTCCCCGTGGAGCTTTGTTTGCGCGGCCACGGGGCCACCGCCGCCTGTTTTCTCGTCTTTCGCGCCCGCCGCGAGGCAGCGTCTCGCTCAAAGCACACGAGGGGCTCGAGCTTTGCACCAAGGGCAACGGCCTGAGTGGCTGCTGTTTTTTTTTTTTTTCTGGCGTCCAACCGTGCTCCATGACGTGCTCCTGGGTCCCCCACCGCGGTCACGCACCGAGTCCACCGCGCTCTCTACACAGCTTGCGCCACACTGACGGACGCACGTCCGCCAGCGTTCCGCGAGCGGCACGCGGTCGCTGAGGTTCCGCGCGCGAAGCGTGTTCTCGATCGCGACCGGATCGAGCGGTGGGTTCGAGACCTCGTACAGGGAACGCGGGTCGAGCTGCGTCGCGGCGAGCAGCCAGGCGAGGTTGACCGCGATCACCAGCAGGAACGCGTGCCCGAGGAAACGGCGGAGGAGGTATCCGGCCACGTCGTCAGCCGCTCGTCCGCACCGTGCGTTCGCCGGAATCGGGGCGACGG
>ENA-ORXT01006148-ORXT01006148.1-marine-metagenome-genome-assembly--contig:-NODE-6148-length-11315-cov-3.506229_pt1 | contig 11315 bp, 7 predicted proteins | sample MGYA00237868_ERZ511482 | MGnify/ENA metagenome assembly ERZ511482
GCCTGTCACGCAGGGGGTCGCGGGTTCGAGTCCCGTCCAGACCGCTTAAAGCCTTCGATGAAAATCGAGGGCTTTTTTCGTGTATTCATTCATGTCACTATTGCGATCCATACGGTACTGAACCTTCTATTCTTCATATATACTATATATTTAGACTGCTATAATCTTTATGAAAAGATTACTAACTTGGAACCAAACCCCTGCCACGAATAAATTTGAATGATTATTTAAACTAAAAAGGAGATTGTAGCACGTATTCGGGAGTATTATTAATCATCCTTCTTACCATCATTTTCTTAAAGTGGTTAATTTACATAGAGCCAGTATCGATTTATAAAACTACTTTTTGATTACAATCAAACCGAACAGACGATTATATAATTTGCTTACTCTCAACTTACTAAATCATGAATCTATTTACGGATAGTTATGAAGATCTCTTCTTCAGATTGTATAAAGCTCAAACTGAGTCAGATATCGAGCAAATAATTCTTTCAAATACAGAATTAAATAACTCTGAAAATTGGAAACCACTTGGAGGAAATAAATCAAATTTTAGTATAGTTAAGAATCAACAATCTAATCCAATCGCAGCCTTGATTGAAAAAATTACAAATTCTATTGACGCTATACTTACTAAGAAATGCTATGAGGCAGGAATAGACCCTAAGAGTACTGATGCGCCCAAGTCAATGCAAGAAGCATTAGACCAATTCTTCCCTGATAACAAACATTGGTCACAATTGCCCACATTTAGAAGAAAGCAAGCGGAAGAACTTCAAGTTATAGCAGACGGACCAAAGCGACAAACAGGAGTTATCTTCTATGATAATGGAGAAGGACAGCATCCTGAAAAGTTTGAAGAGACATTCTTGTCGTTAATAAAGGGGAATAAAAATAATATCCTCTTTGTGCAAGGAAAGTATAATATGGGAGGCTCAGGAGGTATTGTCTTTTGCGGAAAAAAGAGATATCAGTTGACTGCCTCTAAAAGGTATGACGGGAGTGGCGATTTTGGATTCACATTAATAAGGGAACATGTCAAAGAGGAATCTGACAATGCAAAAGAAACATGGTTTGAATACCTAACTTTAGATGGCCTTATTCCTTCATTTCCTATAACAGAATTGGAGTTAGGTCTTGAGAATCGAAAATTTAAAACAGGTACTGTTATCAAGCTGTATAATTATCAATTTCCATCAGGTTATTCAGCATTTTCGCAAGAGCTTAATCAAAGTATAAATGAATACTTATTTAGCCCTGCTCTACCTATTCTTACCAAAGACAAAAAAGAACGTTATCCTAATAATAAAGTTCTTATCAATAATGCTTTTGGCTTAAGCAGAAGATTGGCTTCTGAAGAAAAGGATTATCTTGAAGAGAGATTTTCTGAGGAATTTGAAGATACCTTGATAGGTAAGTTAAAAGTAACTTGTTTTATTTTTAAGCGTAAAGTAAAAGAGTACGATGCTAAAAGAACAAAGCAAGTTATCCAAGACAGGTACTTTAAAAACAGAATGTCAGTCATGTTCACTATGAACGGTCAAATACACGGACATTATACTACGGAGTTTATTACTCGATCACTTAAGATGAATCTTCTTAAGAACTACCTCCTAATACATGTAGAATGCACGGATATCAACTACGGATTTAGGAAAGAGTTATTTATGGCCTCAAGAGATCGACTCAAAGAAGGTGAAGAAACGCAGCATCTTAGAAAGTTCTTAGGATCCCAATTGGGGAAATCAGGATCAAGATTAAGAGAAATCGAGAGAATAAGAAAGCAAGCTGTTAATATTGACTCATCTTTAGATACTAGAGATCTCATTAGGAATCTTTCTAAAGATATGCCATTAAATAGTGATCTAATGAAGCTTCTTAATCAAACATTCAAGTTAGATCAGTTTGACGCTAATGCTCCTAAGAAAGAAAAACCAAAGCCTAAAAAAGAAAAGAAGAAAAAAGACGAATTTAAATTTAAGCCAGAAAGGTTTCCTACTTTTCTCAGGTTAGACAAAACCAAGGAAGGAGAGATAAAAACTATAGAGATCCCAAAGGGTGGTGAAAAAAGACTGACTTTTAATACAGATGTCGAGAATGATTATTTCGACAGATTAGATGAGCCCGGAGAACTACAAGTGACTATCCTTGGACCTGAGAACGAATTTGAAGCAAAGCAAGGTAATCGAGAGAGAAAGAAACCTTCAGGAGAATCCCGATTATTAAATGTAGCTAAAAGCAGTCCTAAAGAAGGTAAAATAAAGATTGCCTTAGGAGCTCCTGAAGAAATGGAAGTAGGCGACCAAAGAGAAGTCATGGTTTCGCTAACAGGACCGGGTGGCCCTTTCCAACAAAATTTCTTCATCAAGATTGCGGAAAAACAAAAAGAAAGAAAATCTAAAGAAGATAAAGAGAACAAACCTGATATGGTCGGCCTACCCGAATTAGTATTGTGTTATGAAAACAAAACTGAAGGTGGAACTGAAGTCACATGGGATGAGGTTAATGAAGCTACAGGACAAGATATGGAACATTCAGAAGTTGTATGTATAGGAGCTTCAAACAACACCTTAGAGAAGATCTTTATCAATATGGAAAGTAGTGTATTGATGAACTTCAGATCAAAGAATAAAAATCAAAACGAAGAGCAAATTCAAATTACCAATAAGAAGTATTACACTTCTGTCTATTTCCATGTCCTGTTCTTATACACAATTACAATAAATAGAAAATTTAGGATAACGAATGAGGACAAAGAGGATATAGATGTGGGGACTTACTTGAAAGATATATTTAGTAATTTCTATACTACTTTTATTTTGAATTATGGGTCGGATATTTTGTTAGAGTCTATTGCAGAATAGAGTAAGCATCACAATTCGGCAGAGAAATCCATAGACTCAATTTGTTCTTCAGAAATAATATTATCTGTATTTTGTTCTTGAGTTTCTTGAATTGCCTTAAGGACCCACTTATTTATGGTTCTAGGAGTTAATGGATTTCCTGATTCCTCAGGGGCTTTTGCAAACAGTAATCTAATAGATTGATCGTTAAATGGATATAACGGTTCGCGATTAAATTCCTCGGTTCTGTGATAATCTAGCATTTCCAATAAGTATGAAATAGCCTCTTCCACTTCTGCTTCATCAAAGATGATTTGAGCCTTTACTCTATCAATAAGAGCCTTTCCTAAAACTATTTCGATATTTTGAGAGTCAGTAGGATCAGAGAATGAAAAATTAAGCATTAAAGTTAAAAATGTTGGCGAAGAATCAAATAATTCTCTTAGGAACTGAGAAAATGGTCTGTATTCTTTTGATGTATAATAAACTAAAGATTCTAGCTCATCAATCCAAATAATTACTCTTTTACCAGAATCAACATTATTATAAAGTGAAAGAAGTCTAACTAATATAGAAATGACTTCAGCACGGTCGTTATTAGAACTAACTGCTCTTCTAATTCTTAAAGTTTTCATAGAGGATTTACTACCATTTCCCAATAATGCAGTTTGGGCTTCATAGACAATGTCATCATTTTCATCACCAAGTAAAAATATTAATCTAGCAATATCTTCGCTTGAACTCCAAGCTTCTAACTGTTCTAATCCATTTTCCTCTATTTCTAAAAAATTCTGAACAACATTAGAAATATTTTTCCATTTAATGGACTCAATAATTGTCTCATATAATTCCTGAACAGCACCAACGCCTTTTTGAGGTGTCTTAACAATAAGTTGAGTTGGATTTAAATTTTTGTTATTTACTGATGGTAAGTTTTCTTTAAACGAAAAAAAATATGAAGCATGAGTTTTACCCCCTCCATATCGACTAATTATAAGAGCAAGAATCGACGAATCATCACTCAAGCTTTGTGTTAAAATTTGATTAAACTTAGTCTTTATATCTAAAAATCCAGCCCAAACTAACTTAGATCTAGATTTCTTATCAGGGACTATCTTAAATGGATTAATTCTTAATCCTAATTTGGGCCAATTAATAATATCAGACATAATTTTCTTTTAGTATCTTAATTTCTTTTAAACGATTAACATAGTCTCCAATCATTTTAATTTTGGCATCTTGCTCTCTATCTCCTGTTCTCTTATATTTTTTCCATGACATCGATTCAATTGCAATTAAATCCCTTAAGGCAATTTCCATACTTTTGTAACTTACAGAGGAGGTTATAAGGTATAGATGTATCAATAAGTCTGCCGAATTCCAGATTTCACCTAACATAAATGACTTATAAATAGCATCTAGAAACGAAGTTCGAGCAGTATAATCATCTGTGACTAAGATTCCTCTTGTTATTTTTCTTTCAATAATCAATTCAATCAAAATGCACACTAAATTTCTTTCACTTTCATCCTTTCCATTTTCAATAGCTTTTTTATAGAATCTAGATAACCAAAGAGTCTCCAATTTTTTCATTTTTCTGGTACGTAGAACTTTAGCACTATTGCCTGATAACTTTTTCGACAATATTAAATGGCGTGGGTCCCTTATATGCGCTTTGTACCCAAATTCCTTTTTAACAGCACTGCATGTATGTACATTAAAAATTTCAAAAATCTTTTGATAAGATGGTTTTCTATTTATCTCTACTTCAGCTAAGTGCTTGAAAGTGTTTGTATCAATAAAAATTTCTAGTCTTTTATTACCCATTTTTTTATATATATATAAGATTCAAACTCTCTTGCGCTTTTTCGAATTTGATATTTAAAATTTCCGATATATTCGTTTTTAATAATGAAATCTTCTATCTCTCTTTTTTCAGCAACTATATTATTGTCTTTTAAAAGATGAAAAATCACTAAGTCTATTGAATCAGAAAAAGGAATCCTAGGAAAATTTAAGGATGAAAATATTTTATTAGAAATTCTTAGGTATTTACCAACATTAAGAAATTTTATTTCTTTTCTTACATTTTTCCAATATAAAAAATTGGAATCTCCTATTAGTGAGCACGTTTCGTTAAAGGAAATTGATTCGATCAAGTCTAAATTCCTTTTGGCTTTCCATTTTCCGTCATTCCTAACAAATAATCCCAAATCAAAGCCCCAATTCAGTCTAGGTGGAATAATATCTTCGCAATATCTAACAGGGCTTCTCCATTGTTTAATTTTTAATAGCATATCAGATATCGACTGCTTTTCTTTTTCATTAGAATTTTTGAGCTTGTTCGATAAGTAGTCTATATAGTATTCTTGAAATAGCTTCAAAAGAAATGACAACTGTTTGTTAGGATAATCAATCAATAATCTTGTAACACAATCAAATCGATAAAAATCATGATTTAATATTTTTGATAATAAAAATACTTTTATGTGATAATCTAATTCTTCGGTCAATAAGTTAAATTCCTTTTCAATCAATGACTTTAAAATTAATCCATTGTTGGTTGGTATAGTGGCAACTTTTTCATAATTAATCAGACCTAAACTTCGTAAAGCATTTAAGTAATTCCTGAAAGATGATGTGGGTGATATGGAATTAAATTTGAGTTTACCAGAATCAGATACTTTAGATGAATAAACTTCCTTTCTAAAATTATTGTTTAGTTTCAAGTGATTGTAAAGAAGTTCTTGACTAATCCCTTTTTTTGGAATTGATTCCATCAAGTAAATTAAATATTTTAATCTTCTCACCTGAGTTTTCACTGATATGGATTTTGGATAATCCATAAAACTATATAAAACAAGCAGCACATCCTCTACCTTCCTCCTCCTCCCAATCAATTTCCCATTCGTCTGAGTCGGTTAAGATGTCTACTAAATTTGGTGATTTAAAATTATTTTTCGTTCGTTGTATTCTATTGTAGTGTTCTTTTTTTATGGCTTTTACTCTTTCAGGCATTGATAACTCTTTTAGAGTTTCGCCTTGTTGCCAAGTGTACCCTTCTTTTTCATAATCAAGCGCTTTATTGAATAGCTCATTATGATTTTCATAGAGCCATACCCACTCAATTTTTTGTTGAAAAAAACAGAAGAAACACCCTGATCGAGACCTTGAGTAGTATCCTGTTTTTTCCACACCATCAATGTCTACTTTGTATTCTCGCTTTTCGTAATAACCGGGCACTCCTACGCCTGATTCTTTTAGAATAGAGAAGATATCACTTCTTACAAGTACATCTTCATTCTGTATAAGAGAATAACTATCTACTTTTCCTAACGGATAATTTGTTGTTCTTAGATATTGAAACACGACCTTATTAAAATCCTCAATACTACTATCTAAGAGATAATCCAATTTGGTTTTTCTATTATAACTATTAGATAATGGCGTATCCACTATCTCTAAGATTCTATCCTTATTAGAATGATAGCATGTTTCTTGATATAACCGGGATAAAAATTCTTGATTTTCATTTCTCAGAACTTTGGAAATTACATCTTCGCTCCATATGTTTTTTCTAAATGGAAATATAGATTGCACATTAGGTTTTTTAGAAATATAACCCTCTCTATCTTCATCACCTCTTATACCCACGTATGAGACGATAGGATCCTCACCTGCTATGTACTTCTCAAATGGCATAAGCTTTAATTTCTTAGTACACCACCTTGCAGTATTAGATGGAAGATACCCACCGTACACATCTAAGAAGTGATCAAAAGGATCGTGGCTATCATCAGTTACAGCTTTAAGTATCTTTATTTTTTTACCTAAGTAGACTTCTAAATTATCTATAAGATCATAGGTTTCCTGCAGCTCTTTTCCAGTATCACATGAGTAGTACTCTATATCCAAATCAGGATAATTATTATTAAGATATATAGACAAGGCTGCGCTGTCCTTACCTCCTGATATACCGAGTACGTGCTTTACTACTTTTGTCATAATGATTTCAGTAATTCTAACAAGGTTCCCTCTACTATGGTTTTATCCATTGATTTTATAATTGAATTTAATTCTTTTTTTAGATTGGATACCTCACGTAGTTGTTTTTTATTGAGTACTATTTGATTATCCTTCTTGGTTTTATCAGTTCCATAAATTTCATACTTAATTCCAACCTCAGTTTTAGGATCTATTCCCTCCCCTGCAAGAGAAACCAATGCATCCAATTCTTTAAATTCTAAATCTATTCTTTCAAATAGAATTAACTCATCTTGATCAGAAAACTGTTTAGTTTGCTTTCCTATTAATACCTGAGAAATACTTGATAGCCATGCTTTTTCTTCATCTAAAGGGGACTCTATTCTTTTCAGTAAAGTTCTTTGTTTAGGGTTTAACAAATGATCTATGCGATCACTATAACGTTCTATCAACTTTGATTTAATAAGGTGAAATTTATCCTCTTCGATTCCAATATAATTAGAAAGTTTATCCTTTATTCTCATTAATAGTTTCTCATCGTTAAGGCGCAATTCTTTAATAGATTTTTGGACCTTGGATGAGAAAGATTTTAATTCCTTATCATTTTTTTCAAGCGTCGTTAAGTCATAATTAAAACACTTAGGAATATCATCAAAGAAAGTCTTCTCAAGCTCTTTAGCATTAAGGAGTATCTCTCTGAATTGTAAGGTTTGTTTGGATAGATTCCTTTTTGTCTTTTTGGTATAAGGGGATAATTGCTTGTAGAATGTCAGAAAGGGTTTGGCAACCTCCTGAAATCCTTTATTCTTTATTTTCTTCTTTTCATCCTTTTGTATTAATAATCTATACTTATTAAAAAGCTTTAACCTTACACCATCCACCTCTATGGCCTTTATAGTATATGATCCTGCCTTTTTATAAATTAATTCACCTACTTCGAATGAGAAATCAGGGACATACACTCCATCTCTATACAAAGCATACTCATCTCTATAGATGAATAGAAAAGTAATGACCCAAAACTCTATAAAACCATCTTTGAGTTTAAATGGCCGACGGCGTAACATCTCTACTAATTCAGAAATCGGCCTTTTCCCTTTTTTTGTTTTTTCAATAAATTCTATAGAAGCATTCCATAGTTTAGAGTAGCTCTTACATGTAGGTTCTTGAAATACTGCATCTCCACTATTATTCTTATGTATTCCTGATTCTTCTAACAGAGAATGATAAATGGACCTTTCAGCAGGAAACTTATCTTCTTCAAAAGAAAGTTGTGGTTTATCCCAATGAGCAATTAGAGCTTTGATATAATTTTTCTTGGAACCATGTATCGTGCCAGAAAGTTTAGACCTATTGATATGCTCGCTCCTTAAGATTGGTGTATCTGAATATATCTCTGTTGATAGGATAGATAGATATTTATTGAGGTCTTTCTTAGAGGCAATTTTTATTTTCTTTCCATTGGAATACCACTTTGCTTTTTCTGAAAAAATGAGTTGTCCAAGATCAGATTTTAGATCTATTTCTAAAGCAGTTTTTTTGGCAATGATCTCTTCTTTAGCTACTTTATCTAAAACCTCTTCTACTAAAATTTTATCAATCAAATAAATCTCAGATAAAATTGAAAGCAACTTATCAACTTCGTTAATTAAACAAAATACTATAGGCTCTCGCCTTTTAGTTTTTAAAGAATTAGCTTTAGTTTTTTTATCAAATACTATATTAATAGTTCCGTCTATTTCCGATTGTGTTTCTTCAAATTTCTTTATAGGTTCCGTTGATAATTCATATTTGAAAATTCTTGGAGTTCCAACTTTATAACTTATAGCTTTTGCAATCTCAAAATCAGCCTGAAAATAATTAAGTAGTTGATCAGTAATTAGGGTGAGCTTTTCTGATTGCTTCTTCTTAGTTGCTATAAGCTGCTCTATATCTATATCTGTTCCTTCAAATATTCCATAAGAATTTCTGAACTTTTGAAACTTCAAAATTTTCTTCTCTACTATGCTGTTAAGCAGTTTATCAGTATTGGATATACCTAAGATCTCCTTTCCATACTTGGCCAAGAAGCTTTTTGATATTGTTGCATTCTGATTATGTACCAAGTCTAAAAGTCCAATAGTTTTAATTAGGGATTTACATTCAGGAACATCCTTAATCATCAGATTATCAGCTCTATCAAGTGCAGAGCTAACTACTCGCCATTTAAAGAAGTCAGGGTTATTGCGAGATTGGAGTATATAAGAAAAATTATATATAAGGTAATCATATACATCACTGACTGAATAAAATTTGTCTTGACTTGTAGACAAGAAACTTTTTAAACCGTAAGGCTCAAGAGAGACGATGTAGCTAAATAAAGATCTCTCATTCTGACCATATCGTTGTAAAGAAAATAAAAGAGTAGAAGCAGCTAAAGGGTCAAGAGGAAATAGCTTTTTTAATAAATCATTTGAGAGGTTATTTCTTAGCTTAAAAAGATTGGTTTTTTTAATCTCATTTATTAGTGGAGCTGATATTTTTTGCGGCTTAAGTTTTGGAAACTCCTTTACGATAGCTCTTGATGCTAAATTTAATAATTGCTCTACGGGTTCATTAAATGGCAGCTCTCTAATTCTCCCTTTTACCTTCTCCCACTCCTTTCTGTCTTTTTCTTCTAAGCCAATGGAGTAAGCATCAAAATTCTGATGGAGTGTGGTAAGGAATAAAATATTCCTGTTTTTATCATTAGCATACTCAGCAATTTTTTGAATAAAGTAAAGCTCCTTTTCAGGATTGTGTTTAGCAGAGTATTCTAAAGTCTTACCAAACTCATCAATTATAATAACTAAGCAACTATCAGATTTCTTAAGTTTCGTATGTAGTTTTTTTAATTTGTTGTAGACTACATCTTCATCATCAGTAACACCTAATTCATCAGATAGGCTTTTTGTTAGGGATTGGTAATTTCCTACAATATTTACAAAATGAAAATCTTTACAGCCATTAAACTGACCATTCACGGCTTTAAAATATTTTTCTTCTCTATTTAGGTGTTTATAAAAAGCAAGAAGAAACGCAGATTTACCTGTTCCATAACTTCCAATTAAATTGTAAGAATGTACTCCCGTTTTGAAGTTACTCGATATTGTCTCATAGGCATCTATCGAATTCTTTGTTGGGATATATAAATGATCACTATTATCAATATCCCTTTTAATATTTATGGAAGGCGAATAACTATTGGCCATAATACTTATTTAGGATATCTACAACATCAAGTTTCTTAATTAATTGTAAGACTTGAACTCCACCATCATCAGTATATGTAATGTGCTTAGGATATAATTCCAAGCATAGTTCTATACTATTTAAAAGATAATTATTTGAAATAGCAAATACAGATCCTACTTGATTGATTCCAGTGAGCATTTCGTGGAAAGAAATAGTATTGCCATTCATTTGTTTGATTATGCAAGCAAGTATAATTTCTGCAGGTAGAGTGGGTCTATATTTATTGTCTATTCTATAAGTTTCTTGATTTCCGGCTTTAGAACTTAAGTCTACAATTTCTATTTCATGAAGTAAACCCATAAAGTCATCTTCTATACTTTTAGAATTCGTTAGTCTGTAATTAGTAATAAAAACCCCTATATCTTTTCTTATAGAATTAGAATTACAATTAAATCCTTTACTCTGACATTCAGACTCTAAATATACTTGAAGTTGATCTCTATTAAAATCTATTTTCTTTTTTCGAAAATGATTAAATACTAAAGAATATAATGATGCTTTCTCGGAGGTTACTAGCAAGAAATGTAATAACCAAATCGAACCCACATCTTCTAAATAAGGATCTCTTCCTTTATCCCCATCAAATATAAAATGAGCTATTTCATTGTTTATATTAGTTGCATTAATAAGTCCAAAAGACTTTAACCAAAATTTAATAGAATTTACCATATTCCTCCCAACTCCTAAATCCTTCACAGCTTGATCATCAAAGTTTTTACCACTCCAAATATGATCTAAGCCTTTCTTAAGCCAATAGTGTCTACAAGCAAATGTCTCGTGTCCTGTAAAGGAATAACTCATTATACTATATTTAATTTTAAGTTTTCATTTTAATAGTTCTCTACTTTATATTTTGCAATCTTAAAAACTTCCATATCATTATCTTCTTATTCAATTGGTTTAATAGGAAATTTTATCACAATGCTTGAAAATAGTTTAATTAATTTGAAGTAAGAATAATTATGTATAAGTTTTCGAGAATAAACTGAATCATAAATCATTAATCGAATTTTAAGACAATTATGTTTGGAACAAGGATAAATTCAACTAATATTCGAAAAAAAACATAAATACTGTAGCGAGTATATATTTTACAATTTTAAACACCACAATCTCCTAAAATCGACCCATAAGCTCCCCAAAATCATCAGGACACTCAATCTCCACCACCTTACCACTCGTAGGATGTTTAAATTTTATATAACTGGCATG
>ENA-ORXT01006149-ORXT01006149.1-marine-metagenome-genome-assembly--contig:-NODE-6149-length-11310-cov-4.282026_pt1 | contig 11310 bp, 6 predicted proteins | sample MGYA00237868_ERZ511482 | MGnify/ENA metagenome assembly ERZ511482
TATCCACAACGGTAAAATATGGGTAGCATCTAAGCTTGGAAATGGAAGCTCTTTTTTCTTTACTATAAAAAAATAAGGCGACAAAAAAATATGTTTTGTCGCCTTATTAGATTTTTTGATTCGTTTAAAAAAACTAGCCTTTCTTCAAATACAAGACCACCTTATTGAAGTCCGCCGCCGCATTGATTACTTTTCGATATGCTTCAAATAATTCGATGGGCAATTTGTTTTGGGTATAGTATTCGTCGATTACGACACGCAACAAGCCATCCTCCAAAGTATAATTGGACTCAAAAGCCATCAGCATTTCACCTTCTTCTTCGTGGGTAATGTCAAAGTTTAGGGCGTCTAAATTAGAGACCGTATATCCATCGGGAACGGTGAATTCTATAATTCGATGGTAAAAACGTTCATTGGATTGCTCAACGGGTAATTTGCGTTCTTCTTCTTGATACATTTCCATTTGTGGACCTATGAGTTCCCCTATTTTAAAGATGAACTTATTGCCAGCACTTTCGACAAATGCCTTACTTCTAAAATCACTTTCGACAATCAAAGGTTTGTTTCCAAAATCTTCATAGGCGACATTTTTTACTTCTACTTCATCAATATCAATATCACTAGAAATCCATTTAACTTGGGCTTCGTCTATTTCTTTTTTTTGTTCTTCTCCTATAATATGATAATACGGTTGAAAAGTATTGGCATAATAACCCGTAGTAGATTTATCTAAATGTACTTTTACTTCAGGAAAATCAGTGATGCTCACTTTCAAGGTCATATTGTCTTTGGTTGCTGTATGCGGCAATGGTTTGATGTATTTGACTTTACCAATTCCTGAAATAAATTCGCCCAATTTTACTTGCTCTATAAACAGCCCGTAATTGTCTGCCCAAAATGCGGGCGGAAGCCCTAAGCAGTGATCAATAGAAGTGGGTAAATATTTATCGATGGTGGGAATGTAAAACATGAATTCATCTAGAAAAGAATACGACTGGAATTCTTCATCGAAAGGAAGCCTGCTTCTATCGGTGGTTACGACGACTTCATATTCGATTTTTAATTGATCGAAAATGGCTGCATACAAACGCATAACACCAATTTCACTTACAGCTTTGTTAAGTAAAATATTTTCAATAATCATCAATTCCTGTGCGTCATAGTCCACTATTGGGAAATTGGTTTTCACATGGCTTTCTATTTTTCTTATTTGCTTTTCTAAGTCACCAACCGCTGCCCATTTGTTGTCTTTGATCAGTTTTTGTATTCCTTTTAATTCCTTTTTATTTAACTCCGCTGTAAACAATGCCGTAACATCTTGTGAGAATTCACTGTAATTAATGATGTCCTTTGTTCCACTAGATAGGTTTTCATCTAGTTTGTAGGCAACTTGTATGAGGTTGGGGCGATAGACGGCTTGTGGCTCGCTTTTGAGTGCTGGGATAAAGTCTATTTCTTTTATCAAGCGAAAGCTTTCTTCATCGGTGGTGTCTTGTTTCATTTCACCAAAACCATTAAACCCTTTATAGGCAAAAACCAGATTCCAAGGAGCAATGATTTCAAAAGACACATTTTTCTTAGGGATATTGCTTTGCAATACATTAAAAGCACCTCTATAATTTAGGCGACGCTGTATTAACAATAGATACTCTATTTCACTTCCTTTTTCCAGTCCCCTCAAGGCAAAGTAGCGGTACTTCTGACCATCTTCTTCTGCCTCTTGAATGTCTGACTCTTTGAGTTCAATGACTTTACCTGCTGGTGTAATGACTCTCGCTTTTTGCTTTAAGATGTTGGCGGTAGCCCCAACTGGTAAATAAATTCGGTTGTTTCCTTCTATCGCCTCATCGGAATTGACTCGACGAATACTGTGCTCCAATAGATATTCTGAAAGATTTTCGTCTTTGTCGTAATCATATTCGATAACGGTTTTATCTAGCAATAAAATTTCGCCTTCGTCTGCAAGCGAATCTTCTATTTTACTCAAACTTGCTTTCTTTGCCCAATCATAATCGCCATAAAAGCGTTGTGCTTCTAAAGAACTAAAAACGCCTATTAGTAAGAAGGCTAGAAAGATGTGGAAAATATTTTTTGTCATAATTTATATATCATAGTTGATGGATGAAGAGCGATGGATGATTTAATGCTTTCGGCATTTTCTGGTCATTTCACTTTTCAATTACTTTTTGGTAAAAACAATGGATTGAAAACGTGCGTCGTTGATGTCTTTTAAGAACTTATTCCAAGAAGCAAAGTTTTCTTTTTTCAGTTGTATAAAATCCAACAATCCTTCTTGTTGTAACACTACTTTATTACCTTCAACACTGTACGTATTTTTAAAGGTAAACAGATCTTCTGTCAATACAACAGATTCGGGCAAATAAGTAACTTCGTATCCTTCTGGAATTTCTAGTTCGGCATACAACAATTGGGTCGATTTGAATTTATAGCGAAAAGGCGCAATACGGTCTTCTTCAATTTTGTCGTCTCCCTGAAACCAATTGATGAGGTTTAAATTCACATAGATTTCATCGTCGTTTTGACGAACATAGTCCCGAATACCAAAATCGTAACTCACTCTTAGAGGTTGATCTCGGTCGGTGAGATTCTCTTCAGTTAAGCTGCTGTCTTTGATTAAAAACTTATTGTTTCCTTTGGCTAAGTAACTTTTATAATACTTTTCTTTTTCCCGATTGGTTTTACTATTTACTCGATAAGTCACGTTAATTTTATAGTAACCACCCAATTTGGTAACCGCATTTCCGACAAGCTCGCTGCCATCTATTTTCAATTTTACAGAATCGACAAAGCTGTTAACCGCTGCTGCAACAACTGGTACTTCAACTATCTTATATTCGTTTTCGGACGTTCTAACAAGCCCTTCTTTTCCTTGAATAAAACCAGTAGGCATCCCAAAAGGCGTATACTGACCAGTTGCATCTAAAAAGTAGAATTTGCCTTCGTGTTCATAAGCGGCAATCATATGGTTGTCGGCAACTGGTGTGGGCACTTCGGCATATTTGTAAGGAATGTCGTCGCTTCCAATCCAAGTAATGTATGCTGGCACATCGGCATAGTCCAACATTTTGGTAATACAACTCGCCATATCTTTACAGTCGCCATAGCGTTTTTCAATAACGGCATCGGCTTGTCGAGGAATAAAACCACCCAAACCGTCTTCAAAAGCAACATATTTGATGTTGTCTTGTGTCCAATAAAATACTCGCTTGACTTTCTCTAAATCGTCTTTGGCTCCTGCCACCAAAGAATCGACTAAGGCTCGCATTTCTTCGTTGTCTTTCTTTAGATTGACTTCTTTCATAAAACTATTGTACCAGTCAAACAAATCATCTACATTTCTTAATAGGTTCTTTTTCTTGCCGTTGGCACTGTAACTTTTAATAAAAGGAACGACGTGTGGAGAATAATAACTGATGTGTGGTGCATTGGATTCAAATTTGGGTTTGGTCGCCTTGTCCGAAGACCAGCGATAAACTACTTTATTGCGTTCTTCGGTCTTGGTAAACTTCACCGAGCTGCCTTCTAAATTGAAAGAACTAATGCCCAATTCTACATCTGGAGCAGTCTCAATGATGAACTCTTGCTTTAAAACTGGCGCATAAGAGATGAAATATTCTCCGCCTAAAAATCGAGGCTCGTTGAGTTTTTTGGTATAGGATAAAACTGTTTTGGCTCCTTTTTGGACCGACGGAAAAATAAAGTTGGTTGACTTTACATCGTCATGAAAAATACTACCCGACAGCTCGTCTTGCTCCGTAAATTTTTCGACTTTTAGTTTTTTATATTTGTTTTTATTGGGAATCAAAGAGGAAGCGCTGATGGATTCAATACCCGAAAAAAAGCTGGAATAGCTGATGGAATGATCTGCCATATAAGCGGCATCACTGGTCAAGAAAAAATGTTCCTCAAACACCTCTTCTCTAACCTCCAATTCTCCATCGACGACATCTATGATCGTCTTTGTGGTTTTTTCTAAGATGATAAAATTTTCATCTGGGTATTCTGCCGAATACTTCACTAAATCTTGTGTAGGGTTTTGAGCACTCAGCAAAAAAACACTACTTATTAGTGTAAAAAAAGAAAAAAATATTTTCATAGACAATCGTGATTGATAGTATTTAAGACAAGGGTTTATCATACAACGCTGATAGTCCCTATAAGCGTTCTTCTTTTTAGGTTTTTTAAGAGCTTTGCGTATGGGATTTATTAGAATCAATAACCTATGTTGTGATTCTTGGGTTGGGTTGCCTGAATGTACTAATCCATAATTTCACCAGCATACCAGTTATAGGATGCCGTCAGCTGACCAGATTTGTCATAAAATTTAGATGGACCATGGTGCATTCCATAAAAGAATTGGCTTTCTTCTGCTATTTGGCCATTTTCATAATAGCGGGTAAAAGAACCGTGCCTTTCTCCCAAGCTAATGGTTGTCTGAAAACGCAATTGTCCATTTTCAAAATACTCTTCTCGGATGCCGTCTTCATAGCCTTTTTTATATGAAATTCGCTCGTGAAGCTGACCATTTTCATAGTAATTCAAGAAAACACCCGTCGAATAACCATGTTCAATTTTATAGTCAAAAGAAGGATTCCCATTGGGGAAAAAGCCTTGTACAATAGTTTCTGCTTCGTTTTCATTGATCGCTACTTTTTCATCTGCCTTTTTGCCCGTTGCATCTGGTGAAGCATAGCCTATCATTTTGCCATTGTTGCCATCGTAGTACCTGACCAACCTAAGCACTCCATTGGGATCATAATAGTACCCCTCTCCAAATGGCAAATCGTTTTTAAATTGTTTTACCGTTTCCAATGTTCCATTGTAGTGATACCATTTCCATTCTCCTTCTGCATTTCCATTGTCATAATTAAACATTCTTTTGATGGTTCCATCCATAAAATACTCTTTCCAGACACCATCCCTGTTGCCATATACATACGTACCTTCTTTAGACAATTGACCATTGACGTAATATTCTTTTAGCAATCCATGAATTTCTCCGTTGACATAGTTCGCTTCAGACGAAATGCTTCCATCGGAAAAATACCAAGTAAATTGACCATTGTGTTCCAAGCCTGCCATACGAGTCGTTCTGCTCTTATTACCCGAAGCTCCCAAAAAAGTATAGTCTTTTGTTTCTCCCGTTATTTCAAGCGTTTGAATTAAAGTCCCCGTGGTGTCGTATATTTCTTCTACTATAAACTGCCCATTGTCGTACACACTAACATCATCTAATTTGCCATTGGGCGCATAATAGTATTGTCGCCCATCGAGTTCGCCATTGAGGTACCACAGTTTCTTATTAATGGTTTTACCATCTTTATAATAACTGATCCACTCTCCTTCTTGTTTATCGTCAACGACCCAGCCTTCAAATCCACTACTGCCATTTATGTAGTAACTTTTATAATAGCCGTTTTGCTCATCGTCTTTATAGTTGATTTCATAATGCAGCGCTCCATTGTCATGGTATTCTTTGGTAAGCCCATTTTGGGCTCCATTGTCATGCTTACTTTTCGTTTTGACGACTCCATACTTATTAAAATAAGTCCAGTCGCCATCTCTCGCATTGCTGCCCAAGCTGTATGAACCTTTTAGCTTTTTAGTACCATCGGGCCAAAACCCTTCAAACGCCAACGCACCAGATTTTTTAGTCGCCTCTTTGATGATTTTACCCGTTTTATCATAATATCGATACGCTCGAATCTCTCCATTTTTATAGTCGAATTCATAGGACAACAGCCCATCATAATCGTATGTTTTAAAGGTTCCAGACTGCTCCCCATTTTCATTATACTCGGCAACATCGGCTACTGTTCCATTGGAAAAATAACCCGTTCGCTTGCCAAAAAGCTTGCCCTTTTTCATCGTTCCTTCTGCCGACATTTGACCATTGTCATAGTATTCTTTCCAAGGTCCTTCGGCAATATCGTCTACAAATATTTCTTCTCCAGCAAGCTCACCATTTTTATGGTATTTTTTTCGAACGCCATTTTTTTCACCCATTTTAAAAGTGGTTTCAGCATACAACATTCCCTGAGGATAGTATTCTTTAAACACACCATCTATTTCATTGTCTTTAAAATTGAGTTCATACTTGGGCGTTTCATCCAAAAAGAAATATTGCGCCAATCCAACTTGGTCGCCATTGTCGTATTCAGCTATGCCATTGCGTGTTCCATATTTACTAAAATAGACGAATTTCCCCTCTGCATTTCCCGCTTTAACCATCCCTTTTTCTTTCATCTGACCATTGTCGTAAAACAGGGTCATTTCCCCTTCCCGATTGTCGTCTTTAAAAGAAACAGATTCTTTTACATTGCCATTGTTGTAATAATAAATCCAATCCCCCACTCGCTTATCGTTGTCAAAATTTCCGACTGCTGCCATTCTCCCATTTTGATAGAAAAACTCCCAATACCCTTCTGAGTAGCCATTGGGCAATAATTCACCCAAAGCTTGTAGTCTGCCATCGTCGTCGTAGTGGTGCTTGACTTTTTGTTTTTTACCATCAAACATAATTTCAGACTGGTCTCTCATACTGCGCCATTCTGGGAATGCCCAATTAGAAAAAGTCTTTACGCCTTTGAGGTTTTTCTTTACCAATTTGGAGATGGCTTCGTTGGGGCTAGAAAGTAAAATGTAGTGTGTAAAATCAACGAAATAGTCTTTCTCCATTATTTGTTTGTAAAAGGGTACATAGGTTTTCATCCACCAATTCTCACTATTTTCATCGTATTTTAGTTTTTGAAATATGGCGTAATTCTGGCGGATACAAGCGTAGTCTACTTTGGTCGGAATTTCTAATTTCTTATTTAAGGCAACCTTGCTTTTTATAATCACATCTAAGTTCTCAAAGGCTTCCTCTTCAAACGAACGGACATCTACACCCGACGGTTTTGCATCAAACTTACCAGACGCAAACTCATCAAACTCTATCAACACGCTCAGTGCACGCTTGGTCCCAGGTTCCAATAATAAGAACGTATTGTAAGACAGCATTGCTTGAGTCAACAATCCTTCGTGGGCACAAATGGTTGCCAGTCGATAATGAGACAGCGAGTGAAATGGGTTTAAACGAATGGTTTCTTTATAGTCTTCAAAAGCACCTAAAATAGACCCTTTCTTTTCTTTGCTTACAGCTCTGTTGTAGTACAATGTATAATTATATGGAAATTGCTCAATGGCTTTATCGAACATCGCAATTCCCTCATCGAAGCGATCTAGGTCGTAATAAACACTGTGGAGCATTGTAAGGAAGTCAAAATAAAGAGTACTCTCAAGCGCAACTCCATCTTTTAAAATAGGAATGGCCTCTTCATACTTTTCCATAGCAGTCAGCGAATATGCTTTTTCATACAACGACCAAATGTAATTGGTGTCGTTTTCATGGACCATATCGTAGTACTCTATTGCCTCCTCGTATGCTTCTTTGTCATGTTCAATAATGCCTTTTGCTATAACACTGCCTGAATCAACCAAAGGAGGAGGACCTTGTGCACTTAAAGAAATGGATAAAAATAAGGTAATTGCTGAAAGTAAAAATTTCATTAGGGATGGAATTATGTATGATTTGGTGGTTGTTTCTAAATTCAATTGTTTTGGTCTTTAGAGCTTGTTGGGACTGCCGAAACCAACTATTAGACAACTTTAAACGAAGAATTGTTTATTGTAATAAAATACCAATTTAAGAGAAATTTTACGTAACGCAAAATTACCCTTTAAAAGCAGGCGTTTTTTAATGTAAATTTTATATTCTATTTATTCCCAATTCAGCAACCAACTCTTTTAGAATTAAGGAAGACATAACTGGAAATTTCAAATTATTCAATCAATTGGGTGCTTTACAATTACAACAAAGCATTCAAAAAGATGAACTAATAAAATGCGTAAATTTACCTACTGGTCTGTACTTTGGTACAATAACAGATGAATCAGGACATACGTATCTTGGTAAAATTGTGATCAAGGATTGATTTTATCATTTAAGCCAAACTCTTGAAAACATTGAGGGTTTGGCTTTTTAAACATCTTCTATGCAAACAATTTTAAAAATAGGAATACTACTGTTTTTTACAGTACAGGTCTTTTCACAAGATTCTACTACATTATTTAATAAAACTTATTTTTCGGGAGATAGTATTAAACAAACATTCTCCCAAATTGAAGTTAATGACAGTGTTTTAATTACAGCAGGATTCAAAAATATAAATAATTCAGGATTGCAAATAGAGATGAACTACTTAAATCTCGATGGTAATTTAATTAACTCATCAATTGTTGACACCACTTATGCTTATTTCCTAAATAAATTCTTAGTAGAATCAAATGATGGTTTCATTTTTATTTACACAGTTGCCAATAATAGTTTAGACCCAAATAATAATATTCGATCTGTAAGAGTTTCGAAAACAGGAGAAGTAATTTGGAAAAAAACATATGGCAATAATCAAGCAGAAAGTGTTAGAGGGGTAACAGCTACACCAGATGGAGGTGCTTTAATCGTTGGAAACTATTGGCCATTCGATGATCCAGGCTTTGCAGAAGTAGAGTTCTATCTCTTAAAAATAGACTCTTTGGGCAATGAAGAGTGGAGTGATACCTATTCGTGGTCTGGTTATAATGCACGATTAACGAGCGCTGTTTGTACTCCTGATGGTGGATATTTAGTAGGAGGAGGACGGAGTAATGGCAATACGCATATTATGACCTATATGAAGCTGGATTCTGAGGGAAATCTTGAATGGATAGAAGATATAGACGCTCTATGTATGATTGAAATTAGTCCATTACCTAATAATGAATATTTGTTAACTACGTGTTTAGGAAGCTTTGAGATTCCAGATATTTACTTTATTAAACTTGATAGTAATTTTGACATAGTTTGGGAAAAAAATCATGAAGGACATCCAATGCAGAGAACTATTTATAGTGACCCTTATATAAAAAAAGATGGAGGTTTTATAGCTACAACTAGTTATCCAAATAGTCAAGAGAATGCTGAAGTCAACATCATAGACTTCGACCCAGAAGGCAACATTAATTGGACAGCCACCTATACTGCCAATCCCAACGAAGATTGTTTTCTCAGAGACATAGAAGCCACACCAGATGGAGGTTATGTATTGGCAGGCGCACAGTTTAGTGGTTTTCAAAAAGGCTGGTTATTAAAAATAGACTCTTTAGGAAGAAGCTGTGAAATACCAGATTGTGATACAACAATTCTTACAGCTTGTTTGAATATTCCAGATAGTAGTCTTTGTTGTGCAGGTGTTGAAACAGAAGTCTTATTGGATTTCGTTTTAGTAAAAGACAGCCTAAGTATTGAGTTATCTAATTTGAGTGAAAATTTATACGCAGACTTTGAAAATGGAGCAAGTATACTATGGGACTTTGGAGACGGCAACAGCAGCACCGAATTTTCACCAAACCACACCTTTACAGAAGCCAATTATTACGATGTAACTCTTTCTGTTATATTATGTGGAGATACCACCACCATCTTAGAAACCGTAAAAGTAGGTGAACCAGTAGGAATAGAAACTGTCAATAATAATAACATAAAAGTCTACCCAAACCCAGCCACCACTTCCGTTACATTCTCCTATCAAATTGAGAAACAAGAGACGGTCTTTATTTATAATTCATTGGGTCAGTTGATGGAAGAAATCAGCTTAAATCCAACATCAGACCAAAAGACCATTTCCACAGAAAACTATGTTACGGGGATATATTACTGGAAATTAGGAGCTAGGAGTGGAAAATTGAGTGTTAATCATTAAATCGACCTCATTTGACTTTAGGCTTGCTATAGATGGATAAAGCGAGAATTGAGAACTTTTGTTTAAAAAGTGTAATTTTATAACAAAAAGAAGTATGGTCAATAATAGAGTTAAGGACGTTCTGGAATCCGTTGCTACTTGGAGTAAAGAGGAAAAAGAATTATTATTAAAAAAGCTAAGTGAAGACACCGATCCTAATACTCCAGAAAACCCAAAAGACAAATTGGATTTATTGAATAAAGTTTGTGGTGCTTGGAAAGATACCCCTGAGGACCTAGCAGAAGATACTATAAGAGATAGGCAAACTAAATCAGACCATTAAAATGTATTGGAAGGTAAAAGTGAAGAAAATCTCTTGGGTAAAACAAATCTTTAAGAAGTAAGTAAAGGTCAAAAATGCTTTACCTATGTTTTACCCACACACACTAAACAATTGATTACCAATATTTTAAATGTCTTAAAAATAGCCCCAGCAAGGATCGAACTTGCATCTACGGTTTAGGAAACCATTGTTCTATCCATTGAACTATGGGGCCAAAAATATTGGGAGCATCCAATATAAATAAAGATTGGATAATTCCATTAATAAGAATTCTCTGTAACTAAAACATATAAAGTTGCGTTATCATAAGGTCTAAAATTCACTATAAAGTTAAATCAATATTTGTTAAAATAATGGAAACTGTTCATTTATCGTTTATCTTGCATAGGATAAACTTTGTGATAATTGGTCAGTCATATAGAGGAACAAAACCATGAATACAATGATTCAGAAATCATATATCTTTTTATTATCCCTTTTTCTTTGCTCAATTTATACTTTTGGGCAAGACACTACCCAAATATTGACCAGCAAGCAGGACAGTATCTTGGATGAAATTGTTAAAAACAGCACCGTTCTCGAATTACACATTATTGATGGCGACACCATCCCTATGGTTGTTTTGCCGCCTGTTTCACTAACTGCTAGGCAGTTTTGTAGCGCTGAAGAAGAGCGCCAATACAAATTGACTCGCCGTAGGGTGGTTAAAGTTTATCCCTATGCCAAAAAAGCAGCAGAACTGATGATTGAAATAGAGGAAGAAACGGCTTTTCTTGGTAAAAAAAGATACCGCAAAAGATATGTCAAGCAACTCGAAGATGAACTCAAAGAGCAGTTCGAAGACAAACTCCGAAACCTAACGGTTAGTGAGGGTAAAATCCTTATGGAAATTATTGAACGAAATACAGGAAAGGTCATGAACGATATCCTTAAGGAATATAAAAACCCTGTTACAGCAACTTTTTGGCGTACGGTAAGCAAGAGATACGGATACGACCTCAAAAGTGGGTACAATATAGAAAATCCAGAATTTGAGTATTTAGAGGAAATCGTTCGTGCCCTTGAAGCCAATGGCGGGGAAGCTGCAAAAGCATTTAAAACAGATGACTTATAAGTAGTCTGACAAAAATAACTTAACAATTCTCTGTCATTCTTTTGGTGACTTAATTGTTGTGATTTTTCCAC
>ENA-ORXT01006150-ORXT01006150.1-marine-metagenome-genome-assembly--contig:-NODE-6150-length-11309-cov-3.705306_pt1 | contig 11309 bp, 9 predicted proteins | sample MGYA00237868_ERZ511482 | MGnify/ENA metagenome assembly ERZ511482
TTCGCCACCGGTTTCTACCTCTACGGCAACCTGACGGGGACGGTGGTTTCCCTGGCACTCACCGCCCTTGGCTCCATCTTCCTCTGGATGAACCGGGATCGGTTCTGATTCTCGATTTTGGATTTGTCTTACCATCAAGAATCGAGAATCATCTTTCCGCCGCCAGGCGGAGGTACACCCCATTACTCCAGCCAAAGCCATCCTGCACGGGGTATTCCCCGCCGCCAGCTTCCAGGCTGATGTCTTCTACGTTGTATTTCTCCACCATCTTGTTGACGTTGGCGTAGACGCGTTCGTTATTGTCCATCCAGCGTTCGCGGATTTGGGTGGCAACGGAGTTCTCGTTGTAATTTTTTAGCCCCTGATAAGTCATCCATTGCAGTGGCGGCCAACCGTTGGGAGCGTCCCACTGCTGGCCGGTTTCCACCAGGCTGGTGCGGACTCCACCTGGGGCGAGGAACTTTGCGGCAATGACTTCACCTACGTCAGCAGCGTGGCGGTTGTCCACCATTTTCACGAAGAGCGGATAGACGCCGGCCAGGGTCAGGTAGTCGGTGAATTCGCCGGTTTTCCAGTTCAAATCCTGGTAAAAGCCAGCGCTTTCATCATAGAGGTATTTGTTGATAGCAAGGGCTCGCTCTTTAGCCAGGCGAGCATAATGATCGCGTGCACCGGTCATAACAGGGCCATGATTCCCGAGTACATTTTCCAGGTGCCACAGTAAACTGTTCAGGTCAGGAGGGACAATGTCAGTAGTGATAATGGAACTGATACTTTTGCTGTCGGCGAACCAGCGGGCGGAGTAATCCCAGCCTGATTCCGCGCCAGACCGAAGGTGGCGGGCGACAGTCTGGCTATCACGGCCGGATTCCCGGATGGAGATAACGTCTTCGCGGTACGATTCGGCGCGGGGGCGATCTCCGGCATCGAAGTAGCGGTTCAACAGGCTGCCGTCCGGCATCCGAACAACGTGGTTTTCGGCGGGGTTTTTGGCGCTTACCTTTTCGAGGCCGTCCATCCAAAAGGCATGCTCTGCTTCCAGTTGAGGAGAAAATTCCTGGTAAACTTCATCCCCTTCTATCTCGGCCAGCACTTCCACCATAAAGGCAAAGAAGGGCGGCTGACTGCGCGTCAGGTAATAGGTCCGGTTACCGTTGGGAACGTGGCCGACTTCGTCGATGAGGTAAGCGAAGTTTTCGACCATATCACGGACGAGTTCTCCCTTACCCGCCGTCTGCAGACCGAGGAGCGTAAAGTAGCTATCCCAGTAATACACCTCCCGGAAGCGGCCGCCAGGCACAACGTAATCGTTGGGCAGCGGAATGAGGCTTCCGGCGGCGCCTTCATCGGCGCCGGCCTTACGGGTCAGCACCGGCCAGAGGGCGTTGATGTGCTCGGTGATGGAACGAGAGCCGTCGCTGGACCAACCACTTTCGGGAGCCATCGGTGGGGCAAAGTATTGCTCGGTGAAGGCCTTGAGGTTAAAACCGGGCTTGCCCTTCGCTGCGGCGTAAGCGTCCATTATTTCGCTTACTGATGCCTTAGGCACCATGTCAACGAAGGTCTTGCCATCTGCAAAGACGCGTTCCATTTGCACGCGGCGGAAGAGCTCGCCGAAGAGTTGGTCGGGGGCCTGGCGGTCCTTGATGAGCGTTTGCGTTCTGGGCGCTGACGCAGGCGATGCACTGAGCTTGCCGAAGTGTGCAGTGGAAGTTATCGAAGCAGGGTTTTCCCGGCAGCTGAAGAATAGGGCAAGGGTAAAAAGAAGGGGGAGCAATAGTTTTTGCATGGATGGTCTTTAGGATGGAAACAGATATGTCCTGGTCAGGTTTGCGGGGTTAAAATCGCTGCGCGATTTAATAACCCCACGCTAAGGACATTCGACCACTCCGTGGTCTCTATTACCCCTTCAGCCTCGCTTTACAGCGCTGACCACGGAGTGGTCAAACATACGCGCGGGGTGAAAATCGCTGCGCGATTTAATAACCCCACGCTAAGGACATTCGACCACTCCGCGGTCTCTATTACCCCTTCAGCCTCGCTTTACAGCGCTGACCACGGAGTGGTCAAACATCCTTAGCCCCGGGTGGAGTGCCGAAGGCACGAAACCCGGGGTTAGGAGGGGTAACGTTTTGCCATGTGGCGCGTTGCGCCACCCATTTTGTAGAAAGCCCAGCGCGCGGAGCGCGGTAGGGCCATACACGCGCGGGAGCGCGTGATAGCCGGAGCGCGTGCAGGCCAAATCGTACCTTCGCCGAAATTATCCGCCCCATGACCTACCACACCGCTCCCTGGATCTACCCCATCACCTCTCCGCCCATCAAAGATGGCATCATCGCCCTCAACGACAGCGGAAAAATTGAGGCGGTGCTGGACCCTGCTTCTTCTACGTTCCTTGCACCCGCGTCTGCGGCCCCTGCTGAGCTTGCCGAAGTACCTAAAAAACATAACGGCATCCTGATTCCTGGCTTCATCAATACCCATTGCCACCTCGAACTAAGCCACCTGGCGGGCAAAAGCCAGACGGGTAAAACGCTCCTGCCATTTCTGGTGGACGTCGTAACCATGCGCGAAATGCCGCAGAAGGAAATCGACGCAGCCATTGAAAAATGGGACGCTTACATGTGGGAACAGGGCATTCAGGCGGTCGGCGACATCTGCAACAAACTGGATACCGCCGCCGTCAAACGAAAAAGTCCGATCCGCTACTACAGCTTCGTGGAGATGTTTGATTTTCTGCAGCCGGACCGCGCGCAGGGAAGTTTTGACGGTTATAAAACAGTCTACGACGGGCAATCCGGCGTCATGGATGGCAACTCTAAAAGTGCCGTTCCCCACGCGCCCTACACGGTGAGCAATCCGCTCTATGAAATGATCAACGGCCTCAATGATGGCAACGAAACCGTCTCCATCCACAGTGAAGAGACGCCCGCCGAAGACGAACTTTTTCGCCACGGAACCGGGCCGTTTTTCGACTTCTTCAAGGGCTTCGGCGCCAGTATCGAAGGCTTTGAGGCTACCGGTAAGGGTTCCATTTTTCACGCCATGCAACGGATGGACCCGGAGAAGCGCACCCTCTTCGTCCACAATACCCTGACGACCGCCGAAGGCATCCGCGCTGCCAAAGCATGGGGCAACAACGGCGTTTTCTTCGCTACCTGCCCCAACGCCAACCTCTACATCGAAAATCGCCTGCCACGCTACGACACCTTCATCGCCGAGGAAGCCAAAATGACCGTCGGCACCGATTCTCTGACCTCCAACTGGCAGCTTTCCGTACTGGAGGAACTGCGGACCATCAGCAAATACCAGAGCTACGTTTCTTTCGACACCTTGCTGACCTGGGCGACGATCAACGGCGCGGAGGCGCTGCAATTCGATCAGGACCTCGGTAGCCTGGAGGTAGGTAAAAAGCCGGGCTTACTCTCGCTCACAGAGCTGGAAGGGGAGACGCCGGACTCCTTCCGGATTGGCGTGCGGACGCAGGTGCAAAGAATTGTTTGAGGGCAGGGTGAATACGGGAAAGCTCTGCAACTTATGAAGGAGGTGATTATATTTGATGACTATTATTCACCTACACACCTTCTTGACCATGCTAGGACTTTTACTCATTTACTTTCTCGCCAAACCTTTTTATAAGCTGGCGGAACGACACGACCGCAGCGGTATCGGTTATTCCATCCTCGCCATCGGGACTTATTACGGAGGCATTTTCGCCTTCGGCCTGATACTCAGTATTGTGATGGAACTGATCAGTCCGGGGTTCATTGAAGGTACGAACGATCTTGCGCTCAGCCTCATGAGCATCCCCGCTGGTTTAGTAGCCGCCTGGCTGTTATACAGCTACCTCGAAAAGCGGTTTAAGGGAGACCTAAGTGTAGACCGTCAGTATGATAGCGACATCATTGATGCAGAGTTGATCCGGAAAGACGACTGATTGGACTACCAAACACCCCCTCCCCCATAGCCCCGGAGGGGTGCCTCTCGTAGCGATGGGTGACGGAGTCGACGATAGAGCCCATCGTTTTCGTTAGCGTCAGGCGCACCCATCGTTTTCGTTAACACCTCACTATCCTAATCGCGCAGAGCGCGATAAGTCCGTTTACGCGCGGGAGCGCGTGGTGACCCGGAGCGCGTAGTGACCACACAAAAGCCCGCCCCTCCGGAAATGGAGAGACGGGCGACATTTAAAACTACGAATCAAACTACTCATTAATCGTTTCAGCGTCTTCCGCCGGAGCGGTGGATTGGCCGTTGGTAGCTTTGGGTGGTGCGGCAGCGGCTTCGCCCTGCTTAACCAGCCCGGCTGGCAGGCTCATGCCACTCTGACTGAGGAAGTCATTGAGCTGCGGCACCATACCGTAGAGGCCCTGGACGAAGTTGCCTACGCCCTGCCCGTTGCCGTTGTCGTAGACGACGACTTTGTCGATCTCTACGTCCTTGATGGCGTCGGTCTGGATTTTGGCCAGTTCGGTGAGCTTGTCAACCATCAGGAAACCGATGGCAGACTGGGCGTCTCCGCCGGCAGCCTTCACGAGGCGTTCAAAACCTTCGGCCTGCTTGTTGAGGAGTTCGGCCATACCATCGGCTTCCGCTTTGTAGCGGGCCAGGACGGCATCGGCTTCACCTTTGGCGATCTCACGACGGCGCTCGGCTTCGGCCTGGGCGGCGATGACGGCCTTCTGGCGGTCGATGTCAGCAGCGACAACCTCCTCCGCTTCCATACGGGCTTTCTCGGAGGCGGCGCGGGCAACTTCGGCCTTTTCTTCGGCGCGGTAGGACTCTTCCAGTGCCTGGGCGGCGGCTACCTTGCGGGCAGCTTCGGCACGGCGGTTGGCTTCGGCCATCTCGATGTCACGGGCGGCGTTGGAGTTAGCAATGGCGATGGCGGAGGTGTTCTTACCCTCGGTGGCCTTGGCTTCCGCCACGGCCTCACCTACGGAGGCGCGGGACTCGGCGTCAGCAACCTTGGTCCGCTGTTCCTGCTGTGCTTCGGCACGGCCGATGCTACCGGTACGCTTCTCCTGGGCAACTTTCACCTCTGCCTCGTTGATGGCACGGGCGGCGGCTTCCTGACCAAGGGCGGCGATGTAGCCACTCTCATCCTGGATGTCCGTTACGTTTACGTTGATGAGGCGCAGACCAACTTTGTGCAGCTCTTCGCCTACGTTGGAGTAGACGCTGGAGACGAACTTGTCACGGTCGGTATTCAGTTCCTCGATGTCCATGTTGGCAATCACGAGGCGCATCTGGCCCATGATGATGTCCTGGCTCAGGCGGGCTACCTGGGTACGATCCAGTGATAGCAGTCGGTTGGCAGCAGCCAGCATCAGGGTCTCATCTTCGCCGATACCGACGGTGAACTGTGAGGGGACGTTTACTCGGATGTTCTGCTTCGAGAGGGCATCTTTGAGGTTGACGTCGATCGATAGCGGCGTCAGATCAAGATAGCGATAATCCTGAATGACGGGCCATACGAAGGCGGCACCACCGGCATAACATTTGGCGGATTGCCCGCCACCGGTTTTACCATAAACAACGAGGATTTTATCCGACGGACAACGCTTATATCGGCTGACCAAAAAGAAGATAAAGAGGACGACAATGAGGCTAATGCCTCCAACTAGTTCTAACATGGTGATAAGGGTTTAATGCGTGATGGAGTAGTGTATTTGTTTAATGGGTAACAGGTGTTTACTCGGATGGGATGACGACGATGGTGCCGTCCGGGCCGAGGTCTTCAACGATGACGGGGGTACCCGTCGGGATTTCTTTTTCGTCAGCCGAGCGGGCTTTGAGCTCGCGCTTTCGCCCGCGGACGGGGATGTGTACGATGCCCTCGCCCTTGGCGGGGATTTTGAGGTATACGGTGCCCTGCTCCATTAGCGCGTCTTCGGGAGACCAATTGACGTTGGCCTGCTGACTGAGCAAAAATTTAAGGATCATGCTCAGCACCCAAACCCCCACTGCACCTGCGGCCGCGCCCCCTACGAATGCCAATACGGGATCCACCTGAGAAATGAGGAACAACTTCACAACCCAGGAGCCGAGGGAGAAGAAAGCCAGCACGCCTTTAATAACGCCCAGGCCACCGCCGCCGTCAACGTCCGCATCGCCATCTCCCAAATCGAAATCGACGTCGAAGTCAAGTTCCAGGCCACTGATAATGGATAGTACCAGCAGCGTGACCAGAATAACTCCGCAGGTAAGGGCAATGTAGGTGAGAATGGTAATCATGGTGCGTTTCGTTTTAACACCAATATAACGTTTGGTGTGGGGGTAATCGTTGTGCTAATAATTTGGACTTCGTCGAGATTGGCGGGATGTTGGTCGATGGGGAGCATCGATGAGGGAACCAATGGAGTCCTTATCAGATACCAAAAAGCAATAATGGGGCGCTGCCGCAGGCGATGCACTGAGCTTGCCGAAGTGTGCAATGCCCCCACCTGCTGCTCCGCCGCAGCCCCCAAAAGGGGGAGGTTAAAAGAGCAGTGTACACAAACATAGCCCCGGAGGAGAGCCCATCGTTTTTGTTAGTGCCTGGCTATCCCCATCGCGCGGAGCGCGATGAGTCCGTACACGCGCGGGAGCGCGTGGTGACCGGGGAGCGCGTGGTGGCCAACCTATTCCTTTTTATGCCGGGCAATGTGCTTGTCCGGATCGAAGGTAAAATTCCAGCGATCGGCATATTCCTGAATTGGCCCGAGGCCAACCTTCTCACGGATGCTGTCTATTTTGTGTGGTTGGGCGATCTCGGAGAAGAAGTATTCGTTCGTTTCTTTATCACGGCTCACCTGGCTACCGTAAATCTGCGGGCGGTCATTGCGCATCTCTACGCGGTCAATGAGTAAGGCCAGAGAGGACCAGCGTAGCTCCCCTGCTTCGGCCGCTTCGCGGAGAATGGGCAGGTATTTCTCCTGATAGTGCAGATCCGCGTGCTGAATAACGAGGAAAGCGGTACTCGCCTGATCACCAACCATCGATTTACCAGGATAGCCTATTCTATCAATTGTTGCGGTAATATAACCCGTGTTATAGGAGTCGGCTTTGTTTTGGATTTCCCAGAGGGAGTCCATTTGCGGAGATTCCCAGCCGTACTGATCAGAGTACTCCCGCATGAGGCCGCGTTGCGCCTGATCGGTTACGCGAATTTCAGCAAGCTTGGTGGCCAGTCGCTCGTTAAAATCCGGGAAAGCGGCCATAAAGCGGCTTTTGATCATTTCAGCGAAGGGCGTTTCCTGGAGGTAGGTGAACTCTTCGTAGTTTTTAAAGATTCCGTTGGTGCCATCGGGGGACAACTCAAAGGCCTTGTCGAGGTATTGGTCCCTCAATTCCGTTTTATCCGCAGAATGTGCGCAGGCAGCGGCCCGCAGGGTGGAGAGGAAACTGGTTTGCCTGATGGCAAAGGCGGTAGCGTAGAAGTCGAGGCATTCGTCGTATTCAGCGGCTTTCAGGGCAGCTTCGCCAGCCTGTACGCTTTCTTTATAGGCGGGGTCGGTGGAACTAAATGTCTGGGCGGCCAGGCTCATACTGAGGCAAAGGGCCAGGGTGGATAGAAGAAATGATCTCATGTGTTGGGTTAGTTTTGGTGTCAACAATGACCTAAATATAATGCGCCGGTTTAGATAATTGGCGGGTGATAACGATGATTAACTATAATTGGGAGGAGGGCTCTGGTCTAAGACTGGAGCTCGCAACAACGGCTCTGTATGCTCCCGCATGAGGATCATGGTATGCGGCGGAGGAGAGCATTTTGCATATGCCTTGGGAGATGGAGGTTTGGATGAAGGATGATTAACGAAAACGAAGGGCTACGTTTGATCCTTCGGATCGGCACTTACCCCTCGCTACGAGAGGTGGCCCTCCGGGCCTACTCCACTTTTTCCATATAAGAACTTAATCTCTCAAACTACTCTTTAATTACATCTTCCCTTCAGATTCAATAGCTCGTTCAAAATAATTTATCAGGTCGACCTCACTCATAGATGGCCATGGTGGAACTTCCTTTTTTTTGAAAGAGTGCATCACACTGTAGGTACGGTCTAAAAAACCGAGATACATGTCTTTTCGTAATTCACCGGATCGATAGCATTCACTCAACTTCGGTTGATAATAGGTTATTCTTTCTTCAATCGAGCCACAATGTTGAGCGACTAGCCATATTGTAAGAGCAAACTTGGATTGGGCTTTCACTTCCGGACAGTCATTAATCAATGCTTTCATTTGTACACCTAGTAGAGAGTCCACCATGATAGATTCTCGTTTGAGTGCGACGGCTTCTTCATTGTTAGGGCCTTTATCTTGCTCCGAAGCTGTAATCTGATACCTGATGTATTGATCATCATTTCTGATTTGCTTGAGTACTTTCTTAAGGCTGTCTGGTTCGCACCCGGGGGTAACAGGAATGGTATCAAGCTGACTGTATTCAGTTTTAATTAGCTCCTTGTTACAAGAAGGGGTGAATCCAGTTAAGAAAATGAGTAGTAGGATCATGGTTATTGGTTACAAAAAAGAAGGCTTTCATCACTCCGGCGTTGCCAGAATCGCATTCATAATACTATCAAATTTATGCGGGCTACTGGTGCGGGCAAATTCATCGGCCATATCGAGTATGCCGTGGTGTTTGTAGGTGGACAAAATCATTCGGTTGTCATCCTTGAATTTGACTTCGCTTACTGACACATACTCACCAGTGCCGAAATCATCAAGTAGTACTAACCGATCTCCCTTTTTAGAAAATACCTTGTAGTTGGCATCCCAAACAAGTTGCGTATCCCGTCTTACGTATGTCCCATCAGAAAGCTCCAGCCGAATCAATCTTTTATTCGCCCCATCAAATTCGATGGATAGGTTTCGCTCATTCAACGACTGCCACTTTCCAATGAGGAGTTGCTCTTTGTCGTTGGAACAGGCGGTGACGGATAGAATTATTAACCCTAAGAGAATGGATTGAAATATTACGATTGCTTTCATTATGGTGAAGGTGTGCCTCAATATACGGTGATCTTTATCTTGCTACTGTGCTTACACCGCTATTTGTAAGTTTAGGGTCTACTCAATTCAAAGAAAGCGGATGTTCGCGGCCCTAACTCTCTGGGCAGCTACCTGACTTCCTATGCTGCCGCACGAGGGTTTTGGGTATGCGGCGGAGGAACGTATTTTGCATGTGCTATGGGAGATGGAGGGGTGGATGGGGTGAGACTCAAATTAATTCAACGTTTACAGCTAAACCTTAGGAATAACTACTGACACATTTAATGCAATACTCCCTATACTCACGCGTAGGAGGCGTTACCTAACGGTCGATTCTCTTTTCTTTCTAATTTTTTCCAGTAGTAGATCATCACCAAGATGTTCAAAATCCTCTATTTCAATTTTGAAAAAACTCACATATTCCTCCAATGGCTCCAATCCAACTGACTTCCTTCTTTCATTCACTAACACAGGGTCTGAAATCGGATAAACTACGTTAACTCTTTTTCCATCTATCAAAATATTTTCAATTTGAGTACCGTATTTTTGCTTAGTTAATGAATTAAAACTCATCCTATCAATTAACATTGCACAATCAATCGGTGAGCTCTCTCCCTGGCTTACTGAAGTCTCAAGGAAAGGCAACAGCCTTTTTTGAAAAGGCAAGGGCGAGTGCTGTAAAATTAACCAAAGTGTAGAATTAGCCCTATCTCCGACTTGACCTTTTCCAAGCCATCCATGTTCAGCCACGATTTGTTCTAACCATTCCGCATTCCTTAAATCGTTTTCTGCGTACAAGTCGCCGTAAATTCTCCTTGATAAGGAATCGTTTTCGATAAGAGCTAAAATCGCACCATTGTGTTTCCGAAAAAACTGATCTCGGAGTCTTCGATAATTGATTTCATCAACTACTTTTTCAAATTTTTTTTTACCCCTTTTTTTCATCTCAATAATTTCCAAAAACATCTTATTATTACGCAAGGTAGTATATTTATACGAATGCAGTAGAGTATCAATCTTACGGCTAGACAACCAAGACGATTTACTATACTTAATAAAGTATGACATTGCACTCTCAAAGTTTCCGGCTAGATTATGAGCTTCAAAACCGTACTCATATATGCATTGGTCTGGGGCAATTCCATTATTCAGCTCTAAAAGTGAATCATAAACAGCTGACTCCATAGAGAAATCCAGATTGTTATGGTGAACCTGCGCTTTATTGAATAAGGTTAAAATATCTTTACCCCAGTTTTGGGATAGAACAGGCAGGCAACTCAAGCCAAAACTAAAAAATAAGCATACTCTTAGAATACACCTCATATCATATAATGTTTTATTGCCATTTTAGCAAAAGATCCTTTTCTCCAATCTTCCCATACGCCAGTCTGAGGATCATAACCACACATAAGAGGTTTACTCAAAATATCATTTGGCCTAGAAAGATGAGCGCGACAATCTATACAAACTTTTCTAAATTCACAAGATTTGCATGTTTCTATTTTATTTTTAGTTACACTCCATAACTCACGGAAATCTTCACGAGCGATAATATTTTTAATATCAGCCCTATTAATATTTCCAAAAGACTTTCTCATTGACGGACAGTTTTTAATCTCTCCTCTTTTATCAAAAGCTAACTTTTTATTTAAACAAGTATTATATTTCTCTCCTTCTGAAACAGTACCAAAGTTCACACACATATTCTTTTGTGAAACTACTCCACAGCATTTTTCGGAATCAATTTTCTGATCAAATAAAACGATTGTCCCGTATTCGGTTTGCTCTACTAAAGCTTCAATTGAATTACCAACATTTATTTTTGACAACTTATGGTATTTATACATCAACTTTAGCAAATCATCTTTTTCAAAGCCATCTCCCACACCAAGTGTCAAGTGTATTACTTCAACACAGCATTTTTCAAAGTATTGCAATATGGCTTCAGTATCCTCAAGTAACATTTCACTAAAAAATCTCAATTCAATTGCCTTACAATTAACACTATTTAGTGCTCTTATAATTAGCTCATAATTATGGCAACTGAATTCATCATGATCAATTATCGCATTAGATATATCTGCGGGAATCTCCCAATATATTTGAGCAGGAAGAAACGCAGCTCTTGTTTTACTGTCACAATAGAATCCCAATTGGTTTTCTTCTAGGAAATTCAGGTAACTATCAAAAACTTCTAGCTGGTCTAAGTACTCATATCGGACAACTTCGAGGGTGTTTTTGTCCAACTTAAAAAGCAAGTCAATCATAGAATTAGGGACTAGATGGATTACATTTCTCTGCAAATCACAGATGCTCCCTCGAATAACACCCTTTGT
>ENA-ORXT01006151-ORXT01006151.1-marine-metagenome-genome-assembly--contig:-NODE-6151-length-11308-cov-18.985576_pt1 | contig 11308 bp, 11 predicted proteins | sample MGYA00237868_ERZ511482 | MGnify/ENA metagenome assembly ERZ511482
AAATGCTTGAGCTAATCCATTAGGTACATCTTGTACTGCATATTGGAAGTTGCAACCTAACTCAGTTCCATCACCTAGAAGTCTTTGAAAGGAATCACTGTCATGGGGTGTTGTAATGATTAGAATATCTTTGATGCCCGATAACATTAAAATAGAAAGAGGATAATATATCATAGGCTTATCGTAAATCGGCATAAGCTGCTTAGATATGGCCTTGGTGATAGGGTAGAGTCGAGTACCAGATCCACCTGCTAAAATTATTCCTTTCATAATTGGAAATTCTTTTTTTTATAATTTTTAAAATTCGGTAATAGAAGATCTTTTGCTGATAAGTTTATAACCGACTTATCTATTTCCCAATCAACATTAATATCGGCATCATTCCAAATTAATCCAGTATCATAATTTGGAGTATATTGATAGTCAACTTTGTAGTTAAAAATAGCAGACTTACTTAAAACAAGAAAAGCGTGAGCGAAGCCCTTAGGAATAAATAGCTGATGTTTGTTTTCATCCGAAAGGATATAGCTTTTATAATTACCAAAATATTCCGAATAAGGTCTTAAATCAATAACTACATCTTGAACCTTTCCAGATGTGACTCTAACTAGTTTTGATTGAGAATGCGGTGGTAGCTGTAGGTGAAAACCCCTTAAAGTACCGAAGTTAGACATAGACTCATTATCTTGAATAAAGTCAATTTTTGCGTTTAACTTTTCATTAAAATCTATAGAATTATATGATTCGAAAAAGTATCCACGATCATCTTTGAAAAGATTAGGTTTGATCAGAACAACCCCATCCAGATCATTTTGTATTATTTCCACTTCTTCTCAATTATAGTGTTTTTCATAGTATTTTTCATACTCCCCACTTGTTATATTATCCAACCAAGTTCTGTTTTCAAGGTACCAATCAATGGTTTTTGATAATCCTTCTTCAAATTGTAATGACGGAGTCCATCCAAGGTCTTCTTTTATTTTAGTAGCGTCTATGGCATATCTCATGTCATGACCAGCTCTGTCGGTAACATAGGTAATAAGTTTGTCAGAAGTTCCTTCAGTTCTATCTAACTTTTGATCTGTGAGTTTTATGAGAAGTTTTATAAGATCAATGTTTGTCCACTCATTATGTCCTCCTATATTATAGGTTTCACCAATTGCACCTTTATGCATAATTACGTCTATCGCTTTGGCATGGTCGATTACATATAACCAGTCTCTTACATTGATGCCTTTACCATATACTGGGAGAGGCTTATTATTGACGATGTTATTTATAAATAAAGGAATTAATTTTTCTGGAAATTGATTTGGACCATAGTTATTAGAGCAATTAGATATAACTACCGGTAATCCATAAGTATGGTGAAATGCTCTTACTATATGATCACTGCTCGCTTTGCTAGCAGAATAAGGGCTACGGGGATCGTAAGGTGTATCTTCGTAGAAGAAACCTGTGTCTCCAAGTGATCCAAAAACCTCATCAGTAGATACATGGTAGAATAACTTGTCGTCGTAATTATCTTTCCACGACTCTTTGGCTACTTGAAGTAAAGTCGAGGTCCCTACAATATTAGTAGTTATAAATACGAGCGGATCTGATATCGATCTATCAACATGAGACTCAGCAGCCAGATGGATTACCTTATCAAATTTGTATTTATCAAAGAGAGACCTTATTTGAGTAAGATCTCTGATATCTGCCTTTAAGAATGTATAGTTATCTGAATCAGATAAATCATTGAGATTCTCAAGATTACCGGCATAAGTGAGGTTGTCAAGATTGAAAATATTATAATTAGGATATTTCTGAACGAATAGTCTGACGACGTGTGATCCAATAAATCCTGCTCCTCCAGTGATAAGTATATTCATAGTCGTAAATATAGGAAATGCTTAATAAATGAAATGTTTATTCGACAATAACGCATTTATTCAAGACGACATCTTGAAGGAATCCAGTGCATAAACCCTTTATTTTTATTGTCTGATTCTCTTTAAAGTCGCCTTTTTGTCCAGGTTCCAAAGTGCAGAGTATTCCATTCATGGCATTAGCTGAACTAATAAATAGGACGGTAGCACCATTCTTATCTGTATCTATATCAGATATCGTTCCTTCTACTACAATGGTTTTACCTATGTATTTCCTATTAGCTTGATTCTCATTTTTTTCAAAATCAGCATATAGATTAACTGCAGTTAACGTAAAAGCCGCATCGTTACCTTTGATACTTGCTTTAGGCATATTCATAACTACGAAATAACCAATGATCGAAATGATAATGAGTGTGATAATGAAGTATAGAAGTTTTTTCATTTGTTATTGCTTTACTTTATAAGTGGCGTCAAGATTAACGATAATGTCTCTACTTATGCCCAATGTACTGGTGTTGATATTAAGCACATCAGGTAATTTTTCTTTCATTATCTGATTGAGTTTTTTCATAGAACCTTCCTCTATGCGCATAAGAAAAGAAGAGTAAGCAAAGACTTGTTTGCCATCACCTACACTTGTGATCTGCACAGTAGCTTTCGTTCTTCTCTTTTCATCCCATATATAAAGTGTACCATCTACTTCCACAGTAACTTCACTATAGTTGTTCATATCTAATTCGACAGGAGGAATTTTACCTTCAAATCTAATCTTCGGATATTGCTTGATATTAACTTTTTCACTACTGAAAACCCTATCTGCGGCACCCAGCTTAAATTCAAAGGACTTTAGTAATCCTTCAAATTTGACATCACCTGTAGTGAGATCTACGGTAGAGTAGACCTGATAGTTATCAGCTTCTACTTTCTTAATGCTATTCTCGGAAATGACATTGATATGTCCCGTCTTGGAATACAGCGATTGACAAAATGAAATATGTGCTGTAAATAAGAATATAAAACTTAGTAAATATGGACTTGTTCTCGACTTCATAATTTTTGTGTTATGCATTGATAACTTATATTGACTAATGATTGTATCAGCAAAAGTATAGTTTTAAAATAGATTTAACCCTTATCGCTTAACAGTTTTAAAATATTCATAAGTCTTAGCTAATCCTTCTGCACGACCTATTTTGGGCTCCCATCCTAAGATTTCTTTAGCCTTAGTGATATCTGGCTGTCTTATTTTAGGATCATCCTCTGGTAGTGCCATGTTGATGATTTTCGATGATGAGCCTGTCAGTTTAATAACTTCTTCTGCGGCTTGCTTTATTGTAATCTCAACTGGGTTGCCGATATTGACAGGCTTAGAATAGTCACTCAAAAGCAACCTATAGATACCATCTACAAGATCGCTGACATAACAGAAAGACCTAGTCTGTGATCCATCACCGAATACAGTGATATCATCTCCATCCATCGCTTGAGAGAAAAACGTAGGCAATGCTCTTCCATCATCCATCCTCATTCTTGGACCGTAGGTATTAAATATTCTTACAATTCTTGTCTCTAATCCATGGAAATTATGGTATGCCATCGTCATTGCTTCCATAAAGCGCTTTGCTTCGTCATATACGCCACGAGGCCCTATTGGATTGACATTACCCCAATATTCTTCCGTCTGAGGATGTATGAGGGGATCTCCATATACTTCTGATGTTGAGGCTATAAGCATCCGAGCATTTTTTGCCTTAGATAAGCCTAATAAATTATGTGTTCCTAAGGATCCAACTTTTAATGTCTGAATAGGCATCTTAAGGTAATCAATCGGAGAAGCAGGAGAGGCAAAATGTAGTACATAGTCTAACTCTCCAGGTACGTGGACAAATTTAGTGACATCATGATTATAGAAAGTGAAATTATCAAATGGCATCAAATGGGAGATATTATCCATACTTCCCGTTAGCAGATTATCCATGCCGATCACATCATATCCTTCAGATATAAATTTGTCAGAAAGGTGAGAGCCTAAAAATCCGGCAGCACCTGTTATTAATACTCGTTTCATGGGATTATTTTATATCTTTTCTACCTATAGAATAGTACTCAAAACCTAATGATTCAATTGCAGACAAATCATATAGATTACGTCCGTCAAAAATTAGTTTCTCATTAAGTGAATTTGAAATCTTGTCAAAATCTGGTGTACGGAATACATTCCATTCAGTCATAATAGCCAAGGCATCAGCACCATCCAAGGCATCATACATATCCTGACATAAGGTGATGTTATCTCCATATTTATTAGCAATGTTTTCCATTGCTTCAGGGTCGTAAGCTCTTACCTTATATCCTTTACTTAATAATAGATCTATGGTATATAATGCAGGCGCTTCTCTGATATCATCTGTGTTTGGTTTGAAAGCAAGACCCCAGATGGCTATGGTTTTAGGGGGAGATAATCGTGCTATAACTCTTTCGGCTATCTTAAGCTTCTGCTTGGCATTAACATCCATGACGGCATCCAATATCTTAAAATCATAATCATTCTTGTTGCTGGTCCTTGCCAATGCTTGGACATCTTTGGGAAAACAAGATCCACCATATCCTACGCCTGGGAAAAGAAATCGCTTCCCAATCCGACTGTCTGTCCCCATGCCTTTTCTGACCATATCTACATCTGCACCTACTCGCTCACAGAGGTTAGCAATCTCATTCATAAATGAAATCTTCGTTGCTAAAAAAGAATTAGCAGCATACTTAGTCAATTCTGCCGATCGTTCATCCATGAATATAACCGGATTGCCTTGTCGTACAAATGGATCATAGAGACGCTTCATAATGCTTTGAGCTTTTTCGGATGATGTCCCTATGACCACTCTTTCGGGCTTCATAAAATCTTGCACCGCAACACCTTCTCTTAGAAATTCAGGGTTAGATACGACATCAAACAGCTTGTGGTCCAAATTCTGTAATAGGGCAGACTCTACTTTTTCTGCTGTACCTACTGGCACTGTACTCTTATCAACTATAACCTTATAATCAGTAATAATCTTAGATAAGTCATCTGCCACGCCTAATACATACGATAGATCGGCTGACCCATCTTCTCCAGGCGGGGTAGGCAAGGCTAAGAATATTATCTCGGAATCCTTAATACCTTCTTTTAGATCAGTTGTAAAATGCAGTCGACCTTGTTTTATATTTCTTTCAAAAAGAACTTCTAAGCCTGGCTCATAGATGGGAATTTGCCCATTTTGCATTTTCTGAACTTTAGCAGAATCTATGTCTATGCACACAACATTATTGCCCGTCTCAGCAAAACAAGTTCCTGATACCAGTCCTACATATCCAGTACCGATTACAGCTATTTTCATATTAAAATTTGTACAATATTACGAATTCTGACGTTAAGCGTTTCATAGTTTATTTACTTAAATAATCTTATTAGCTTTATCCATCGATATATAATCAAGGTGTTATGCGGAACATTCAAATGGTAGATTTACAGACTCAGTTTCAAAGAATTAAGGATGAGGTAAATCATTCTCTCGATCAGATTATGTCAAAAGGACATTTCATTGGAGGGGCTACAGTTAAGCAGTTTGAGGCTAATTTAAGCCAGTACTTAGATGTTAAGCATGTGGTCGCATGTGGGAATGGGACTGATGCCCTGCAAATCGCCCTAATGTCTTTAGACCTATCTCCAGGTGATGAGGTTATCGTACCTGCATTTACATATGTGGCAACCGCTGAAGTTATCGCATTATTAGGTTTAACTCCAGTGATTATAGATGTCGATCCTGATCATTTTAATGTAAGCTACGAGATTATAGAACCCTATATTACTGATAAAACTAAGGTAATCATTCCAGTCCATTTATTTGGCCAATCTTCAGATATGGAGGCATTAATGGACAATGCTAGAAAGAAAGGAATTTATGTAATAGAAGATAATGCTCAATCAATAGGTGCTAATTACATTTATAATAATAAGAAAGAAAAAAAGACAGGAACTGTGGGTGATATAGGCACACTCTCTTTCTATCCATCTAAGAACTTAGGAGCCTATGGTGATGGAGGAGCTATATTGACGGATGATGATGAGCTCGCAGCTAAACTAAGAAGTATTGCTAATCATGGCCAGTCAAAAAAGTACTATCATGATATTGTAGGATGTAATAGCAGGTTGGATGCTATACAAGCGGCAATTTTGGATATTAAACTTTGTCATTTAGATAATTATATATTTCTGAGAGGCAAAGTAGCTGAAAGATACGATTTAGGACTTAAGTCAATTAGTACAATAAAACTGCCTTATAGAGCTGAATTCTCGTCACATGTATTCCATCAATATACGATCATCGTAAAAGAGGGGCATAGGGACCAACTCAAAGAATATTTATCTAAATGTGATATACCATGTATGATATATTATCCTGTACCCTTGTACAAGCAAAAAGCATATCTTCAATACGTTCAGAAAGACTTTACCTTGCCTGTGACGGAGAAGCTTTGTGATACTGTACTTTCACTTCCCATTTGTCCAGAATTAAAGAGTGATGATCAAGATTATATCATAGAAGAAATTCATAATTATTTTAATACTCATGGATAATACTTTTGTACATCATACAAGTATTGTAGATGCAAGTGCTGTTGTAGGTGATGGGACTTCAGTATGGCATTTCTGTCATATCATGAGTAATGCAATTATTGGAAATAATTGCGTTCTTGGTCAGAATGTTTTTATTGGTAACAATGTCCACATTGGTAACAAAGTAAAAATTCAGAATAATGTATCTGTTTATGAGGGCGTTATTTGTGAGGACGATGTCTTTATCGGTCCATCTGCGGTATTTACTAATGTGATCAATCCACGGAGTACTATAGAAAGAAAAAATGAATACAGAAAAACGATAATAAGACAAGGTGCTACCATAGGAGCTAACGCAACGATTATATGTGGGAATAGTATAGGCGCATATGCCATGATAGGTGCAGGTGCCGTAGTAGTTAGTGACGTCGCTGATTATGCCTTGATAGTAGGAAATCCAGGGGTTCAGATAGGGTGGATTAGTAGAGCTGGGATAAGGCTTAATTTTGAGAATAGTAAAGCGAAATGTCATGAGAGTAAAGAGTCTTACACCTTGAGCAATGGAAAAGTCAAATTGAATTAATGAATCGTAAAAACTTTATCATAATTGGCGTGGCAGGCTTTGTAGCGGTTAGACACTTAAGGGCGATCCATGAACTGAATCATAACTTAATTGCTGCGATGGATCCCAATGATTCTGTTGGCGTGATAGATAGTTATTTTCCTTCAGCGTACTTCTTTACAGAGATAGAACGACTTGATCGATATATCGAGAAAGTCAAATCTCAGGGGGTCATTATAGATTACTTTGTTATTTGTTCTCCTAATTATTTGCATGATGCACATATTAGATTTGGACTTAAGCATGGAGCTGATGTCATATGTGAGAAGCCACTGGTGCTCAATCCTTGGAATGTAGAATCTTTGAAGAATTTAGAGCAGGAGACTGGTAAGAAAGTCTATAACATACTACAAATGAGATTGCATCCAGAAGTACAGAAAATTAAAAAATATACTCAGCAATATTCCAAAGTGAATAAAGGAACTTTTGTCTTAAGTTATGTTGCGCCACGCGGATACTGGTATCATGCCAGTTGGAAAGGCGACAAATCTAAATCTGGCGGAATAGTAACTAATATTGGCGTCCATATGTTTGACCTGTTATTGTCACTTTTTGGTCCACCAGAATCACTTAATGTGTACGTTAATAATCATAGCCGGGCAGTGGGTTCATTGAAATTTAATACAGCGAATGTAGATTGGTTTTTAAGTATCGAAGATGATTTGGCAATTGACAATTTACCAAGCAAAAACAATTCGATTAGATGCTTACAAATTGAAAATGAGATATTCAGTTTTTCGAATACATTCGCAGACCTTCATACAGAAAGTTATGTAGCTATATTATCGGGGTCAGGATTTACGATTGGAGATGCTCTACCGGCAATAGAAATTGTACATTCGATCAATAGAATTTCAGAAATGGATTCCATAGATCAGTCTACCCATCCTCTAATTCATCTTCCTCAAAAAGATCACCCTTTTTCCTGATAGTGGACTATAATATCTAAAGATCTGTGTTATAATTTTTCTCTTTAATATTTGCGTTGAGTATTTAAATTGCCACTCAATCCCATAAATGCACTACTTGTTTATAGCCATCCCAAAAATTTATTTTGCGTACGGCAAATGTTAAAATTTAGTATTTATGTAATATATATACCGATAATCATCTAAAACCTACCGATAATCAGTTGAGGAAAGTTAAAGTTTTGAAATTACGTTTGGTTGCGATTAACTTTAAAATTAGAAATGCTCAGCACTACAATCTATTTTATACCCTAAATTCCTATATCATGACCAACAGAAAAACCAACCTATTCTTCTTTCTAACCATTTTCATAATTTTTACTTCATTCAGTATTAGTGAACAGGTTGATAATTATGGCTATAATATTGGTGTCGATAATTCTTGCAACCAAATATCCACTAACGAATTTTTGGTCCATTCATATAATTATGATAGCTGTATTCTTTGGGGCTACATTAACGTGAAAGGTAAGATTCAATTAGACATCGAAACTTATGAGACAGATACTAAAGTTTACATGTGGTGGACAACTGGACAATTTCTAATGAAGACACCTATAGTTCAATTAGATCAAGAATCTAATTTATTAAATATTCCGAAAGCTAAAAAGGCAAGATTGAATATTAAAACTGTTTGTGGAACAGCTAAGGTTACTCTTAAAGAGATTAGGAAAAATGCTTCATTCAAAAATTGAATTTATTCATTAAGAGCATCTCTAATAATCTTTGCACCAATTATATAAATTACAGCAAGAAAGAGTCCTAAAAATATGCCAATTGCAATTTGTTTTAACCTTGATGTGGCATTAGGTACTGGAATAAAAGTACGATCTAAAATCTGAAATTCTGGAGATTTGTTTTTGAGCATATATTCTAATTCCTCTTTGTTTTTTCTCACCTTATTGTAGAGTTCTGAAGTTGATGCAAAAGCTCTTTTAAGATCCATTGTACTCAGTTTAGAACTTTGAAATTGTAGTCCCAAAGTTCGATCTTCTGCATATGCTATTTGACTCTGTAACCGTTTGACAACTTGAAATAATGAGTCTTCTCTTTCTGCTAATACTTCAAAATTTTCAAGAGGCCTGCCTACCGTCTGATAGGTATAAAACTTTATCAACTCTTGATAAGTAGTATTTAACATCTCTGAAGTTAATTCTGAATTGAGACTTGTAACCGAGAGATTGAATATGTCAGTTTTGTCATTATAACTAATAGCAAGATTATTCTTCAATATCATTTTGTGAATGATAGAAATAGCTCTCAAATCTTTAGTTGAAAAGTCTTGAATTTGATTTCCTGAAAAGTAAAAATCAGTCAAATCAAATTCTTTTGCCTTTTCGGATACCTCCACTTGATTCCACCCCTCGTGAAGATTGTGCAAGTTGATAACATGATTACCTATGTAATCTGGCTTATTATCTACAATAACTTTGGCCAAGATAACATTGTGGATGACCCTCGCAGATTTTACAATTTCTGTAACCTTATTCAATGGGATATTAGAGCTCACCCCTAATATTGCAGCTATGGCGTCATTGGAATTGTTAGCGCCTTCTTCATTGAGTAAAAAGCTGACTTTGGATGTATAGGTAATATGATTATCTAATGTTAGTACAAACGCTAAAATTGCACCGATGATACCAAAAATTATAATGATCAAAAAACGACTTAACAATTCCTTCCAAAACTCAATGACTTTGAGGATGAGCTCCTTGAGAGTTATTTCGTCATCGTAGTAGTGATGATTGTTATTCAGGCTATTATCATTCTTATCCAATACCTCTAATTTTTTTGGTAGTTAAATTTATATTATCCAATCTTATGGCTTCTTTATATCTTTCTCAGATGTATTATCCTTTGATACATTGTTTGTCTTGTTATTGACCTCTTTAGCTTTATTTTCAATTATTCCATTTTCATATATTACTACCCCCTTTACAGACTTTGGTATTCTGATTCCGTTATTTTTATTAGATGACATTTTTGCCTTGTCCTTCTTTCTTTCAATATAGATTATTGATCCTCTTTTTACTTCAGGGTACTTTTTGAAAAATAGAAATTTCTTTGTCTTCTTAATCTCACCATTAGGGTATTCTACGATCACAACAGATTTGTTAGCCTTAGATCCAAATCCACCTACAAAATTATCGATATACCAGTTTGCTTTCTTGTCTCTTTGATAGTGTACGCCCATTACCTTAGTTGGGTACTGTGATGGATTGAGTTCATAAATTTTTGTTTGGGATAACTGTATCCTAACTACGTCGTTCAACTTAGGGACGACAATTCTATCTTTTGATTTAAGAAGAATATTCATTTTAGCACTATTAAGATCTTCATCCCTTATGACTATAGGAGTGAGTAAAGAATCTCCGTTACTACGGAATAGTTTAATTCCGTCTCTAAATGCTTCACTCGTCAGACCTCCAGCTTTTTCAATAATTGACTTAAGATTTTCATTCTTTTTCGTCAGTGCATAAGGCCCAGGGTAATTTACTTCTCCTTGTATTTTTACAAACGTATGCTTGTCAATATCTGCAGCCACTCGTGCAACGAACTCATCATTTGGCTTAATCTCAAAGTTGGCGTCTCCTTTTATAACTTTATTATTCTTGTCTACAGTTAATGACGCCACCACAACTCTTGATGGAACATCTCCCAGTAATTCCAATCTATAGATATCTATTCTACGTGAAGCATCTTGTGTAAATCCAGAACTCAATTCTATAATATTTTCTATACTTAGATTTGGGTCGTAATAGAGTTTCGCATTATTTCTGAATGCACCTTTAGTAGATACGTATAATTGATCCGAAATTTCAGAATTTTTGTAGGCTAAGATTTGATCATCTGGTTGCAATCTGATATTCGATTTCCCATTTGGAGTATTAATTGATTCAACAAGATTGATTCTTATATACGATTTTTTATTACTGTTGCTCAGACTTTGTCTTACTAAATATCCGATATCTGCAGCTTCGTCATCTAAGCCACCAGCAAGTTCTAAGGCCTTAGCTATAGTCAGTGTAGAGTCTGGATCAAAGGGAAGGGTAACTGGTTTTCTGACTTCTCCTGAAACCGATACTGTAGATTTGGTGGTCTCATCGCTGGCACTTTGGATAAGCAATCTATCATTAGAGGTAAGTTGCAAATTGGCCGGAGAGTTAACTTGCGACAATATACTTTTCAGATCTATCTCTATGATGTCATATGTATTATCTTGATTTTGTCGATACAAAAAAGC
>ENA-ORXT01006156-ORXT01006156.1-marine-metagenome-genome-assembly--contig:-NODE-6156-length-11298-cov-9.847964_pt1 | contig 11298 bp, 5 predicted proteins | sample MGYA00237868_ERZ511482 | MGnify/ENA metagenome assembly ERZ511482
AAGAGCCGGGCCAAGTCGCGCGAGACCCTCAGGGCGACCCGCCAGGCATTCGACGCCGGCCGGCCGATCATCCTGTTTCCCTCCGGCCGCCTGTCGTACATGGACGAACACGGTCGGCTGCGCGAACGTCCGTGGATGCCGAGCGTTGCCATGCTGGCCAGGAAGTACGGCGTGCCGATCGTGCCCGTCCACCTCCGCACCCGCAACAGCCGGCTGTTCTACCTCCTGTGGAAGCTGAACGAGGAAGTGCGCGACATGATGGTCTTCCTCGAGTGGTTCAACAAGCGCGGGACGACCTTCTCGTTCACCGTGCAGGCGCCGATCGGCACGGGTGAACTGCTGGAGGACAGCGACGAGGCCGCCGACGAACTGCGCGAGTACGTGGAGGACGGCATCGAGCGGGGCCTGTCCTTCCGGGCGTGGAGGGAGGCCCGCACCCGACCGGGATGACTCTGCCGGCAACGGGCCCGGCAACGGGTGCGACCCGTCACGTCACGCGTCCCGGTCCGGCCCGCTCGCCATCAGCGCCCGTGCATCGGCGCTCTGGGTGGAGCGCGAGCGCACGTTGAGCTCGGCAGCCTCGTCGACGGCATGGTCGATGCCCGGCGCACCGCGATCCCCGTCCTGCATCGAGGCCTGACGCACACCGTTCGGGAAGTCGTCCACATCGATCACGCGCCGCGTGGCCACCGCCGCCTCGCGCAGCGAGGTGGCCTCGTCCGCATCGATGACGGCCTCCGCCACCAGCGTCTGCAACCAGGTGTCGTGATCCACGCCCCAGGGCTGACGACGCTTGGTCGCCCGGATCTTCCTCTCGGCGGGTGCCGCGGCCAGCGTGGCGTGCAGCGCGTGCTCGATGCAACCGGTGACATCCTCCGGATCGTCCGACAGGTAGACCCCCTCGGTCAGCCGGTCGCGCGCCTCGGACGGCTCGAGCAGCAGCTGCGCGCAGGCCTGGGTCAGCCGGTCGTTCGGTGTCCGGTAGCGGCGTCCGAGCGGGAACACCACGGTGCGCAGCACCAGACCGATCGGTGTGGACGGGAAGTTCCTGAGAATCTGGTCGAGCGCCTGCTGGGTCTCGAACAGCGCATGGCGCACCGACCATTCCATCAGCGGTCGGTCGGCGGCGGGGCAGCCGGTGTCCTCGTAGCGCTTGAGCACGGACGATGCCATGTACATGTGCATCAGCCCGTCGGCGAAGCGCCCGGACAGCATCTCGCGCCGCTTCAGACCGCCGCCCAGGAACAGCATGGCGAAGTCGGCCAGGAAGGCGTAGCCGGCACTCATGCGCGACAGCCGGCGGTAGTACTTGGCGTTCTCGCTACCCTGCGGTGCCGAGGCGAAGCGCGCCCGGGTCACCCCGTGGAACAGCGCCCGGGCACCGTTCTGCACCGCGTAGCCGATGTGCCCGCGCAGCGCTGCATCGAAGGTGCGCAGCGCCTCGTCGCGATCGCTGACCGAGGCGGCCTCGATCTCCTTCATCAGCCACGGGTGGCAGCGGATCGCGCCCTGACCGAACACGATCAGGCTGCGGGTCAGGATGTTGGCCCCTTCCACGGTGATGCCGACCGGCACCGCCTGGTAGGCACGGCCGAGAAAGTTCGACGGGCCCATGCAGATGCCCTTGCCGCCGATGATGTCCATGCCGTCGTCCAGCACGGTGCGCATGCTCTCGGTGTTGTAGTACTTGAGCATGGCCGACACCACCGACGGCTTCTCGCCGCCATCGAGTGCCGCACAGGTCAGCCGCCGTCCGGCATCCATGGTGTAGGTCAGCCCAGCGATGCGCCCGAGCCGTTCCTCGATGCCCTCGAACTTGCCGATCGGCAGGTTGAACTGGGTGCGCACCCGCGCGTAGGCGCCGACGAAGCGCGAGGCCGCCTTGCCCGAGGCCACCCCGTTGGAGGGCAGCGAGATGCCGCGCCCGACCGACAGCGACTCCATCAGCATGCGCCAGCCCTGCCCCACCATCGGCTGGCCGCCGATGATCCACTCCATCGGCACGAACACGTCGTTGCCCGAGTTCGGTCCGTTCATGAACGCCTGGTTCAGCGGAAAGTGCCGGCGACCGATGTTCACCCCCGCGGTGGCGGTCGGGATCAGCGCGCAGGTGATGCCCAGCTCCTGGACATCCCCCAGCAGGCCGTCCGGATCGTAGGCCTTGAACGCCAGGCCCAGCAGCGTGGCCACCGGGCCGAGCGTGATGTAGCGCTTCTCCCAGGTGATGCGCAACCCGAGCACCTCGCGGCCCTCGTGCCGGCCGCGGCAGACGATGCCGTAGTCGGTCATCGCGCCGGCGTCCGAACCCGCCGAAGGGCCGGTCAGCGCGAAGCACGGGATCTCCTGGCCGAGCGCCAGGCGCGGCAGGTAGTACGACTTCTGCTCCTCGGTACCGTAGTGCAGCAGCAGCTCGGCGGGGCCGAGCGAGTTGGGCACCATGACCGTGACCGCACCGGACACGCTGCGCGTGGCGAGCTTGCTGACCACCTCGGAGTGCGCCATGGCCGAGAAGCCGAGCCCGCCGTACGCCTTCGGGATCACCATGCCGAGAAACTTCTCGTCCTTGATGCAGCGCCACACCCGCTCGGGCAGGTCGTTGAGCTCGTAGGTGATTTCCCAGTCGTCCATCAGCGCGCACAACCGCTCGGTCGGGCCGTCCACGAATGCCTGCTCCTCATCGGTGAGCGTGGCCTCGGGCACGGCGGCGAGCCGGCTCCAGTCCGGTGCACCGCGGAACAGCTCCGCCTCCCACCACACGGTGCCCGCCTCGATGGCGGTCCGTTCGGTGTCCGACATCGGCGGCAGGGCCGAGCGCACGTAGCGCAGCAGCGGCAGGCTCACCAGCGGCCGGCGCAGCGCGGCCACGTTGGACACCAGTGCCGCCGCCAGGACGATCAGCGTGACGATCGTGCCGAGGGTACCGGCCAGCGCGCCGACCGCCCAGGCGACCCCGATCACCAGTGCCCCGGCCAGCGTGGCACCGGGCAGGCTCGGGCGCGCCAGCGCCAGTGCCGCCGGCACCGCCGCGGCGACGAACAGCCAGAACGTGAACACGACCATGATCATCTCTCCCGGAAACGGCACTGCAGGGTTAGCGGCAGGCGAGGGCGCGTCACGAGAGCCGTGACGCCGCTTCGCCTCGCGGACTGCGCAATCTATACGGTGCGACGCCCGGTATTGGCTATAGTGCGGCCGGGTTCGCCGAGGAGAGCCCGATGTGCGCGGAGACGCCAGTGGACACGCTCGAAAACGCCTATCGCTCCCTGATCACCGGCATCGGCGAGGACGTCGATCGCGAGGGTCTGGCCGGTACGCCCGAGCGGGCCGCGCGAGCGCTGACGTACCTGTGCCGCGGCTACGAGCAGTCGCTGGAGGAGATCCTGAACGGGGCGGTGTTCGAGTCCGACAGCGACGAGATGGTGATCGTGCGCGACATCGAGCTGTACTCGCTGTGCGAGCACCACCTGCTGCCGTTCATCGGCAAGTGCCACGTCGCCTACCTGCCGCGCGGGCGCGTGATCGGGCTGTCCAAGGTGGCCCGCGTGGTCGACATGTACGCCCGCCGGCTGCAGATCCAGGAGCGGCTGACCCGGCAGATCGCCGAGGCTATCCAGCAGATCACCGGCGGCATCGGCGTCGGCGTGGTGGTGGAGTCGCGTCACCTGTGCATGATGATGCGCGGGGTGCAGAAGCAGAACTCGTCGATGACCACCTCGGCCATGCTCGGACGCTTTCGCAGCGACATCAACACCCGCAACGAGTTCCTGACACTCATCCGGGGCTGATCGGCGGCCGGACATGCCGTTGCCGTGACCGGCGTCACGACATCACGCGGGCCGACGCGGCATCGTGTGAGGGCATTCGCCTGCCCGCCGCTCGGAAGACGCTTCGTGAACGATCTCTCGCCCCTCGACAGCAGCTGGCTGCTGGTCTGCGCCTTTCTCGTCACGACCATGCAGATCGGCTTCTGCATGCTCGAGGCGGGCCTGGTGCGGCAGAAGAACAGCATCAACGTCGCGTACAAGAACCTGATGGACTTCGTGGTCGCGGGCCTGGTGTTCTGGGCCGTCGGCTACGGGCTGATGTTCGGTGCGGGACATGCCAGCGGACTGTTCGGGCAGAGCCTGTTCCTGAAGAGCCACGCCGACGGGGCGGACGCGTTCTTCCTCTTCCAGCTGGTGTTCTGCAGCGCGGCGGCGACCATCGTGGGCGGCGCGCTGGCCGAGCGCACCCGGCTGAGCGCCTACCTGATCATCAGTGCGCTGGTAGCGGCGCTGTTCTACCCGCTGGTCGGTCACTGGGCGTGGGGAGGCGTGCTCGACCCGGACGGGGCACCGGGCTGGCTGGCCGCGCGCGGCTTCGTCGACTTCGCAGGCTCCACCGTGGTGCACGGCACCGGCGGCTGGCTGGCGCTGGCCGCGGTGCTGGTCGTGGGCGCGCGCCTGGGCCGCTTCGAGGAAGGATTGCCGCCGTTGCGTGGCAGCAACTATCCGGTGGCCACCGTCGGGGTACTGGTGCTGTGGTTCGCCTGGTTCGGATTCAACGGCGGCAGCGCGTTCGGCTACGACGAGAGCGTGCCGGCCATCCTGGTCAACACCTCGCTGTCGGCCGCCGCCGGCGGCTTCACCCTGCTCTCCTGGGCGTGGGTCAAGGAGCGCAAGCCGGACATCGCCGCCTCGCTCAACGGCACCATCTCGGGTCTGGTCGGCGTCACCGCCGGCTGTCACCTGTACGAGACCACCGATGCCGTGCTGGTCGGCATCGCGGCCGCGACCGCCTGCGGCATCGCCACCCGGATCCTGATACGGCTGGAGATCGACGACGTGATCGGCGCCTGGCCCGCGCACGCCATCGCCGGTGCCACCGGCACGCTGATGGTGGCCGTGCTGGGCGATCCGGCCGGCTTCCCGCTCGGGCTGTCGCGCTTCGACCAGTTCGTGGTGCAGCTCACCGGTGTCGGGGCGGTGGCCGCCTGGGCGTTCGGTGGTGGCTTCGCGGTGCTGTGGGTGCTGAACAAGGTCCTGCCGCTGCGGGTGTCGGAGCAGGACGAGCGCCTCGGGCTCAACATCGCCGAGCACGGCGCCTCCACCGACCTGGTCGAGCTGGTCGGCGAGATGCACCTGCAACGTCAGGCGGGAGATTTCGGCACACCGGTGGCGGTCGAGCCGCACACCGAGGTCGGCCAGATCGCCACCGAGTACAACCGGGTACTGGAGCGGGTGCGCCTGGAGATCGAGACGCGCGAGCAGGCCTACCGCCAGCTCGAGGAGGCGAGCGAGTTCCGCTTCATCTTCGAGAACACCCACGAGGGCATCGTGCAGTTCGCCCGCGACGGCACGGTCAACAAGGCGAACCCGGCCGCCGCCGCCCTGCTCGGCTTTCCCTCCGAGCAGGGGCTGATCGCGAGCAGCGGACGCTGGTTGTCCGGGCTCGACGAGCTGGACCGCGAGTCGCACCTGAAGATGCTGCGCCTGCTGGAGCAGCGCGGGGTGTCACGCGACATCGAGCTGTCCTTCCGGCGGGCGGTGGACGGCCGTGCCGGGAACGTGCAGCTGGACCTGCGGCGCGTGCCCGGCACGGACGGAGCACCGACCACGGTGCTCGCATCGATCATCGACATCAGCGAGCGCAAGGCCAACGACCGGCTGCGGGTGGAGCGTGATTCGGCCACCGCCGCCAGCCATGCCAAGAGCGAGTTTCTCGCCAACATGAGCCACGAGATCCGCACGCCGCTCAACGGTGTCGCCGGCATGCTCGAACTGCTGTCACGTACCGAACTGGACGCGCGCCAGGCACGCTTCGTCGACGTCGCCGGCACCTCGGCGGATGCGTTGCTCTCGGTCATCAACGACATCCTGGACGTCTCCAAGATCGAGGCCGGCAAGCTCGAGCTCGAACGCATCGCCTTCACCCTGCCCGAGCTGCTGTCCGATGTCGTCGACATGTTCGCTCCGCAGGCGGCGAGCAAGGGCCTGGAGCTTGCCAGCCTGGTACCGACCAACATCCCGACGCGGGTGATCGGCGATCCCGAACGGCTGCGCCAGGTGCTGATCAACCTGCTGGGCAACGCGCTGAAGTTCACCGAGCGCGGCACCGTGACACTGCGCTGCCGCACCCTGTCGGTCACCACGTCCGAGGCGCGTTTTCGCCTCGAGGTGCAGGACAGCGGACCGGGTCTGGAGCCGACGGAGCGCGAGCGCCTGTTCGAGCCGTTCACGCAGGCGGACGCATCGACCACGCGGCGTCATGGCGGCACCGGACTGGGCCTGACCATCAGCCGGCAGCTGGTCGAGCTGATGGGCGGCAGCATCGATGTCGACAGCGCCCCCGGTCAGGGTGCGACCTTCCACATCGAACTCGTGCTGGCGCTGGCCAGGCCGTTGCCGGGTGTGCCGGACGAACCGGGCACGGCAACGGGCACGATCCGGGGCAGGCACCTTCGCGTTCTCGCCGTCGACGATCACGCCATCAACCTGGAACTGCTGGACGGACTGCTCGAGCCCGAAGGCTTCGAGGTCACCTCGGTCGATGGCGCCGTGCCCGCGATGGAGGAACTGGTGCGTGCGGTCGAGGAAGGCCGCCCGTACGCCCTCGCCCTGCTCGACTACCAGATGCCGGGCACCGACGGCGGCGAGCTGGCACGACGCATCCGCGCCGACGCACGCTTCCGCACCCTCAAGCTGATCATGCTCACCTCCATCGATCAGGCGTTGAGCGGTACCGAGCGTGCCGCCCTCGACATCCACGCCAGCATCACCAAGCCGTTGCGACGCTCGCGCCTGTTCGATGCGATCGACGAGACGCTCGGTACCGGTGCCATCGACCGTGCACCGCCCGCTGCCCTGCCGGTGACCGGTCTGGTCGCCGCACGGATCGCGGCGGCCGGTGGCGGGACGGCCGACCGCCAGGTCCCGGCCGTCGACGGTGGCGACGACGGGCCGGGCAGGTTCGATGACACCTCGGCGCCCGCGCCGCACGATGCCCGGCTGCCGCACGTGCTGGTGGTCGAGGACAACGCCGTCAACCAGATGTTCATCGAGGAGCTGCTGCTCGCCGCCGGGCACGCCGTCACGCTCGCCGACAACGGCGAACAGGCGCTGCAGCGCATCGGCGAGGGCATCGTGGAGCTGGTGCTGATGGACTGCCAGATGCCGGTCATGGACGGCTTCGAGGCGACCCGGCGGCTGCGCGCCCTGGAAGACGAGACCGGTGCACCCCGCCTGCCGGTCATCGCGGTCACCGCCAACGCCATCATGGGTGATCGCGAGCGCTGCCTGGAGGCCGGCATGGACGACTACGTGACCAAGCCGATCGACACCGCACGCCTGGCGACCGTCATCGCCCGGCACGCGTCGAACCGTCGCTAGCCGGCACCGCCGGCCGGGGCCTTGTCCAGCACGGGGGGCGCCGGGTCGTCCTGCCCCTCCTCGCCCTGCTGCAGCGCCCACAGCTTCGCGTACAGCCCGCCGCTGACCAGCAGTTCGTCGTGGGTACCGCGCTCCACGATCATGCCCTCGTCCAGCACCAGGATCTGGTCCGCATCGACCACCGTCGACAGGCGGTGCGCGATGACCAGCGAGGTGGCGCGCCGGGCGACGGCGTTCAGCCCCACCAGGATGGCCTGCTCGGTGCGGGTGTCCAGGCTGGAGGTGGCCTCGTCGAACACGATGATCGGCGGATCCTTCAGCATCACCCGCGCGATCGCCATGCGCTGCTTCTCGCCGCCGGACAGCTTCAGGCCGCGCTCGCCGACGACGGTGTCGTAGCCCTGCGGCAGCTGTGCGATGAAGTCCGACAGGTTGGCGCGCTCGGCCACCCGCTCGATCGTCGCCTGGTCCACCGACGGGTCGGCGTAGGCGAGGTTGTAGCGGATGGTGTCGTTGAACATCACCGTGTCCTGCGGCACCACGCCGAGCGCGCGGCGCAGGGAGGCCTGGGTGATGTCGCGCACGTCGTGGCCGTCGACGCGGATGGCACCGCCGTCGACATCGTAGAAGCGGAACAGCAGGCGCGACAGCGTCGACTTGCCCGCTCCCGACGGGCCCACCACGGCGACCTTGCTGCCGGGCTCCACCACCAAGCTCAGCCCCTTCAGGATCGGGCGCTCGGGCAGGTAGGCGAAATGCACGTCGTCGAACGCGATGCGCGCCTCGTGCACCCGCAGCTCGACCGCACCCTCCCGGTCGGCGATCTCGGGTTCGCGCTCGAGCAGCCGCAGCACCAGGTCCATGTCGGCCAGCGCGTACTGCAGGCCGCGGTACACCACGCCCAGGAAGTTCAGCGGCACGAACAGCTGCAGCATCAGCGCGTTGATCAGCACGATGTCGCCGAGCGTGATGGTGCCGGCGGCCACGTCGCGCGCCGCCAGCATCAGGATCAGCGTCACGCCCACCGCCACCAGGGCGGACTGGCCGAAGTTCAGCGTGCTCATGGTCACCTGGCTCTTCACGCCGGCATCGGCCCAGCCGCTCATCTGCTCGTCGTAGGCGTCGATCTCCAGGCGTTCGTTGTTGAAGTACTTGACCGTCTCGTAGTTCAGCAGGCTGTCCACCGCCCGCCCGCTGGACAGCGAGTCCAGCCGGTTCATCTCGTGGCGAAAGCGCATGCGCCAGCCCGAGAACAGCAGCGTGAAGGCGACGTAGAGCCCGACGGTGGTGACCACCACCACCGTGTAGTGCCAGCCGTAGCCGTTGAGCAGGATGCCGGCCACCAGCAGGAATTCCGCCATGGTGGGCACGATGTTGAACACCAGCAGGTTGGTGATCGTCGACAGGCTGGAGGTGCCGCGCGACAGGTCCTTGGCGATGCTGCCGGTGCGCCGCTCCAGGTGAAAGGCCAGCGACAGGGCGTGCAGGTGCGACAGCACGCGCGTGGACAGCGTGTGCATGACGCGGTAGCGCACCCGCGAGAACACGCTGTCGCGCAGTTCGTTGAACAGCGAGCTGGCGATGCGCAGCATGCCGTAGGCGGCCACGAATCCGAGCGCCACCAGCAGCAGGTCGTCACCGGTGAACCCGTCGAGCAGGCCGCCGGGTTCGCGTGCCGCGGCCTCCTCGCCGGCCGGCACCGTGTCCACCTCGTCCGCACCGGCCACGCCGGCCACGCCGGCCACACCGTCCCGGCGATCGCGGTCCAGCGTGTCGATGATGCGCTTGAGCACCAGCGGCACCGCCACGATCGCGAGCTTGGCCACCACCAGGAAGGCCAGCGACAGCAGTACCCGGCCACGGTACGCCCACAGGTAGGTACCGATGGTCGCCAGGTTCTGCAGGTCGCGGCGGTTGCTGTGCGGCGCCTGTTCGCGGCCGGCCATCAGCGGCCCCCGCCCGGAACGGTCGCGCGGCGTGCACCGTCCACCGTCACCCGGATCACCCCGTGCGCCCCAGCGGAGCGCGTTCGATCGCCTCGAGGGCGCTCTCGACCAGCGCGATCGCGTCCGTCGCACGCGGTGCGCCTTGCGACAGGTGCCGCCGCCACGACCTCGCACCGGGCCGGTCCTGCACCAGCGCGATCAGGTGACGGGCCATGGTGGCGATGCGTGCCCCGTCGAGCGCCTGATGATGCATGTAGCGGGCGTATTCGCGTGCCACGCCCGCCAGCAGGTCGATGTCGATCGCACCGTCCCGGACGGTGCCCCTGCCGGGTCCCAGCTCGCCGAACAGCCGGGCGTCCGCCTCGGCCAGCAGGGTCGGACGGTAGTAGCCGGCCCGACCGATCATCACCCCGTCCACCCGCTGCAGGTGCGTCTCGATGCCCTGCCAGTCATCGATGCCGCCGTTGATGGACACGTGCAGATCCGGGTAGAGGGTCTTCAGCCGGTGCACGTACTCGTGGCGCAACGGCGGCACGCTGCGGTTCTCCTTCGGACTCAGGCCGTCCAGCCAGGCCTTGCGGGCGTGCACGATCACGTGACGGCATCCGGCCGAGACGACGTGCGCGACGAAACGCTCGAGCGCCTCGAAGCTGTCGTCACGGTCGATGCCCAGCCGGCACTTGACCGTGACCGGCACCGTCACCGCCGCCTGCATCGTGTCGACCAGTTCCGCCACCAGGGCGGGCTCGGCCATCAGGCAGGCACCGAAGCGCCCCGCCTTGACCCGGTCGCTCGGGCATCCGACGTTGATGTTGATCTCGCCGTAGCCGTGGTCGGCACCGATCACCGCCGCCTCGCGCATCACCGCAGGCTCCGAGCCGCCCAGCTGCAGCACCACCGGACCGTCGCCGGCACCGTGGCCGAGCAGGCGGTCCCGATCGCCGTGCACCACCGCCCGGGCGGTCAGCATCTCGGTCCACAGCAGCACGTGCCGGCTGAGCAGCCGGGCCAGGGTGCGGAAGTGCCGGTCGGTGAGTTCCATCATCGGCGCGACCTGCAACCGGCGGTGGGCGGCGAGGATCGGCGTGGTGGGCGGGATCGGTGCGGGGCTGGCGGCTGACGTCATCGCGACCTTATACGCGAAGGCATCCTGCCCGGCCTCGACGCCGGGCGATTCGTCGCGGCACCACGCACGCCGGGCCGGCGTTCAGCACGAACGCTTCAGCCCCTCGAACGCGGCGAGCGTGCGTTCGAACCGCTCGACCGGCGTACCCGCCCTCAGCGCATCGCGCAGCAGGTCCTGCTGACTGGCCGGTGGCCCGTCCGCGAGCGGCGGCTCCCGCTCCAGGTTGACCGGAAACGGATAGCCGTCGGCACTGGCGGCAACGACCCGCGCCAGCGCCTCGCCCGACAGGGACCGTTCGTGCCGTCGCGCCAGCAACGTCGGGTAGAGCGCCCGCACCAGCCGGGGCCGATCGACGATCTCCATCGTGCGGCCGAACGCCGAGCCGATCTGCAGCAGGTTGGCCAGGCGCTGCACATCACGGCTGTCGTTGTCACCGGCAGCGTGCAGCAGCGCGGGATTGAAGAACAGGGCGTCCCCGGGTTCCAGCGCGATCTGCACCCGGCGCTCGGCGAACAGCAGGTCGATGTCGGGATGCCCCTTGACGGCGTACCCGTGCGACCAGGCCTGCGAGTGCGGCAGCAGTTGCGTCGGTCCGCTCTCGATCGGCATCGCGACGTGCGCCACCGCGCCCTGCAGCGTCAGCGCAGCCGATGCCCGGTGCGCGCTGGCCGGCCAGCGCACCACCCGCTCCGCGCTCTGGAACCCCAGGTGGTAGTCGCGGTGCGGTGCCTGGGCGCGCCCGCCGGGGCGTACCAGGTTCAGCTGGGCGGTGACCTGGTAGGCCGGACCCAGCCAGGCGGTGGCGGCGAGTGCCAGGGTCGGCGCCGCCACGTAGTCGATGAAGGCGTCCGGATCGGCA
>ENA-ORXT01006157-ORXT01006157.1-marine-metagenome-genome-assembly--contig:-NODE-6157-length-11298-cov-4.480349_pt1 | contig 11298 bp, 3 predicted proteins | sample MGYA00237868_ERZ511482 | MGnify/ENA metagenome assembly ERZ511482
AACCAACTGATCACCAAACTACTCGTCAGGGCCACCATCGACGGTACCCGGTCGCGCCGCGCCCCACCGAAAAACTCGGAGGCCGTCCGCGCCAAAGGCGCCACGGCGAAGAGCAACAGGCTCGAGCCGATCACCAGTACCCACTGGATTAGATGGAGAGATTGAAAGTCCGTTAGATTGATATATTATTAATTTTTACTATGTAGTAAGCCCGAAAACACCTCCAAAATGCGGCAGCCTAACAGACTACAAGACTACTCCAAATCCCACCAAACCCGCACGTTCACCGAGTTATCCTCCGTAGCGGCGGCGGCGGTCTGGTAGTTCTCGAAGTTGAGCGCCTGCTCATCACTGGGGTACGGCATGCGCACCGGGTAAAGTCCGCCATTGAGGCTGGCCTCAACGGGTTTCAGGGCGGGGAAGCCCGTCCGCCGCCATTCTGCCCAGCTTTCGTAGGCGTTGCCGATGGAAGCGATCCATTTTTGGGTGATGATGAGCTCCAGGCCCCGGTCTTCGTTCCAGGCGGCGGAGCTGCGGGTAAGGTGGTTGCCGGGCATGGGCGTAAGCCAGTACTCGAAGGCCTTGGTAACGCCGCTCTCGTAGTAAGCCTGTGCGTCGCCACTGATGAATCCTTTCAGTGCGGCTTCGGCCAGGAGAAAATCGGTTTCCCAGGCGGTCATAAAATTGAAGTCGTGGTCGCCGGTATTTTCGCGCCAGATGGTCCCCGGGCGGGCGAAGTTGTCGGGCGTGATCGCACTGGAGGCGTCAATGCCATTAATGATGCCGGCGAATTCACCATTAGCCGCACTGGGCCGGAAGTGTGTCCCTACCCGTGGGTCTCCGGAATCCGCGTAAATACCCTCTGCCGTTTCGCTCATCAGGAAGACATTGAAGATACCAATCCGCGCAGTCGCAAAGGGGAAGCTGTTGGGCGGCCCGGCGGCGAAGTCGAAGGTGGCGTTCTGCTCGTTGGTTTGCAGAAAACGACCATCACGAACGATGGCCGATATCTGGTCTGCCGGATCGGATTTGGCCGAGATACGTATCAACGCCTTAATGCGCAGGCTGTTGGCAAAACGAATCCAGTTTTCCAGGTCACCGTTAAAGAGGATGTCCCCGTTCAGCGGCTGTGCACCCTGGTACCCATCCATGATACCTACGGCGTCTTCGAGCGATTCAAGGATACCGAAGGAGCCCTCGTAGATGCGTTGTTGTTCGTCGTACTTCGGTTGGGTGTTGCCGGTGGATCGCCCGGAAAACGCCTCAAAAAACGGCACGTCGCCGTACATATCCGTCAGCGTCATGGCCAGGTAGGCTTTCATCACCAGGGCCGGCCCTTCGTAAACGGCGCGGGCGGGGTTCTCCCGGCTTAGCTCAAGGATGGTCTCATTGTCGCGTAGTGCGGTGTAGAGGATCGGCCAGGGGTTGCCGCCTTCCTGCGGAGAACTCAGTGCATGACGGTCAAAAAGGTTGAAATCAATCATCGAAAAATGCTGGCTCAGCAGGTTACCGGCTACGAAACCCTCGTAGCTCATGGCGTTGCCATAGCCGTACAGAACCTGACGGAGTAACAGCTCGGGCTGTACTTCGCTGGGGGCGTTCTCGTTGGTGTTGATGTCTTCGAAGTCCTTCGTGCACGCGAAGAGAAGAAGGAAAGGAAGAAGGGATATGAGGAGGAGTAACTTTTTCATTAGTTGTTATATTTTGGGCGCTGACGCGGGTGCAGGGAATTGGCGCGAAGCTGCCTCCGGCAGCGAGCAGTGTAGCTCGCTGCCGGAGGCAGCTTCGCACCAGGGCTAGAACTCGACGCCCAGATTCAGGCCGAAAGACCGCGCCGAAGGATAAGAGATATCCTCCACGCCCCCCACAATATTCTGCCCCTGGATCGCAAACTGCTCGGGGTCAAAGTGCGGGATTTCGGTGAAGGCATGCAGGTTCCGCCCGATCAGGCTGACGCTCAGGCTACCCAGCCCACTCAGGAAGCTGTCCGCCAGCTGTCGCTGCCCCAGGCGGTAAGTGATGGAGGCCTCCCGGATTTTGAGGTAGCTGGCGTCGTAGACGTTGTTCTCCTCGTGGTTCCGGTTGTAGAAGCTGCGGTAGAAACTCTCCGCCGAAACGGCCGTCGTGTTGGGCGTGTAGACGGGGCTTTCGTCCGTGCCGCTGTTCTGAACCCCTTCGATGACGAAGCCTTCGGCGGGCCGGTCAACGGTCTCCTCCAACTGCCCGGCTACGCCGGCCAGGGCCAGCGTCCGGCTGACAATCTCGCCGCCCTGCCGCCAATCCAGCAACAGGCCGAAGTCGAAGTTGCCAAAGCGAAAGTTGTTCTGAAAACCCAGGATGAAGTCCGGGTTAGCGTTCCCCAACTTTTTGAGATTGTTGTCGGCAATGAAGCCGCCGCTGGCGTTCAGCACCAGGTCACCGTTCTCATTGCGCAGGTAACCCGTACCCCAGATATCGCCAATCTCTCCGCCTTCTTCAACGATGAAGAACACCGTCTGATTTACTGAGTTGTACACCCGGCTGTAGGCCAGGGTGAAGCGGTCGGTGCCGTCGGGCAGCTCATCCACGGTAGCGCGGTTGGTGCTGAAGTTGAAGCGGGTCGTCCACTTGATATCACTGTTCCAGACGGGGCGCAGGCTCAGCACGGCCTCCAGTCCGGTAGCACTCACCTTACCGCCGTTGATGATCTGCTGGCTGTAGCCGGAGGACAGTGGCACGGGCAGGCTCAGAATCTGATTCTCCGTCGTCTGGTTGTAGTACGTTACGTCCAGCCCGATCCGGTCATCAAAGAAGCGGGCGTCAAAGCCGACTTCCGCGCTCATCGTCCGTTCGGGAACCAGGCCCGGAGCGGCCAGCACGGCCTGCTCGGTGAAGGTGGGCTGACCACCGAAGGGAGTCTGCGCCACAAAGGTCGAACTCGTGCGGTAAGGATCGGTATCATTACCTACCTGCGCCCAGTTGGCGCGGAGCTGCAGGAAGCTCACATTTTCGGGCAGGTTCAGCACGCGGTCAGCGAGGAAGCTGAGGCTAACACTGGGGTAGAAAAAGCTTGAGCCCCCTCCGCCCCCAGTGGGGGAACTAAGGGCGGAGGACCAGTCGTTGCGGCCGGTCACGTCCAGAAAAAGAAAGTCTTTGTAGCCAACCTTGGCCAGACCGTAGAGGCTGTTGATGCGCTTATTGGCGACCTGGTCGAAGATCTCGACGGGGCTGGCGGCGTTGCTAAGCCGAAAGATACCGGGCTGGGCCAGCGTCAGCGCCTGACTCTGGGTGTTCTGTGCTTGCTGATCGAGGCGGTTACCGCCGGCGAGGAGGTTGAGGCTGAAGTTGCCGCTTAGCGTCGGACGGTAGTCCAGCAGGAAGTCGGTATTGATCTCCCGGTAGAAGACGTCGTTTTCGGCGTAACCGCCCTGGCTGAAACGGTTAGTGCTGAAGTTGCGGCGGAACTGCCGCTTCTCATCACTGTAGTCCATCCCCGTCCGCACCGTCGCCGTCAGCGTTGGGGTGATGTCGTAGCTGGCGGAGAGGTTGCCGTAGAGGCGGTCCCGGTTAAAGCTGTTACGGTTCTCCTGCAGCGTGAAGAAGGGGTTATCGAAGAAAGTATAGTTAAAGCTGTACTGTTGGGTGCCTTCCAGGCCGGGCTGCCAGTAATCGCGCAGGGATTCGGTGTTCGTCTGCCGACCGTACCAGGCCGTCAGGCTGTAGCCGACATTCTCGGAGCCGTAGCCCGCCGCCGGGCGGTTGTCGGAGTTGCTGTTGACGTAGTTGATCACGGCATTGACGCGCAGCTTTTCAGTGGGGCGGAAGCTGAACTTACCAGCAATATTTTTCCGCTTCAGGTTGACGCCGGGGATGTAGCTCTCGGAGCGCAGATCGGAGGCGGACAGACGGAAATCGCCAAAGTCACCACCGCCGCTGATGGCAAGGCTGTTGATGGTCGTCGTACCGGTTTCGTAGAAGCCGGTGATGTTGTCCGGATTACTGACCCAGGGCGAGGGCGTGATGGGCGCGCCACCGTGTACGGCTACGTCGCCGCCGCGCACTACCCTGCCGTCGGGCAGGGTGACCGGGCTGTCGAACTGGGCGATGTTGAGTCCCTGATCAAGGCGTGGTCCGTAGCTGTAGGTGATGTTGTCCGACGTACCGGCCCCGAGGCCATCGACGAACTCAAACTCGCCGCCCTGCCCCTGGCCGAATTCGTTCTGGACGCGGGGAAGCTGGAAGGGATTGTCCACCGTGAAACTGGAGTTGAAGCTGATGCCAAGCCCCTTTTTCTGTCCGCCGGATTTGGTGGTGATCTGCACGACGCCGTTGGCGGCACGGGTACCGTAGAGCGCGGCAGCGGAAGCGCCCTTTAGCACGGAGACGGACTCGATGTCCGCCGGATTTACCTCCATCGCGCCGTTACCGAAGTCGACCTCCTGGAAGCCGGCAGCGGCTTCGTTGGTCAGGTTCAGGATGGTGTTGTTGTTGATCGGGGTACCGTCTACGACAAAGAGCGGGTTGTTATTCGTAAACGACGTTTGCCCGCGGATGACGATCTGGCTGGAGGAGCCAACGCCCGTTGCGCCGGCGGTGACGCGCAGGCCGGCGACCTGCCCGCTCAGGTTATCGAGGAAGTTGACGGCCTGGACGTCGGTCAGGGCCTCGCCCTGGATTTGCTGCACGGCGTAGCCGAGCTCGCGGTTGTCGCGTTTAAGGCCGAGGGCCGTGACGACGACTTCGCCCAGGGCCGTGCCTGGCTGCAATGCTATCGTAAGACCTTTCCTTGCACCTGCGTCAGCGCCCAGATCATACCTCAATGTTTCGTAACCTACGTAAGAAACGATGAGCTGTGTGGCCGTCGCTGGCACCCGGAAAGAGAAATTACCATCAATATCCGTCACCGTGACGGGGTCCCCTTCCACAAAAACGGTAGCGCCGATCAGTGGTTGCTGATTACTAGCATCGATAACGATACCCGAAACAGTTTGCGCCGATAAACCAACGGTAAAAAGCAGACCAACCAGCGCGGCCCACGTGCGAATGCAGTGCATAAAAACAGACTTGTAGAAAATGAAATAGCTCGAAGAGCTTCGTAACGCAGCCCCGGCTTCAGCCGGAAACCCTCAAACCGGCAAAACCGGCGGCGCCCGCCCCAACCGCCGCAATACAGCAACGGTTTCCGGCAAGTCAACAGCGGCAAAAGCCACCCGTACCCCGTCATTAATCAAATCAGCCAACCGCCCCAAAAGGTACCGCAGCTGCCACCAATTCTGTTTTATTTCCCGCAGGTCATTCAGGTCCGCCAGCCGCGCAAAATCCGCTATGGCGGGCAGTTGGGCGACAAGATCAGCGTAGAGATCGCCACTCTCCCAGCGCAGGGAAGCTAGGCCCCGGGCGTTAAAGTCTGAGCGTTGCAGGCCAAGCAGCCAGACGCCACCCCGTCGATCGGGGCCAAGAACATTCTCGCCATTTTCGAGCAGGCGGGCGGCGGTGCGCAGGTGCGATGGGCGGACCGAGGGGCAATCATTACCCACCACAATCACGTTCTCGAAACCCTTAGCAAAAACATGACCCATAGCTTCCGCGAGTCGTTGGCCGAAAGTCGTCCCCCGCTGCGTCGTCTCATCGCTGCGGAAAGCGGGTAAGCCACTCAGGCTAACCGTCCGCTCCGCCCGGCGGATCAATTCTTCCGTTACCCGTTCACCACTCTTCTTCGCCTCAAAGCCCTTTTCGAGAGCCTCGGCTGTCGCCGAGCGGCTGAAGAGGAGGATGGCGGTTGGCTGATACATGCGTTGCAAAGGTGGGGATAAAAAGAGATACGGGGGGATGTGCAGTACTGGTTTTGTCATAAGTAGACGTTCCCAGTGCCTCTGAAGTAATACCTAACTCTTTTTGTCATGTAAAAAGAATACAATAGTTTCGGATGGTAAAGTTGTCACATCTGTGCCCCCAAAAGCTTTTAACGCGAATCACGACCTAAATTATAAACAGAGCTTAGGTGGGCCAAATAATTACGTCCCCTCGGTTTACTTCGAAAAAGTCGTCTGTGAAAAGTGCCACAGCTGGCTGGGCTATCTGGCCGATACTGACGAGATGCTCGCCCTCGTGCCCGGGCCCGGACCCTGGCTCATCAATTCGCGCAATAAGGTACCACATCAGTATTGCGCTAATCACCAACACCAGGTCTGCAACTGGATGGTGCCCTAACTGACTTGGTAACCTTACAGTGACATCCGAGGCGGCTTCTGCCCGGGTTGACTGGAATCGCTGTTTCTATTGTATGAGTTGAAATAAAATCTATGTGATCTATTTGCTGGCGGAAGAAGTTAAAAGGTTGTGGATTGATAAAAATTACGGTAAGGCACCTGTCCTAGCAAAAATTTGCCTACCTTGTGAATGTTTATGGTTGCATTAAGCCATTGGTATCATCATGAAAATAGGAATTGCCTAATTATCAAGTTTATTGATCGGTATGTTTCCGCTTGGCTGCTCTGGCTCCAGGCATTTTTTTGTGTTTAGCCAATTGGTGTGTTCTTTTTAGATGTGGCCTTCTCTCATGTACAAACTACACTCATGATACTTCGACCTTCGATGCTCTATTTTTTGCTTTTCCTTAGTTCTTTCCAGCTTTTCTCTTCCAATAATTGGGAAGGGGAGTTGACGTTGTTGAAAGATAATTCTACCAGTAACTTATATTTAGGAGCTGCCGGACTTTCCGTTCCTATGGTTAGTTCCGTCTATGCGGGGACCATGGTGTACGTACTGGCGGATCCGGAAGCATGGCTAAGGGTCAATCCAAAAGAGGTTACGGGCTCCTATGAGGAATCGGTGAACAATGCTCCTTCAATACTGATGTCCGCTCTTGCCAATTCGGTCAGTACAGCCACTACGGATCTGAGCGAGACCTCCAGAGTTAAAGACGATCTTACGAATACATCCTCTTATGGGCCGGGAGAGTTTGTGAATTTCAGGGTTGGAGTTGGCACTGAGAATGCCGACGATTCTGCGGTTGAAAACCCAACCATTGCGGATATTTTACCGCCTGGCATGGAGTATGTGGATAATCTGGCAGTCAACTTCCAGCAAGCAAGCGGAGCAATTGTCAATAAGCCTGGCAACACAGTTATGCCAGCTAATTACACTAGCACCTCATTAGTTTTAACCGTCAATCAAGTAAGCTGTGTCGATAATAACGACGGTACTTTCACTGCCAACTACGAAGCTGTAATTAGCTGGGACGACGAACCCTTTGCAATCGGTGAAATGATAAACGTCACCTTCAACGGCGCGTCTATCGGAATGATCGACCCAAACACAGACAGCAGCCCTTTGGCTTTTCCTTTTGTTGTTGCAGCCGATGGAAACGGTACAAATACTGTTTCGGCGGAATTCACTATTGCAGATTGTTCAGACAGCGTTATTTTTAAAACGCCGACACCCTGTCCAGATGACGTAGCAACTTGTGCTTCAACTTCCAGTTGCATTGGCGGAAACGTTTTTGAAGATTTTAACTGCAATGGCACAGACGATACTAATGAACCAGGTGTTCAAGGTATCGCAGCTCAAATTTACGACTGTAATAATAATTTAGTTGGAACGGGTTATTCGGATAGAGAGGGAGATTGGCAAGTGTGTGGTTTGACGGATGGTACGGCTTATCGGGTAGAATTTATTTTGCCAGAAACAGTAAGTTGTTGGGCAACACCGACACATGTTGGAACGGATAATATGTCGGATGTGCAATTTTTGACTGCGCCTGCTTGTACGCAGTTTAGTGTGAGTAATCCAGCTGATTATTGTACGGAAAGTACAGACCTGGTATTATCCTGTTACGAAGTTGGTAGTGGCCAAGGAGCTAATGCGTCGAATGCAGCTTTAATAAGTTTTGATTATGATTTAGCGACAGGAGACTCTTTTGCAAAAGATGTAGAATTGACAATAGGAGATGTTGGTTCAACATGGGGAGTAGCATGGGAGAAAGATGCTAAAAGAATTTTTGTATCCTCTGTATTGAAAAGATCAATAGGGTTTGGAGATGGAATTAATTCGGAAGAACCGGGTTATATTTATTTTCAGGAGCATGGGTTATCTCCAAGTACCGTTCACAAATTTAATTTACAAGGAGTAGCTCCTGCTAACAGCGCTAGTCCTCTGAGCGGCGGCACCATAGATTTAGGATCTATCACTCGTAATAGAGTTACCGGTTCAATAGGAACCGGAGCTGCAGGAGATTTTGATATATCTGATAATCCACTGGAAGCGACAAGAGATTTAGATGCCTTTGGAAAAGCAGGAACGATGTCATTTGGAGATATAGATGTAACGGAAGACCAACAGTATTTGTGGGCAGTGAATTTAAATCAAAAAGCACTTGTACAAATTGATTTAGCAGCTACTGCTACATTAGATGGAGCTACGGGAGGCACCTTATCAGCCCTTACCAATCAGTATTTGATAGAACAATTATCGGGATGCCCGGTATGTGGAAATGGAGATGGGACGATACCATACAATATAGACGGTAATGATCCAACAACTGAAGCAGGTACCCCAACTGCTGGAAACAATGATGCGGGTGTAACGGGACAATTGCGTCCATGGGCATTAGAATTTCACGATGGCATAGGTTATCTGGGGCTAGTATGTGATGCTTCTATTTCTAAAGATATAGACGACTTAGTAGGCTATGTTTTATCATTTGATCCAAACAATATAGCAAGTGGTTTTACTACAAAACTGACCATGGATTTGGATTATTTTAAACAACATACTTATGTGCCAAATGCTACAAATTATATAGAATACCATTGGCAACCGTGGGAGGATGTATGGGATGACTTGGAATTTACAGGAAATGCGAATCCTCCAAATAATTTAACAGCAAGTAGATCAACGCCTATTTTATCAGACATTGAATTTGATGCGAATGATGGAATGGTAATAGGACTTATGGATAGATGGGGGCTTCAAAATACACATCTGATGCTCATACCTGAATCTGGAAATACAGGTTTTCTTCAATATCATCCTCATGGAGAGTTGATGTATGCTTGTAATAACAACGGGACATACGAGTTTGAAGGAACAGGATCTTGTCCTCAAAATTATCAAGTTAAACCATATTTATCTAGACATTTTGATTTAGAAAGAGGAGATGGAAGACCTTTTGGAGCTTTGGGTGCTACAGAAATATCTTTAGTATCAGGGGAGGTAGTCGCCACTTTTGTAGATCCATTTCCACCGAATACAGCACCAAGTTCGCAGTATTTCAATCAGCAAGGATTACATTTTTATAATGCGATCTCCGGAGGAAATCAAATTGATTATGCTGTTGTAACGGGTAATTCAGGTTTATTATCGGTAAAAGGAAAAGCGCTCGGAGATCTTGAAAAACTATGTGATTTAGCTCCATTCGAAATAGGAAACTACGTCTGGTGCGATTCTATTCAAAATGGTATTCAGGATGCGTGCGAAACAGGAATTGCCGGTCTGGTGGTCCAACTTTTCGACGAAGCTGGTTTACTGGTAGGACAGGATACGACCGACGGGGGAAATTATTACTTCAATGAAAGTAATGTTGATACAACTGGTATCACGGTATCTGCCGGAGTAGCATCACCCGTAACTGCCTGGACGGGTCCTAATGCAAGTTCTAAATATTATATCGTTTTTGGTGACAGTCAAATTGACAATACGACAGGCGAATTTACAGTTGGTACTGAAACTTATCAAGGAGTTACACCGATCGTAGATGCAAATGGGAACATGGATGACAAAATAGATTCTGACGTTGATGGAAGTACACTAAGTCCTGCAATAGGAAGCATGCCGGCGGGTTTACCGTTTATTTGTATGGAAACCGGCAGTTTAGGATGTGGAGATCATAAATATGATTTGGGGATTAACTGCTCTGTTCTGATATACGACCTTGCCCTCCGAAAAACCATCTCCGACCAGAACACTCAAACCGCGTTTAACCCGGGCGATGAGGTGCTCTTCGACATCGAAGTCGTCAACCAGAGTGAGGCCGTAGTTTACAGCATCGTGGTGGGCGACAGCCTTCCGATGGGGCTCAGTTACGTTGGTGTGGAAGCAACCGCGCTTGCTTCCGAGGAGAATGCTACGGTAATTACCCTGACGGACATTAACACGGCCGGCCAGACCAGCCCGCTGGGCTTTGAACTGGACAGTCTGCTTCAGGGAGATTCGGTAACCTTTACCATAAGGCTCGCCATCGCTGATCCGTATACGGGCACTTTCCCGATCTACAACGTCGCGGAGATCCAGGCTTTTGATGACGATCAAGTACCCGGAAACACACCTCCGGCCGACGAGGATTCGACGCCTGACGGCAACTACAGCAACGATGCCGGAGGTGCCCCCGACAGCCCCGCCGACAACGTCACCACCGGTAACGGAATGGGTGCGCCGGGAGACGAAAACCCGCTCACGGACGAAGACGATGCCGATGGCGCGACCATCCCCTACTACGACGTAGCCCTGACTAAACTGCTGGTCCAAAGTTCCCTCGGTGCGGACAATATGCCCAATCCGGACGAGGAACTGTCCTTCGAGATTACCGTCGTTAACCAGGGTAACCTGCCCGTTAGTGACGTCGTTGTGTTTGACAATATTCCCTGCGGATTTGACTTTGAAGGGGCTACGCAGACGGAAACCTGGACCGGGGACAATACCGGAGCTACCACTACGGTTGCCGGGCCGTTAGCTCCGGGCGATGTGGCAACGGTCACGATCGTACTGCGGGTCCGCGCATCCGGCGAGCTCGACGGCGCATGCATCGTTGATCCCGAACGGCTGGTAAACCGTGCGGAGATCGCCTCGATCGACCCCGACGGGGCCGGTGGGGACGACCCTCTGGAGCAGGACTTCGATTCCGTCTTTGATGAGAACGACCCTGGCGAAGACGGCGGTGGCGTGCCCAACGGCAATACAGATAACGTAGTGAACGGTGATGGAACCGCCGACAACGGAGACGACGTGCCCGCAACGGATGATGATGATGAGGACCCCGCCAATACGGAGATAATTGACGTAGCCCTGGCGAAGGTCATTGATCAGGCCAACAGCGGAAATGGAAACGGCAACAGCTATTCCATCGGCGACGTCATCAAGTTCGACATTCAGGTATTTAACCAGGGTACCCAGACCCTGACGAATATCGACGTCATCGATGTTCTCCCCAACGGGCTGGAGTTTCTTACGGATGGCTCGAACAGCATCTGGAGTTACGATATGCCCAGCCGGACGGCTTCCACAACGATTGCCGGGCCGTTGATGCCGAGCCTCACGCCGGAA
>ENA-ORXT01006159-ORXT01006159.1-marine-metagenome-genome-assembly--contig:-NODE-6159-length-11298-cov-3.586044_pt1 | contig 11298 bp, 26 predicted proteins | sample MGYA00237868_ERZ511482 | MGnify/ENA metagenome assembly ERZ511482
CATGACCGCCCAGTCCTCCGCAGTCTGTGCTATCGGGGAAGCGCAGCTGGACGATGACGGCAACATCATCGCGATCTGTGTTGATGGGCAGTTCGTCCCCATCTCAGGAGGGAGTGACGGCGGGGGAGGAACCGACCCGGATGTTGAGATAACCCAGTCCGAGTACGGCCCGAACGTCCTCACTAGCAGCCCGTTCGAATCGACGTGTGATCCGGCAACAGCCAACGGCGTCATGACCGCACCTGAGATCTCCACATCATCAACTGGATTCTGCGACGACGATGTAGCCGCCGGGACACACCCGACCACGTTTGAAATCTTGAACGAATACCACACGATCGTCGTCTCCGGGACCGCACCTCTGAACCTGCAAATATGTTTCGACATGCAAGGCCAGCCGGGCAACCAGATGTCGGCTCTGCTGCTCGACTCGGGAGGCAACGACATCCCGTTCTCGACCGCATCCGGGCCGACATCAGGCACCAGTGTTGAAAGCTCGACGGGAGCCTGCCCGGGCCAGGCCGGGGCCAACTTCTCTCTCGGATCCACGGGCCAGCCGCACACGACCGAAACGATCTGTTTCACCATCAACGGCGTCGCCCCCGGCACATACACATTCGTGCTCGCTGCCATCAGGGGTGTCGCTCCTCGCTGCACTTCAAACCTGACTGTGACCTCGATATGACTGACAAACTGATGAGGGCAGATGTCACATGAGCGGGTTCGCCTCTTCGCTGTCGTCGGGATGACTCTCACGCTGGTCCTCGTGCTGATCGGGTCGTTCATCCTCGCGATGCAGGAGCGCGATACGCCGCAGCTGTGGATAGCTATGGGCGGCGGGGCTATCGGCTCTCTCGGCACGCTCCTCGCTTCATCCCCTGAGGGGAAGGGCGACGACTCTGCGATCGCTCAGACGATCGCTCAGGCCGTCAACGCCTCTGTCGCCCAAGCTATGGCCCCGGCTCCTGCGGCTGCCCCTGCGGCTCCTGGGCCGTTCTCGAACGCTTCCGGCCTCCCGATGGAGGAAGGCCTCTACCAAGGAGAATGATGATGGCTGTCCGGATGGACCCCGCCCCGATCTTCCAACGCAACTATGGCAACCGCTCCTCAGATTACGGAGTCAAGAAAGCACTCGGGCCGACGAACTGGGCGTTCGTCATCCGATCGCTGCGGGAGCTGGGCTGGCCTGTTGATGAAAGCTCGACCGACCAGCTGATCTTCGATGCCGTCCAATGCTTCCAGGAGGCCTACGGGCTGACGGATCGCCTGGCCGTCGATCGTTGGCCCGGCATTGTGACCCGGAGGGCCATGAGGGTCAGCCTGGACAACGGCGGGGCCGCCTGGCGCAACTTCATGTTCCGGGAATTCCGAGATTGGAGGACGGGCTGGATCCGCGGCCGATATGAGCTGCTCGATGCCTGCCAGACGCTCCGCACGGACAAGGGCAAAGCGTTCACGGCCGCCTCCTGGTATCGGATGCGCTCCTCAAACACCGCAGTCGGGGGCTCCTCCCAATCCCGGCATCTCTACGCTGAGGCCTGCGACCCAAAGATGACGTTCGGGGCGACGCTGCGGGACGTGTTCGCCCTCCAGAAGGTGTCCGGCATCGGCGTCTACGGCACATCGGTCCGCTGGGATCGAGTCGCCATCCATATAGACGTGGGCGGCCTCTGCGAGAAAGGCTCCACTAAGTCGAGTCGGGCCCGAGGGGCGGCCGACCCGATGATCTGGCTGTACCATCCGGACGGCCGCACGATCGGCCAGGGATATCTGTCCGGGCTCCTCAAGATCTGAGACGCGAGGAGGCCCCGGGCTCGGTGAGCACCCGGGGCCTCCTCTCTCTCGTAGCTCGCCCCGGAAGGCGGGCGGGCTAGTTGAACATCTGCTCCTCCGACTGATCGAAGAACGCTTCCACGAGCGGGTGGAGGCCGCCATGCTCCGTCCATCCCTCATGGAGGCCGCAGCGCAGGCAGTAGGAGGAGCCGGGGTGGATGCCCCGCCGCCGGTAATGCCCCGTCATCTGGCAGACGAGGAGGCGGATGCGCAGGCCTGCCCCGCTGGGGAACATCTCCTGCCTCGCAGCCGTCGTCAACCGCTCGTTGATTCCCGGCTCCTCGCTCACTCCTCCTCCTCTGCTGCTGGCTCGCCTTCGATCTCGAACGCCCCATCGGAGCGGACCCCGACGATCGTCTGGACCTGAGGGGCGAGGCCCTCCAGCTTCGCATGGATGGCATCAGCGACCAGCACACGGATATCGACGTGGGAGAGCTGATCCGACCACCGATCCGATGTCAGCTCGATCGAGATCTCCAGCTCGATCCGCCGGGATGCTGCGTCGCTCATCGATCGATCCCTTGCGTGGCGAACATCGAGTTGATCATGTCGAGAACATGGGCGTCTAGGGATGCCATGTCTCCCGCTGATGAGTAGTAGTTGTTCCTCATAGCCCGTAGGCCTCCTCGATAGAGATGATGTAGTCGATGATGATGGTCGCGGCTTCTGATGTTTCCCGCATGAGGCTCATGGCTCGGATAGCGGCCGCTTCCCTGTCGGGGGCGACCACCTCGACGGAGCAGCAGCCGCCGAACCAAGTGCAGGAGACGATCCAGATCACTCGGGCTCCTGCGTGCAGGAGAGGAGCTGGAGGCGGATCCGGTACTGATTGCCGTCCAGGCTGAGAGCGATGTCGATCTCATCCGGGGTCGCCTCATATGTCTCGGCGTAGAGGATCTCCGGGGAGGGCCGGACCATCTGCGAGTAGATCTCCTCTGAGATCTCTGGGTCATCCCAGAGGGCGTTGCAGATCGCATCCTCCAGGTCTGCGAGGTTCTCCCGCAGGGCTGCCATCAGGTGGGTGTTGGGGCGGAAGTTCGTTTCCATGATGAGCGCTCCTTGTGGTTGATTGGCTCGCCCGCAACTATAGCGCACGGAGAGGCGGGAGCGGCGGATATCTATTATTTCGGGAGAAATCCGCCTAAGGCGGGGATCGGGGGGCTAAGGTCCCTCTCATGGATGCTTTAGAAACGATGACAACCGGAGAGGCTGCGAAGGCCCTCGGCCTTTCCCCCCGGACGATCAGGGAGTGGTGCGAGAAAGGGAAGATCGCTTTCTGGCGATCCCCCTCGGGCCGCCGCCAGATCTCGGTCAAAGCCATCGAGGCAATCCTGGAGGATCGACGGCAGGCCCTGAGCGGCTGAGCCCTCCCTCCCACAACTCAATAACCCATCCCCAAACCATAAGGAGAAATGAGAGATGGAACAGCAACTGGATACGGAGCGCGATCTCCGAGACAGCGTGAGCGAAGCCCTGGCCGTGGCCGGGTCTCTGTCGCGCAGAGCCCCGGGGATCTTTCTGGAGTCCTCCATCGCATCAATCGGGACGGGCCCCTCGGCGCTATTCATCATCCCGCCCGGGCACCCAGCATCCGGGGTGCCTCATGCTGGGACGGCCGGGTGGATCCGGCTCGTAGAGATCGCGATGGAGATCAGCCCGACCGGCTGGGCGTGGGCCCGCTCCGAGGATGATGACGGGGCATGGGCCTATGCCGAGAAACTGTTCGGGGAATCCTCGACTGCGATGGCCGTGACGATCATGCTGTCGCCCCGCATAAATCCCGATAGGGCGATCGCCTGGGCTGAGATCAAGCACGGCCTGGCAGCCATCCAGACGGGCTTCGGAGCGGAGGGCTTCTGATGGAAATCAATCCAGCCGCCGGGGCCTTCTGGGTCACGCTCATCATCGCAGCCGGGCAGATCAGCGTCGGCCATTTCGAGGAGGCCGCCCTCTTCCTCTCCGCTGCTCTCGTCGCCAGGGAGGTCTCAGCATGAGGCGATCACAGCTCCTCGCCGATGCCCGCCGAGTCGCTGAGGCTCTCTGGTGGGATCCGGCCTGCGAGACATGCACGACGGAAACCCGGCTGCCGTATGCGGAGCATCTCATGGACGACGGGAGCCGGGGCTGCGCGATGCTGACAGCCGAGCGGCTCCTGGCTCTGACGGACCCGGATGCTATCGAGCCGATCCCCGGAGGGCAGGCGACCTCCAATGCTGCGGCCCGGATGGAGGAGCCCCGAGCAGGATCCCAGGCAGCCCATGTCCTCGACACGATCGCCTTCGCATATCCGGTCCCAATGACGGACATGGAGATCTTCCAGCGGAGGCCGCCGATGATCTCCGAGGCTGAGGCCTCGACGGTCAGAGCCCGCCGGGTGTCCCTCGTGGATGCCGGATGGGTTTATGCCGTTGATGAGCTGGGCGTCTCCCCGAAGGGCCGCCGATGCATCCGCTGGGGCCTGACGGCCCAGGCAGTCGAGAGGCTCCTGTGAGCAATCCGGCGCGGAACAAAGCGAAGCGTAAAGAGAGGGAAGCCAAGCTCGCGCCCGGCCCTGAGAAATGCCGGTGCGGGACGATCATGGCGAAGACGGACAACATCCGCAGGGTCTTCTGTGGGCCATGCGAGAGGGGCCTCAGGTTTGAGGGCCACGGATACGACGGGGCCCAATGCCCCAACACGCGGCAGTGCCGATGCCTGCTGTGCTTAAACGAGAGGAGCCAGTGATGGCGATCAAGAAACAACAGGACAACCTGCCGAAGGGCAAGCAGCAGAAAGGGGCCGGGCTCCCGCCCAGCGACACGCCGATAGCGGCGGGGGCTCTCGTCCGCAGATGGGAGGTCGATGGCCGCCGCCGGGATGAGGAGAGAGCCGCCCGGGTTGCTGAGCGGGGCGACAACGCCCGCTTCTATTTCTCCGAGGCGGGGGCGTGCTCCCGCAAGCTCGCTCTCTCCGTGCTGGCCCGGGAGGGCGCGCCGATCTCCAGGGAGCCGATGGACCCGGCGGGGCATTGGGTGACTCGGCTGGGAACGGAGATCCATCAGATGTGGCAGGAGGCCGTCGCCGATGAGCTGGCCTGGATCTCGGAGACGATCGACGTGGATATGCCCGCTGTGCTTGTTGAGGAGCGCCTCCGGATCCAGCATGACGGGCAGCTCCTTGCCTCCGGCTACGCAGATCTGATCGTGGAGATCCCCGGCAGCTGGGCCGATGTCGAGCGCGACCCCATCTATAGCATCGTCGGCCTGGAGCTGTCGGAGAGAGAGGTCAACGACTACGCAGAGGCGTGCCTCCTCTTCGACAAGTGGTCCCGATGGGCTGGGCTGCGCGTCGTTGTGGAACTCAAGACGACAGGCGGTTTCTCGTACAAGCTGAAAGTCGGGGAGCGGGGCACTCCGGATGGGCCCGATGAGGGCAACCTGACCCAGCTGGCCCTCCAGGTCCTGGCCGCCGACGCCGATCTGGGAGTGATCGTGTACATGGCGACGGAGGCGATCTCGAAGGGCTCAGCCAACAAGAAGCGCATAACGGATCTGACCCGCTTCGCTGCCGAGTGGTCGTTCACGGCTGCCATGCTGGAGCCGTTCTCCGATCGAGAGATCGAACGCTGGGCCGCTATCTCCAACCTGCTCGATGAGGGCACGCTCCCTCGGCGGGCTTTCCCGACGCAGGAGCTACCGGCGGGAGCGGAGATCGTGGATCCGAAACCGGAGAAGGATCCGATGAGAGGCCGATGGGAGATCCGCTCCCGATCGGGCGGCCTGGAGAACACCGGTTCCTGGTGGGCGTGCGGCTACTGCGCCTTCCAGGAGCTGTGCGCAACGCATCAGCCAGGCCGCATCCCCATCCCCTTCCCCATTAGCTCAGAGGAGGAGGAGTGATGGAGACAATCGAAGCGGGCCAGATCCTGATCTGGGTGGATGCGGAACGCCGCCTGCATCGCCTGAATCGGATGAACTGCTGTGGCGGCTCATGGATGAGAAGCCGATCCCCTGGCTCAAAGAATCAGAGCTGTATGGAGCGATACGCCGGATCATCGCCAGAAGGAGTCAAACCATGGTGACGCCGATCAACAATCTCGCCCGCCGTCTCCCTGAGGCAGGCCGGATCCGCACCGGGGTGAAAGGCCTCAAGGGGCAGCCGATGAGGATCCCCAATTTCCGGTTTACATCCTCGGATGAGAAAGCGATCGAGCAGATCGCGGCTCTCTACGGGGGCAGCCCGGAGATCTGGGATGCCCCCGGCGGGGACCGCTTCCAGGTCATCTCCGAAGCCTCAGAGATCTCCGTGGCTCTGCCCCCGGATCCGCTCGGCGGCACCCCAATCTATGAGCGGTGGTCCGGGGGCGGCTGTGAGCGTCGATGCGATGGCATCTCCTGCCAGATCTTCGAGCGCGGGCCTGATGGCCCGGAGCCAACGGAGGTCGCCTGCCTCTGCGAGGCCGAAGGGGAGATGTCCTGCGTCCCGAAGACTCGCCTGTCGGTCATCCTCCCAGAGATCCGCTTCGGGGGCCTCTGGCGATACGAGTCATCCGGCTGGTCTGTCGCCCAGGAGATGCCCGGGTTCGTTGAGGCCATCCAGGAGATGCAGCATCGGGGCATCACGGTAGCGAAGCTGCGGTTGGAGGAGCGGGTGTCGAAGCGGGGCGGGCAGACCCGCCGCTTCCAAGTTCCCGTTCTCGGCCTCGATGCCTCTGCGCTCCAGCTGGCGTCCGGGCTCGCAGGCCTCGGGTCGATCTCGACCTCAGCTGCCATCGCTGCTGTCGGCCCAGCCGCCCCCGCTCTCCAGGCCGCCTCCCAGGAAGCCCTGGAGGGCGAGGAGCAGGCCGCAGAGCCCGTCTCTGACCGGACATGGGAGCGGGTCAAGGCCCGCTGTCAGGAGATCGGGGAGGATCGCTGCCGGGAGATCGCAGCCGATCTCTCAACGCCTCTCCGGAGGGGCATGAGCGAAGGGGAGGCGATCGCCTTCCTCCTGGAAACGAACAACGAGCCCATCGAGGCGGAGATCATCGAGGAGGACTACTGATGGTGACATCCTGTAGGGGTTCAATCCCCAAGGAGAAACCCATGACTGACATGATGACCCGAGCGTTCGGCCGACCTGGGAAGGAGCGTGCGTGCGGGCTGGCCTGCCTGGCCGCCTGCCTGCTCCTCCTCGCTGGGAGCCTGTATGCCATCCTGGCATCGGAGCCCGCTGACGCATCCGGAGGCTACGACGCAGTTGAGCAGGAGATCCATGACGAGTGGGAGGCGTCCTTCCCCGGGGAGGGGCCTCTGGCCGTCGAGATCGCCCGCTGCGAAGGCTGGAACGCAGCCGCGAACTTCGACATCGCTTTCATCTCCCGCACATCTGATGTCGGGCCCTTCCAAATCAATCAGATCCACGGCCGCCCCGGCGGGATCATCGAGGGCAGGTGGCCCATCGCAGCGCAGACGCTACAGGGGAACATCGCTGTGGCTCTGGAGCTGCGCAGGATCTCCGGGGGCTTCTCCGATTGGAGTGCTTCGAGGCATTGCTGGGCGTGGGCGATCGGCCTGACAATCCAGAACCAGCAGGAGCCGGAGCAGGCCATCGAGGGCAATCCTTCGACCCTGGCCTACACCGGGATCGAGGAGCTGGAGATCATGTTGGCTATCTCGGCGATCGGGGCGGGCAGCCTCGCTCTCGCTGGGGAGAGGAGACGGAGACGATGAGCGGATACTACGGGAAGGGCCCGAGAGGGGCGGCGACGGAGTTGCACTCGAAGATCGTCCGCTTCCGATACGGCCGATGCCTCATCTGCGGATCCTCCGACGATAAGCCTGGCTGGCTCCAGGCCGCTCACATCCTCGGCCGCTCAGCCTCCTACACCCGAACGTGGTCACCGAACGTCATCTGCATGTGCGCTGTCTGCCATGCCGAGATGGGCAACGATCCGATCCGGTTCGCTGGGGCGATCGAGCAGCTCGCCGGGGCCGAAGCCTATGAGGAGTTCCAGGCTGGGCTCTGGGGGCGCAGGGACTCCCGGGGGAAGTTCGACTGGGAGGATGAGCGGCTGCTCCTCGAAGCGGAGGCGTATGTCCTCGCTCCGGATTGGGCGCAGGATCACATCCGGAAGCGCTCGTGGGCGGAGATCGACTCGACCGGATACGGCTACTGGCAGAAGCTCCTCACGGGGGAGGGCCGGACGGGATATCTGCGCTGTGATCGCCGGGATGGCACCGGCTCATTCCTCAAAGATGAGGGGCGGTTCTGATGGCCTTGCTGGATGAGAGATCCATCATCGTGCAGCCCTCCCTGGTCCGATGCCTTGGAGGGATGCATCAGGCCGCGGTGCTCCAACAGATCCACTTCCATCTCCAGGACGCCGAGGAGGCCGCTCTGACCCGTTCTCAGCTCTCCGAGGAGATCGGGCTGTCATCGGATCAGATCAAGAGGGCGACCCGCAGCCTGATCGACCTGGGTGTTCTGGAGGCCAATCAGAGGGGGGGATGGAACCGGACGAATGGCTGGAGGATCAACCGGGACACCCTCCAAGCCCTCCTCGATGACACCGGCTCCGCCGCTTCCCCCATTGGGCGGAATCGCCCAATGCATCGGGCGGATACGCCCACTCCATTGGGCGGAATCGCCCGATGTTCTACTACTACTAGAGATATAAGAGGGTTAGAAACACGCGCGAAGGATCGCGCGTCATTCCAGGATGAGTTCGCCTCCATCTGGGAGGGCTATCCCCGCAAGCTCGCCCGCAAAGCGGCCGAGTCTGCGTTCGTTGCCCGCAGGCGGGCAGGCATCGACTTGGCCGAGCTGGCCGCAGCAGTCGAGGGGTATGCGCTGCGCTGCCGGGTCGAGGGGACTGGCCGGCAGTTCATCATGTATGGGGCTACGTTCTTCGGGCCCTCGGAGCGTTGGAAGGATTGGGTGGGATGGGACGCATCGCAGGCCGAGAAATCGGCGAGCAAATCGGAGGAGAGGATGGCGGCCAACTTCGCAGCCATCCAGGCATCCAGGGAACAGAAAGCCATCGGCGGATGATCGAGCTGGCTGTCATTCTGGCCCGGGATTGGGAGGGCAAAGATGTCCACGACGGATGGAACGGCGTCTGCTCCCCCGCCCCATCAGCAGTCACAGACGGAGGGGCTCTGAGCGGAGTCGCTGATCCGAGATGCTGGCCGTGCCTCTCCTGGCTGGCTGAGGATTCCAGGCCGATCCGGCTCAGAGATGGCCGCAGCATCTCCGGGGAGGAGCGCGCCGAGCTGATCGCCCTCCTCAGGAGGAGACTGGCATGACGGAGGAAGAGATCGACCAGCTCCTCGCAGAGATGTGCGTCGCCTGGCCGAACCATACGCTGACACCGCTGGAGGCCCGCCTCTGGAGATCGAAGCTGCGGCCCCTGAACCCGGAGCCAGCCTTCGCAGCCGCCGGGGCCCTCCTCGGGAAGACGGAGTTCTGGCCGCACTGGTCCGAGTTCCAGGCCGCCTACTACGAACAGCGACGGGCCCTCAGGCTCGACGCCGAGAAGCCCCGAGAGATCCGAGCCCGCCACCTCAACGATGAGGAGAAGGCTCGGGGCCGGGCAGGAATCGAACAAGCGCGAGCCCAGCTCGCCCAATCAAGAAAAGGGGACAGCTGATGCTGCCGAAAGTGAAGATGACCGGGACAAACATTGCGATCCGGCCCGATGAGATCGAGACGGAAAGGGAGTCCGGGCTGATCGTCCAGACGCAGCGGAAGGAGCTGCCGACCGAGGGCATCGTCCTGGCTGTCGGCCCCGGCCTCATCACGCTCATGGGAGAGCGAGTTCCTCTCACGGTGGAGGTGGGGGATCGGGTTACGTTCGAGCCTCTGCGCTGCTCCCGGATCGGTCTGGGCGGGGATGAGATCTACATCCTCGATGAGGAGGATGTCCTGGCGATCCTGCTGGAAGGGGAAGACGATGGCTGACATCCTCCTTCTCGCTGCGGGCCTCGCCCCCGGCTCCTTCGCCCTCGCTTATTACCTGGCGACAGCCCGAGTGTTCCGGGCTCCGAGGAAGCGGGCCGATGCCTGGCTGGCGGCTCGGAGCCGCGCCCTCGCCTCTGGCGTCGACCCGGCCAACATGAGCGTCGCCGATCGGGCTCGCGCGTGGGCTGCGATCAGCCTGGAGTTCTGGCGTTCCATGCTGGAATGCCGAAAGTGCTGGTCTCAGTGGGCGTCATGGGGGCAGCTGCTCATCCTGGCAGGGATGCCCTGGGCCTGGAGCCGGGAGGAGTTCATCGGCTCCCTCGGGGCCGCAGGCCTCGCAGTGTTCGCATACGAGATCGTGGCTAAAAAATGAGCCCGGCAGATGTAGCGCACGCCTGCCTGGTCGAGGTCGGCAGGAAGGATCTGGCCGACGAGGTGTGGTGGTTCGATGACGACGGCGGATACCTGGAGTACGACTCGGAGATCCTGAGCCCGGAGGATTGGGCCGTCATGGATCGTGCCGAGAATCTGGCGCGCGCTTCGATCGGGAACCCGCCGATGGAAAGGCCGCAGCTATGAGCGGGGATCCGTGGGATGCGATCATCGAGGCGTCTGGAGGAGATGTCGAAACATGGGACCTGCCCCTCGCTGAGGCTCGGGCCCGACGGATGGCAGGGGAGCTGATCCAGGCCGTCAAAGATCACTCCGCATACGCCGAGCAGGCCGTCGTCGCCATCAGGGAAGCCCGCGTCGCGTACGACTCGGCTCTGCTGCGATCGAAGGTGATCAACGAGGATTTCTCTGTGGCGTTTCATGAGGCGTGGGCGCGGACGGAGGCGGCCGATGAGCTGTTCGAGAAGGATCTGGCGGAGAAGCTGGAGCAGCATCATCGGAAGAAGATCGACTCGTTCCAGGCCATCCTCATCGTCATACAGTCCGTGATGAAGAACGCCCGAGCCCTGTCCGGAGGGGAACGATGACGCATCGGTGCGAGTGCGAGCCTGGCATGTGCGGCGGCTGCGACCCGGCCCCGGATCTCCGATGGATCTGCTCCGTCTCCGGCTGCCGGATCCAACGCTGGTTCGACTCCATGATGGGCTCCGTGTTCATCCGGGAGCCCTTCGCTCATCGACGCAGCGTCCGGGCAGCCCGCCAGATCAGAGAAGAGAACGCTTGGGCGACCGCCCGAGCAAACGACGGCGAGGCCCAGGCCCGCCAGGAAGGAGGGCTGTTCGCATGACCAGCTCCAAACCAAACCCAGCCGAGGCGATCGGGACGGCCATGATGGGCCTCGGGGAAATGTTCCAGCAGATCACCGACATGGCCGCCGGGCAGAAGGCCCAGATCGAGGCCGCCGGGTTCTCCCCAACGGAGGCGGAGGCGATGGCAGGCCATCTCTACCGGGAGGCTGTTACGTGGATGTTCGATCAGATGAAACAGCATCAGCAGAAAGGGCGGAAGCGATGAATGTGGATGAAGCCGTACAACGGCTAACCGATTGCCATCATTCACTGTTCAAGGATGACGTTCGGCTGGTGTTGTCTG
>ENA-ORXT01006160-ORXT01006160.1-marine-metagenome-genome-assembly--contig:-NODE-6160-length-11292-cov-184.551494_pt1 | contig 11292 bp, 8 predicted proteins | sample MGYA00237868_ERZ511482 | MGnify/ENA metagenome assembly ERZ511482
TTTTGAAAAGAAATAGGGTAGCTCGTGCAAATTTTACTCCCGCTTTCCATTCCAACTCCTCACTCCACTTTGTTCCGCTGTGGGGTTTCCATTACAATCGGGTTTAGTTTAAAAACTTCGCTCCCTCGTAACTACGGCAAAACTAATTTTAATTTACCTTTAGTTTACTCGTAAGCTTCTGCATAAAACGTAGCCAAAATAGTTTGGCCAACTGCTTTTAGGGTTTTACGGTCAATATTTTCCATATTGTCGTTTTGGGTATGCCAATGCTTATTAAATTTAGATTTTGAAGTAGCGTCAAACTCAATAATATCAATGGTAGGGATGTTAGCAATTGGGTTCACATAATAATGATCGTCAATCAATGGTTTAGTATTTTTATTTCTGAAATAAGAATCGTAGCCCAACTCCGCAGCTTTGTTCCATACTTTTTTAACAATGTGCGGTGCGTATTTCATTGAAGTACCTTCTTTAGTAAAAATAGCATTTTTTCCGCCAACCATATCTAACAAAATGCCATACATTGGTAAGTTTGGTTGCCCTTTTACACTATTGGCCCAATATTGCGAACCCAAACAATAGCTGTCTTGTTTCTGTGGCAAGGGGCTATCTTCTGGTTGGCCATAATCTTCCGAGTCAAACAATACAAAATCGATACCAAGTGGCACATCTTGCTGGGCAATTAAGCGGGCGGCTTCTAAAATTACGGCAACACCGCTGCCACCATCGTTGGCGCCATCAATGGGCTTATGGTAGTTGCTTTTATCTGGGTCGTGATCAGAAAATGGGCGGGTATCCCAATGGGCGCAAAACATAATTCTACGCCTGCGTTCGGGTTTGTATTTGGCTATAATGTTTTTGCTGCGTAGCAACGTACCATCAAAAGCTTTAAGGCTGGCTTCTTGCACTTGTACTTTTATACCATAACTTTTAAATTGATTAACTAACCAATTACCGCAAGCTACATGCTCGGGTGTGTTGGGTACGCGTGGCCCAAAATCTACTTGTTTTTGTATAAAGGCGTAGGCACTATCGGCATTAAATTGTGGTACGGTGTAGTTAGGTTTTTGCTTTGGTGTGGTTTCTTTTTGGTTAGATGTTTTTGTTGTTTTAGTTTTAGATTGATCGGCAACGCAGCCAGAAAAAATGGCGAGGATGGTTATTAATGAGAATAACTGAAATGTACTTTTTATGTTAGCTGGTATAATTTGAAACTGGTGTTTTAAGTTAGGCTTTGTAAACGCTTTTTTTAAACAACTTTGTTGCAAAAGAGGTTGTTTATTGTTTTTTTTAGAACTTATGAAAAATTGTTGAATACGACTGCCACCGGAAATATAGCCCCGATTGTAGTGGTTATGCCTTTTGCCGCGTGGGCTTTGAAGCGTTGGCAAGGCATTTGAACGGAAAGCGGGTAGCTCCTTTTTAAATAGTTTTACTGTTTCGCTTCTAAATTTAAATAATATTTGTTGTAGCCTATTCATAAGTCCAGGTAGTTTCTGCGCCATCTTTAATTAATATTTTAAGTTGGTTAAGGTCGTTTCGAATTTTGTCGGAAGTACCCCAATCTTTTTTGGTGCGGGCTTCTGCACGGATGTCAATTACCAATTGCATCAAGCCATTTACCACTTTTTGGTTGCCTTCGTCTTCGGGCAACAAACCAAGTATGTTGGTAACAAAAGTGTTGAAAGTGGTTTTTAGGGTATTAAAAGTTTGGGTGTTTAATTGACTAACATCGCTTTGCTTGTTGGCATAGGCGTTTATTTTATTACTGAGTTCAAACAATACGGCCAGCGTTTGTGGAGCGTTGAAATCGTCGTTCATTTTGTGGCTGCAGCTTTTACATAAGGAAAGGATGCTTTCGTTTTCGGTGGCGTTTTCGGTATTGGTTTTATGTGCTAAACTGTTGAGTGTTTTTTGTGCGTTCATTAAACGTTTGTAGCCTTTTTCGGCTGCCATTAAAGCATCGTTACTTAAATCTAACTCGCTACTATAGTGGCTTTGCAACATAAAAAAACGAATAACCATTGGGCTAAAGCCTTGTTTCATTATATCATTATCGCCACTAATTAACTCATCAGGATAGATGGAGTTGCCGAGCGATTTGCTCATTTTTTTACCGTTCATGGTGAGCATATTGGTGTGCATCCAATATTTAACGGGTTCGCCTTCGCCTGCGCCAATATTTTGCGCAATTTCACAATCGTGGTGTGGAAATTTTAAATCCATACCGCCACCGTGAATATCAAATTGTTTGCCTAAATATTTGGTGCTCATTACCGAACATTCTAAATGCCAACCTGGTACGCCTTTTCCCCACGGGGAGGCGTAGCGTTGAGGATAGGTTTCGTCGCAATGTTTCCATATTGCAAAATCGCGTGGATCATTTTTTTCGTCCTGGGCTTCTAACTCTCGGTAACCATCTTGCTGTTCGTCAATATTACGGCCGCTTAGTTTACCATAGTTATATTGTTTGGCAAACTTAGGTACATCAAAATATACGGAACCATTTTTTTTGTAAGCAAAACCGTTTTTGATGATGGCTTCTACCATCTCAATTTGCTCAATAATATGCCCGGTAGCTGTGGGTTCAATATCGGGCGGTTGTATGTTAAAGATGTGCATTAAGTTATGAAATTCGGTGGTGTATTTTTGAACAATTTGCATTGGTTCAACGGCTTCGGCTTTGGCTTTTTCGCCAATAGAATCGGCCATTACACCTGCGCTATTGGTAATGTGGCCCACATCGGTAATGTTGCGGGCATAAGTAACTTGGTAACCAATATGTTTTAAATAGCGACGTATTACATCGAAAGAAATAAAAGTACGGGCATTACCTAAATGTTGTGTGGCATAAACGGTTGGGCCGCATACGTATAAACCCACTTTTGGTGGGTTTATAGGTTCGAATTTCTCCTTTTTGCCGCTTAGCGTATTTTGTATGTGCAATGCTTCCATAAGCGCACAAAGTTACAAGGTTTTATGAGATTTTGAAGTATTGAATTTAGCAGAACTTGTTTATGAATTGAAATTTTAAGCTTAATTATACTGTGCGATCATTTTTTGTAAAAATTCTCTAAAAGTTTTGCTTTTTGAGTGTTGAGTTTAAGATTCGTTATTTTACTGTTTTTAATCGGAGTAGGCACCCGGGGAGTACGTCAATTCATAGCTATGGGTATATATTTCAAATACAATTCCAAATGGATCTTCCACATAACACATTTTAAATGGCTTTTCATCTGGATGATATGCCCTAATTGGCATTCTTTGCTTTCCACCGTAGGCAACAATTTTATCTACTAATGCTTCAATATTTGGATCTTGTATGCAAAAATGAAATAAACCCGTATTGAATGGATTAAATTCAGGTGCTTGTTTAACTCCATTTGGAAATGAAAATATTTCAACACCTATTCCATCGGAGGTTGATAGATGAGCAATTTCAAATTCTTCCCAATCTTCTCCAAAAACGTCAATACACATTTTTCCAATAGCGGTGTCTTTATCTTTTTTTATTTTTGATGGCTTCATAATAGTATACCAACCCATTACCTCTGAATAAAATTTTACAGCATCGTTAATGTTTGGTACTGTAATGCCTATGTGTGAAAACGATTTCGGATAATTTTTGACTTCTTTCATCTGCTATAATTTTTTTGTTTACGTAATTTATTTTCAACTTATTAGTAACAGCATTTCTACGTTACGTTTTTTTTGTTCTATTGTTCTTGCTGGTTTAACCTCACTTACTCGTTACGAGCTTTGTGACTTTTGTGTTTATATGGCTTGTTCTTATTTATTGTAATTCGGTAATGGCACGCTCCAATATCTCATCTTTAGTTACATCGTTCCAATCAAAAAGAACTGGAATATCTGGTGGTACGCCATTTTCAAATTCGGGGCTTTTGTCGAGTGTTAGTGCTTGTGTTATTGAAAAACGATAAGTCCAACCGTTAGGTAATTGCCCTCCGTTGGGTACGCCAAGTCCTCCACCGGTAGTGTCTCCTATTAAAACAACATTATCCAGCGCCTTAGTGGCTAGGGCTGTAAAGGAACCCGCACTATAAGTTCCCCGGTCTATTAATACTTTAATGTTTTTGGTATACGGAGTACCTCCGTGTCCTGCTACATAAACGGGTGCAGGTTCTGAAAAATCGTTATGGCCTGGGCCGTTTTTTATTCTTGAATAATTGACAAGCGTATTAACATCTACCAAAATGCTCAGAATACTGAATACATCTGATACCGCTCCACCACCATTTTCTCTTAAATCAAAAATTAATCCCTTGGTATCTTTATATCTGTCTAAAACAAAGTTGATATTGGTAGCGTTTATAGCACCGGTGAACGAAGGAAATCGAATATAGCCAATTTCTCCATTGTCTAAAAAATTGTGTGAGAAAGGGCCTGTTCTATAAAAGTCTTTGGTAATGTAATTATCAATAATTATCCGCCAGTCAAAATTATCTTGTCCTAAATACCTTACTCCGAAAGATGATATATTAAAATCTGAAACAAGGTTGGTGTGATCGTCTCGTAGTTCGGTAAGCATTCCTCCTAACACACTAAACAAAGAGTCTTGAGACATACCTTTATATAACTTAGCAGCGTAGGCTACTTTTACGGCATCCCAATCAATATTTTTAACCTCAAAGTAAGCGTATTTCTCATCACACTCTTTCCAAAGATATTCAAAATTATCAAAAGGGTCGGTGGTGGAAAACTCTTTCTCAAAAAAAGCCTTTTCGCAAGAGGAAAGTGCAAAAATAACGATTAAAAATAATATGATATAGTTTGATTTATACAACATAATTTATCGATTGTTGGTGTTAAAAAGTAAGCTTAGTCTAAAAGTGTGATGTGCCATTTCAAATTTTTCCACAGCTCCACTTGTCGCATAAGCATCCCATATATACGAAAACTGAAAGGCATTTTTATTTTTAAGATAACGCGTATAATCTAAACTAGTGCTTGCCCTAATGCCTGAAAAAATTTCGAATTCGTAGTCATCAAAACTCTTCGGATCATTTAATATCTCCGATTGACCATTATAGACGTAACCATTTCTATACGAACTATTGATTAAACCCAAATTTAACCTAAAGGCTAAATTTCGTTTTTTCTCATTCAGCTTATACCTCCAAAACAAAAATTTCTTTTCTTTTACAACCCGCCGGCTAATGTCTTTAGTAATTTTTATAGCCCCCATTGCATTTACAAAAATGTCAACTCCAAGCGCATTATTTTGTAATGACCCATTGATTCTTAGATTGCCACTTCCATTTATGAGAAACCCAACTTTTGTATTAATGCCCACAGAATTTAAAAGACCAACCCTATATAGTTGAGAATAATTAAGTACTACTCTTTTAACATTACTGAAAGTTGTGGTTTCATTAAAATTTGCAGAATACGACCCAAAATCGTAGGAAAGACTAAGTTCGGTTTCTCTATTGTTACCCATTTTAAGCCGTGAAAGTGCAATTTGATTGGATGTGCCAATATAAAAAAGGGGCGATGTGGCAAAATCTCGAAACTTTGAACGATTAATCCCAAATGAAATTCCATAGTATTTAGGAACTTGTTTACGTTTTTGCTTCTTAGTTAAAGTAGGTTCTTCATTTTTAAAGGCACTATTATCAGTTTGAGCTTGAACTGTTTTCGCTTTCGCTAAAAAGAGAAAAATAAATAGGCACATTATAATGAGATTTGCTGCACGCACAAAATTTGATCTTTATTAATTGCTTGTTATTTGTTTAGCAAACACATTGTTACAAATGGTTTGTTTTAATGTGCTTATTAAAAGACAAAAATAGTAATTATAGTTGATATATAAAATTAGGGAGGACTTTTGTAAAATCTAAAAAAAAGCATTTAACTATAAGTAGTGATATTAAACCTAAAGATTAATCATAAAATAAGGTAAGTTCAAATTGGTATAATTTAAGCTGTTCATCATTTTCCTTTTTTTTTCGCACACCTATGGCGATAATTTGTGTAGATGCTTGATTGGTAAATAGTTATTGTAAATTTTCAACGAAAAAAGGGATTTATAATCCAGCTTTTAAATATTGCTAAATTGTCATTTCATCACCATATTAAAAACCTTAACAATTATTTAACATTAGCCTTGGATATATTTTAATTAGTTATCTCTAAATTCGTATCGCTTTCTAAAAAATCAGTTTTATTAAAAATCTTTCCAGTAAATATAAAACAACTTTTTATGAAAAAAATATATATTTTAAAAGTATGCACACTTTTAATCTTATCAAACTTAGCTTTAAATGCTCAAGAATTTTGTGACGATTTTGGCGAAAATAGTTTTACAGACACTTGCGCCGAACAAATGGGTGATGGAACAAGCGGACCAGTAGTTGCGCCACCAATTGACATTTATGATGCAACCACAAGTAGTGGAGGAGCAGATGGAACACCCGATGTTCAAATTACTATAGAATCAACAGTTTGTAACTCGGGTTGTGGATCTGGTGGGCCTTATAATATTGGTGGTTGTATTGGCGGAAATGGAGCTTTAGGAACCAGCTCAGATTTTGCAGCTAATTTTAATAGTGGTAATGGTGAAAATACTTGTATTAATGCCGGAGGTTACGTTTGCTATACCATAGATTTTATCAACGGCTTTTCAACTACTGCAGCTGCTTTTGATTTAGGTCAATCTAGTAATAACGGCTCATCAGAAGGTTATGAAGGTTCTTTTGGCTATGTTACTGCTGGCACAGATGCTAATGGCGCTCCACTTGCCGGGCTACCTGCAATTAACTTAGCTAATTTTTGCAACTATACTTCAACAGATTATGCTACCACACAAATGTCAACATTTTTAGGAGTAACTGGGCCTGGTACTTGGCAAACAGACGCTCAAAATACCAACCAAAATAATACTGGAACTCAAGCATCCGATGCAAATGGTCAAAATATTTGTGCTGGTGCAGGAGCAACTACCGCAGAAAATGGAGAAGATACTTCATCAGGTACTGGTCCAGACCAAGCTACTAGTGCGGCTTCGGCAAACCCTAATTTAGGTTTAGCGCCAACAGATATTATTACACAAGTAAAGTATGTTTATTTTTATAGTTCTACACCGAGTATTGATTGCGATATGGATGGTTTAACAGCAGCAAATTCAAATCCTAGCGGTTCGTGGACAGGTATAGATTTTTGCTTTGAAGCCCTATGCACCTTCCCCGAACCAACAGTAACTCTACAAGAAGATTGTGGTTTCTTTGATATTATTATAGGCGCAATTGATGAAACTATGGCATCTGGTACTGGTACAAGTGTTACTTATACAACGGCAGCTACTGCACCAACGGTTATGCCAGGCACCCCTGTTACAGGTGCGGAGCAATTACCAGCCGATGGTTCAACTATGTATTACATACAAATTGCAGATGCAGCCGACCCAACTTGTATTGAAGAGTTTGGTCCTTTTACCGCACCAGCTGGCACACCTGGGCCAATGCTAACAGTAACTTGCCCTCCACCAATTGATGTTTGTGCAGCAACAACTACAGCACCTTTAGGCTTAACTGATAGTTCTGGTGGTGCAATGGCCGTTTACGGTGGTTCTTGTGCTGTATATGTAAATGACAATGGTACAGCTAATGATGTGACAGATGATTTTATTGATGCAGCTGGAGCACCAGTTGGCTCTTGCATGCTAACTATTCAATTAGTAGATGCTAATGGTTGCGATTCTGGCCCTAACCCAGAAGTATGTACAATTTTGTTTGAAAGTAATTGTGATGCCGATGGTGGTGCATTTCCTACTGGGCCATAATTGTTTTTTTTAAGATATTTATAAGCCTGTTCATTTATTTGAGCAGGCTTTTTTATTTTTAGCTTTTAATATTATGAAAAATGTTTTCGTAGCGTTTAGTTAGTTTTTTGTTATTCAACTATCTATTGCTCCAAAAAAAAATTTATTAACAGGTACAATTTGGTATAATGGGCAAAAGTAATAGTGTGTTTTAAACTAATTTGCTACCACAACATTTTTTATTTTATAAATTGAAAATAGTGTATCTGAAGAAGCACGGAATTTAAACCTAAGTTCAATTAATAAAGTTCATTTTTTTTTGCATAATAATTATTCATAAACTATAGTAAAATTTTTAAAGTCTGCAGCCTTCCCAATTTTCAAATTTGAGTGCACAATTTGCACATTATCTCCATTGGCATTAATATAAAACTTACCCGCGTAATTCGGTATCATATAACTAAAAATATCGGGTTCATTGTTTAAACTTACCTTCGGCAATGCCATCAATTTGTTTAGCTTGTTTGATGCCTTTTTTTTATAAAACTTTAAGCTGTACAAACCATTAGGTAGTTTGGTGTCAACTTTTAGGTTTAGGTTGTTATGCAGCGTATCAAGGTTTAACTTTTTGCGCATCATTTCTATACCATCAGTATTGTAAATAAACAATGCACCATTACCACTTTTTTCACTTGCACCAGCAATGTTAATAGTAAGGTTGCCACTAAGTGGGTTTGGGTGTGCTTTAAACTGGTAAATTGGTTGGTCGCTTTCAACTTATTGAATTTTAAATTGATACCATTAAAGTTATGGAGTACAAAATTACAACTACTTTGTAATGTAAAAATTAAAATACAATCCTTGCAAAGTAAAAGTTATTTAATTTACAAAATATTTAATAAATCTATAAGTAACAAATAATGAAAAACCAATTATTTTCTTAATCTTTGATGCTTCAATATACTTAATTTTTATGAAAAGATTTTGCATTATTTTTTTATTTACGATATTTCACTTTGGGCTGCTTGCACAATTGTTTAATCATTCGCAAACCAATAACCGGCCGGTTGCCAACAACAACAAACAGCTTTTAAATCACTTTTTACATGGTGTTGCTAGCGGCGACCCCACTCAAAACAGCGTAATATTGTGGACTCGTATAAGTGGGCAAGATGCTGAAGTATCAGTTACCTATCAAGTTGCCGATGATGTTGACTTTAGCAATATAATTGCCCAAGGCACCACCACCACATCTTCTATAAAAGATTATACCCTTAAGTTAGACATACAAGATTTATCACCAGGAACAACTTACTATTACCAATTTGAGTTTGAAGATGAGTTATCACCAATTGGGCGCACCAAAACTGCCTCAGCTACTAGTGAACACATCCGTTTAGGTGTCGTTTCTTGCAGTAACTATCAGGCGGGTTATTTTAATGCTTACAAGTTGTTGTCGCAGCGGGCAGATTTGGATGCCGTTCTCCATCTTGGAGATTACATTTACGAATACGGCCGAAGAGGAGAAAATTGGGATTCTTTACTAATGCGTGGGCTGGAACCAGAAATGGAAATTATAACTTTATTGGATTACCGAACCCGCTATGCTTTTTACCGTATGGATGAAGATTTGCAGGAAATACACAGGCAACACCCATTTATTGCAATTTGGGACGACCACGAAACAGCCAACGATGCACATAAAGATGGTGCTCAAAACCACAATCCTGAAACCGAAGGAGATTGGGAAGCCCGTAAAGCAGCAGGCAAGCAAGCCTGGTTTGAATGGTTGCCTGTTAGAGACCAAGAAACGCAAAAAATATACAGAAGTTTAGATTATGGCAGCCTGCTAAACCTTACCATGTTAGATACCCGCTTAGAAGGCCGCGTGCCACAAATAGAATTTTCAAATGACACTACTTTGTACAATGTTGAACGTACAATGTTGGGTACAGCGCAACTTAATTGGTTTAAAAACGAATTAGTAAATAATACGGCTCAATGGCATATAATTGGAAATCAGGTTATATTTGGTCAGGTAGTGGTACCACAAATTGGAGACTTATCATTAATTAATTTTTTTTACGATACCTGGGTGGGCTATCCTACAGAAAGAGACACTATAATAAAATTTATTGAAGATAACAAGCTCGATAATATTGTAATAACTACAGGAGATTTTCATATTACTTTTGCTGCCGATATTGCTGCAAACCCTTTTGACACGCTAACATATAACACCAAAACAGGAGCAGGTTCTGTTTGTGTAGAAATGGCGGTGCCAAGTGTAACCAATTCAAATTTTAATGAATTTTCTGCAGAAGACATCGGCGGAACAATAACACCTGAGTTATTAATAAATTTTACTGATAATGTTATTCCTTCTTACAATCCTCACTTTAAAAAATTAGAAGTAATTTCTCACGGCTATGCCATATTAGACATTACAACAAAAGCAGCCCAAGCCGATTATTTTTATATTGATACGCTTTATCTTCCTTCTAATAATGAAATATACGCTGGCAGCTTAATTACCCAAAGTGGCAACAACCATTGGCAACCCGCTACCGAACCAAGTGCAGAAAAAGTTGACCAGCCAGCCTTAGCGCCAAGTGGCTTGGTTGCAATAAACGAAGTTAGTATAGCTCATATAATTGGTGTGTACCCAAATCCGGCACGAAACTATACTTTACTAAATGTAAATTTACAAAAAGCTGCTACAACCGAAATTAATGTTATTGATGCAAATGGCCGTTTAGTAAAAAACGTTTTTAACGGAGCTCTTTCGCCCGGTTTTTACAGCCACAATATTGATGTTCGCAATTTGCCCAATGGCATTTATTTTATACAGCTTATTGCCAATGGTAAAAGCAAGCAAAGCCAAATTACAGTAAGCAGATAATTTTTTTATTTTTAATTTTTTAGAAGCGAAACAGTAAAGCACGCATAAACAGTGTTCTTGCTTTCCGCTCAAATGCCATTTTTCAACAACTTAATAATTATTATAAACGTAATTATTAAGTTGTTGTTTCTCATAAAATTTTTTAGGCAAAATGTCATAACCGCTACAATCAAGGCTATCTCAAAAACTTCTTTACGTCGCAAAAATGTTCTGTAGCTAATACCATCTCAAATCTACTCTGTACTCCATAATCTAAAAATCTGTAATCTGTACTCTGCAATCTAAAAATCTGTACTCTAAACTCTGAACTCTGAACTCTGTAATCTAAAAATCTAAACGCTATAATCTAAAAATCTGCAATCTAAAAATCTAAACTCTGTAATCTGAAATCTGTAATCTAAAAATCTGTAATCTGTAATCTGAACTCTAAAAATCTGAACTCTGTAATCTGTAATCTAAAAATCTAAACTACGTAATCTAAAAATCTGCACTCTGCAATCTAAAAATCTGTACTCTGTACTCTGTAATCTAAAAATCTAAAAATCTAAACGCTGCATTCTAAAAACCACATGCTCTATTCTCAGCACAAAACCTTACCTTTAACTTTATG
>ENA-ORXT01006161-ORXT01006161.1-marine-metagenome-genome-assembly--contig:-NODE-6161-length-11292-cov-2.729024_pt1 | contig 11292 bp, 11 predicted proteins | sample MGYA00237868_ERZ511482 | MGnify/ENA metagenome assembly ERZ511482
TCACTGTCAGTACGCAAGCGCGTCCCCGCGAGAAGAACTACCCCTGCCCCCGTGATCTAACAAATGTCCGATTTAGTAACGCTGGCTGTCCGGTCGCGATGTGGCGTGCGCATTCGCGCGCGATATGCTGGACCTGCTCGTCGCGATCCGGGTTCTGCTTGCCCTCGATGCTCTTGCGGTTGCCCTGCAGGGAGTAGCCCAGCTGCTTGAGCAGGCGCCCCATGGTCGGAAAGCTGATGGTGTGGCCCTGTGCGCCGAGCTCCCGGGCCAGCACGCGCAAGCTCTTGAGCGTTCAGCGAAGCTCAGGACTCGGGGTCACCGCACGCACCGGATTCCACCAACGCTTCGAGTGCGTCGAGCAACGCCGGATCCTTCTGCGTCTTGGTAGGGCGGCCGGCACCGGCGCGGCGCACGCGCCGTGATTCACCACCCGCACCACCGGCGTTCTTGCGCTCACGCTCCGCCTCATCCAGTTCCCGGATGCCGCGTGCGATGGTGGTGCGCGACAGTCCGCTGGCTCGATGCACGGGAGCGATGCCACCCCACCCCCAGGGCGGTGGCCTCGGAGCCTGCCCATTCACGTCGAGCGCGCTCATCGAGGGAGGGACGAAGGCGATGGTATCGTCGTCGCAGCTCGCTCTCGGTTTTCGTTTTCATGCAGGACGGGACGGGATCACACGAAATATATTCAAGTTATATTTTTACGGCTCCCAAGCGTGCGCGGCGGCCCTCGACATCCGAGATCAGGTTCCCGGTCCGCCGATGGCGAAGCTGATCTGCACCACTCCCAGGCCGAGCCCCTTCATCGCCGCGATCAGCTCGGCGTTTCCGGGCGAGACGTTGACCGAGAATTCATCGCCCCGGATCGAGGGAATACCGGGGTACGGAGCATGATTCTCTCGAACGAACGCCAACGTCTTGCCGAGCAACCGCCGAGTGGCGCCTTGCGTAATGTCGATACCGATCGTGTTGTCCCTAGTGATGTAGACGGAGCCTGTACACCCTCCGCCGTCGCGTATCAGGTACCAGCAACGGTAGGGGTGGCCGCGCACGAACGCCTCGTGCTCGAGGAAACTCGGCATGCGCGCATGACTGATCGGGTGGCACCTCGCCCCGAGCAGATCGAACAGCAACCGGATCTGGTCGCGCTCGGGAATCACTCTCTCGAACGTCGTCGACGAGCGACTCATCGGCCGGTATCTCCAAGTATTCCGCAGTGGTGAACTTCGCCGGATTCGGGATCGGGATCGGGCTCGGGCAGCACCAGGTCGGCGGGTAGGCGCACTTGGCGTATGTCGCGCGGAGCCCGATTGAAACGCGGAGGCTCGGCATGGCCGAAGGCCTCCAGAAGGCTCCAGCGAATCGTGTCCAGTCCCACTGCGATGGCGGCGGTCGACGCCCCACCGAAACGGGCGTTGCACTCGATGATGTGCATTCTGCCATCGACGAGGATCGCCTGCAGGATCACCGGGCCGCGCAGGTCCAGCGTCTCCAGGACGTGCATGGCCTCCTGCTCCAGCCGCTCGTCGCGAAAGGTGGTCGTGATCCGGGATTCACCGGACACGACCCGGTCCCGACGGCGCAGCACGACGCCTGCGCAGACCCCATGACGGTCCAGCCAGCCGTCCACGCTGATCTCCGGGCCCGCTATATGAGGCTGATACAGCGGTACCTGCAGCGTGTCTGCGTGGCGGCGGGCCCGGACCTCTGACAGGTCGAGTCCTATGCCTGCGGCACCGGCACCGAACCGTTCCTTGACGACCCAGGATACGGCGCTGGTGAAGTCAGGTGTTGCCACGGCGTCGATGACGGGCAACGCGTTCGTGCGTCCGAAGCGAGCGAACTGCAGCTTGTCCAGACACCGCTCCACGGCGCGTTCGTTCGAGACGGCCACCGCGATGCCGGCCCGGGCCAGGTCCGGGGCGTGCCGGGCCCAGAACATCAGCTCGCCGTCCCGGGTGGGAAGGATGACGCCGATGCCCCGCCGCCGGCATTCGTCGATCACCGTCGGCAGCGAGTCGCGGTCGAGAGCGGGCATCCGCCAGAAGGCTCCGGCGACATGGCGTGTGGGCGCATCGGGGTCGAGATCGCCCGCGATGACGTGGGCGCGGGGTTGGAGGTCCCCGAGCGCGTCCATCACCGCCCGCACCAGCGGGGCCTTGTGCGAGGCGGAGCTGACCAGCACGTTGCGCCCGGCACGGGTGATGTCGGCCCGCATCATACGGCTACTCCCACCCGACCAGCTGTTCATGCTTGCGTTCCGCCTCGATCCAGTCCTCCTCGGTATCGATGTCCTGCACGCGCCAGCCTGGCAGCACCACCGATCCGGTGTTCGGCCCCATCAGCACCTGTTCGCGCAGAAAGGCGGTCGTGCGGAACCAGTACCACTGGGCGGCATCGTGATAGGCGGCCGGCAGGTCTTGCGAACGTGCGTTCAGGTGATCCGGGAAGTTCAGGGCAATGCGGCCGTGCCGGTCGCGCCGCAACGATCGCCAGATCGGGTACGAGAATGCCGTGACCGGCATCATGACATCGGCCTCGCCATCCAGCAGGCGATCACGCCCGTGTAAAAGATCCGCGGCGGTGACCATCGGTGCGGTGGCATACAGACAGCAGGCGAGCGAGGGATGACGGCCCGAGCGGGCGTAGCCCTCCAGCACCTCGAGCAGCACCGCCGATGTGGTGGCGTGATTGTCCGACGTCTCTGCGCTACGCATGAACGGAACCTCGGCGCCCGCCGTTTGCGCCAGCTCGGCGATCTCGTGGTTGTCGGTACTCACCATCACGGTGTCGAACGCATCGCTGGCGAGTGCCACCTCGATCGAGCGGACCAGCATCGGGCGGCCACGGAAATCGCGGATGTTCTTGCGCGGGATACGCTTGCTCCCACCGCGCGCGGGAATGATGGCGAGCGTGTCGCACGGGGCGCTCATGTCGGGAGCCCACCATCGATCATCGACATATCCAAAGGCTCTCCGAAGGCCAGGTCCCGCGTCGCGACACGTCCGACGATGCGGTCGAGATGTCGCGGTGCGATGCCGTTGCCCGGACGGATGGAGCGCACGTTGTCGTGAGTGAGCCGTTCGCCTCGAGAGACTGGCCTGACCACGTAAAGCGAGCGTCGATTGCGCAGCACGCTTTCTTCCGAGCGCGTCGGAGCGAACGCGGGGGCACCGATCGCCGCATGGGCGATGCGTGCATCGGCCACCAGTGCGGCAAGTTCTGCCGGTTCGAGCGAGAAGGCGCTGTCCACACCACCGTCGGTACGTGAGAGGGTGAAGTGCTTCTCGATCAGCGATGCTCCCAGCGCGACCGCGATCGAGGCTACGGTCGTGCCGGTCGTGTGGTCGGACAGTCCGACCACGACATCGAGGCGGCGCGCAAGCTCGGCGATGGTCGCCAAGTTGGCCTCGTCGGCCGGGGCCGGGTAGGCGGCCGTGCAGTGAAGCACGGCGATCTGTCCGCTCCCCGCTCCGCGGGCAGCCTCGACCGCGGAACTGATCTCCGCCAGCGTGGCCATCCCCGTAGACAGCACGACCGGCTTGCCGGTGCCGGCGACCTTGCGAATGAGCGGCAGGTCGATCAGCTCGGGGGAGGCGATCTTGTAGGCGGGTGCGCCCAGCTCCTCGAGCAGGTCCACCGCCGTGGGGTCGAATGGCGAGGAGAACAGGGTGATACCGATCTGGCGCGCCCGTTCGAACATCGGTGCGTGCCATTCCCAGGGGGTGTGCGCCTCCTCGTAGAGTTCGTACAGTCGGCGGCCGTCCCACAGTCCCCCTCGCACCATGAACTCCGGCGCATGGTGATCGATCGTGATCGTGTCCGCGCGATAGGTTTGCATCTTGACCGCATCGGCGCCCGCATCCCGGGCCGCCTGAAGGATGCGAAGGGCGCGTTCGAGATTCCCGTTGTGGTTGCCGGACATCTCGGCGACGATGTAGGGAGGCTGCCCCGACCCGATCGCGCGACCGGCGATCTCCAGCACCGCACCCGAACTCCCGCCTGTCACCGTGCTCGCTCCGCGGTGCCGGGCACGCCCCGCTCGTGCGGCGCGGGCCACCGAGCATTCCCACACGACCCGTCTGCAGCGTGCGGGCTCACGCGGCGTGCGCCATCTGTGGCGCATCGCCGCGCGCCTGTTCCCGCATTCTGCGCGAGAGCGCGTGCGCCACCGCAGCGCTCTCCTGCGACCCGGACCGTTCGTACATGTCGCCGAGCAGGGCAGCGACGCGCCAATCGCCCGCGCCGCGGTCGAGCATCGCGTGCAGCAACGCGATGGCCTCGTCGTGACGCCCCAGCAATGCGAGCATCCGCGCCAGACGCGGCGCATGTGCGACGGAGAGCTCGGTCAGCAAGGTCAGCGTTTCCAGCGCCTGGTCCGGATGGTCGCCGCCGAGCTGGAGTTCGGCAATGCGCAGCAACGCGCTTTCCAGTATGGATTCCTGCCCCTTTGGCACCGGTTGTCGACCTTCCTGCAACGAGGCGTGATGATCGATGATGCGGACATAGCAGTCGATCGCCGCCTGCGGGTCCCCGTCAAGCTCAGCCAACTGGCCGAACGCCCAGTTGGCAAGTACCGAGTATTCCTCACCGCGGTGGTCGAAAGCCTGGGCCAGGTGAGCCAGATCGTCGCGTTCCCTTGCGTTGAACAACAGGGTGATGGTGCGCAGCATCGCCACCGCGTTCGTCTTCGCGCCGCTGATCCCACGGGAGTACCCGGTATCGGTATCCGCCAGATGGGCGGCGAAGCGGCTTTCTGCCTCGGCAACCCTCTCGGTGGTCGCACCGTCGAGCACGGTGTCGCCCAATGCGAACCGAAGCCGCCCGGGTGTACCGTCCCTCTCCCAGTATGCGAGCAGGGCAGCCACGTCCGGCCGATCGCCACACTCATCGAGTCGGCGCTCCACACGCTCGCGCGCCTGGGCGATGCAGGTGAGCAGGGTGTTCGCGGCACGGCGGATGATGCGGTAGTAGTTGCGCCCCCAGCGTTCGAGCTCTTCATCGCTCTGCACCTCGAAGCCGCGCGGCGCGATGGTGCTCATGAGTTCCAGCGCGGCGTACCCCTTGGCCATGTCGGTCCAGCGCTTGTCACGGCCGTTCAACCGCCGCTCCAGCACATCGAGCCTGTGCTTGCATCTTGGATCCTTGCCGCGTGATCCGGTGCCGTGCAACCCGTCGAACAGGACGTCGGCCTTGGTGCAAGCCGTGCGCAACACGCGTAATCCGCGATTGACCTCGGCGAGTTCCTTCTTCAGGGCGAGCCAGTGGGCTTTGTCGGCCTGCAGGTCGCTCTTCAGGTCCAGCGCAGGACGTACTCCCTCGAGAACGATGTGCTCTGTCTGCCGGTGCGGGATCGAGTCGACCCGAGCAGCCTCGGGTGCCAGGTTGAAGACGGCGGTACCGCTGCGCTGCATGTGCTCGCCCATCAGTTCAAGCTCATCACGCCCGACCTTGAGCGCCATGGCGGTACCGGCACGACGGCCGGAGTAGGTCATGACCTGTGCGGTGTAGTTGAACGGCAGGTCCGCGCACAGCGATTCCAACGAGCCCGAAGCGTGTGACGCACCGCCCGGCGCGTAGCACAGATCGAAGCCGCTGAGAAGGATCTGCGAGAACCCCCAGCTGTAGGCCACCCAGGTCGCCATGTGGGTGACGGTCGAACCGGGCGACTCCTGGTTGCCCGTGTCGCCCATGAACTCGCTTTCCCAGGGAACGGCGTGCCCGGTGTACACGTGGGGGCCCGGCCATTGCTGCAACAGGGGGGCGGCGACGTGGTACGAACCGACCAGCAGCACGCCCTTCAGGTCGAGTGCCCTCTTGCTGATGTCGTACAGGAAATCCTGCGGATCGACTGCCACCACCACGTCCGGTGTGATGCCTGCGGCGCTCAGCCTGTCGACGACGCGGGACACGGCCAGCACGAACAACCGGTCGCGGTGCGCACGCACCCAATCCAGGTGCAGGTCCAGCGACGGACCACCACCGAGGACGATGGCGGTACGCCCCTCTCCGATGTGGCCGATCGAGCTTGCCGGGACGCGATTTTCGGTCAGGTTGCGGATACCGACCTGCATGAACATCTGCCAGTTCAATTGCACGCTCGCACGATGGGTGCGCTCACCGAGCAGCGTGCGCAAGGTACGGGCCAGCGCCGTGTACCGATCGGAGCGGCCAAGATAGCAGCCCATCGATTCGACCAGCACCACCTTGCCGCCGTACAGCCACCGATCGATCGCGTTGATGTTCAGCGCGCCTGACGTATCGGTGTCCGCGCACATTTCCAGCTCGCCTTCCTGCAGAACCGATTCTACGTCCGAGTAGATCAGTTCGTGATACTCGTCCAGCTCGACGAACAGCGCTCGCGAGCCGTTACCCAGACCGCGGCGAGCGAGCCATCGCACCAGCAGGCCGGAGTCCGATCCGACCAGCACGAACAACGTGTCGTCGGCATCGAAATCGATGCTGAAGTGATCGTCGAAGACGTCTGTGGAAGGCCGATCGACGAGATCGCCACGTTGCAGATCGTGCAGGTAATGTTCGCCATGCGGCGATACCGTGAAGTTGAGCATGGGGCAGCGGATTGTCCGGGTCTTCCAGAAAATTGCCTTCCGGAATATGGATGCGAGGGTGAGCGACCGGCGATTCATTCGATATCGGTCGACCGGATACCGCTTGATCTAGCAAATGGCGTGCGCGGTGTTCGCTTGCTCGATGGCGTTCCTGACCCAAGGATGACTCGGAACGAACCGCCACCTATTCGCGCCGCCGCTCATTTCGGCACCCGAACTGCATGGCAACCGCACGGGCGTGGTCGACGCGCCGACGCGACACCCGATCCATGTTCGACGACAGCACTGTTCTCATCACCGGCGGTACCGGTTCGTTCGGGCACAGGTTCGTGACGCGCGCGCTCGCGTACAGCAACGCTCGACGGATCATCATCTACTCGCGCGACGAGATGAAGCAGTGGGAGATGGCGAAGCGCTTCGAGAACGAATCCCGATTGCGGTTCTTCATCGGCGACGTGCGCGATCGCGAGCGCCTGAACCGTGCCATGGCAGGCGTCGACTACGTGGTTCACGCCGCCGCCATGAAGATCGTGCCGCTGGCCGAGTACAACCCGTTCGAGTGCATCCGTACCAACATCGATGGCGCGATGAACGTGATCGACGCCTGCATCGATCAAGGAGTAAGGCGCGTGGTGGCGCTCTCCACCGACAAGGCCTGCAGCCCTGCCAACCTGTACGGTGCCACCAAGCTGGCCTCCGACAAGCTGTTCGTGGCCGGCAACGCCTACAGCGGCAGTGCCGACACCCGTTTCTCGGTGGTGCGCTACGGCAACGTGATGTGCTCGCGAGGTTCGGTCATCCCGTTCTTCCGGCAGCAGAGTGACAGCGGCGTGCTGCCGATCACCGATCCGCGCATGACGCGCTTCATGGTCACCCTCGATCAGGCCATCGATACCGTGCACCACGCTTTCGACGACATGGTCGGTGGCGAGATCTACGTGCGCAAGATCCCCTCGATGCGTCTGCCGGACATCGCGCGCGCCGTGGCCCCTCACGCACGTCATCAGGTGATCGGCATCCGTCCGGGCGAGAAGCTGCACGAGTGCATGATCTCGGCCGAGGATGCGAGCAGTACCTACGAGTACGACGAGCACTACAAGATCCTGCCGGCGATCCATGGCTGGTCGATGGATCCGGCGCGCATCCAGGGGGGCGTCAAGGTGGCCGACGGATTCGTCTACGACAGCGAGACCAACGAGCGATGGATGAGCACGCGGGAGCTGTCCGACCTGCTGCACCCGAAGCCGGTGGTGCAGCCCGCCGTGCCGATCGCGGCGTGACCGGGGTACTGCCCTACGGGCGCCAGGATATCGACCGGAGCGATATCGCCGCGGTGGTCGCGGTGCTGATGTCGGAGCGCCTGACACAGGGTCCGGCAGTGGAGCGGTTCGAACAGGCGATCGCCGAGCGGTGCGAGGTGGCCTGCGCGGTTGCCGTGAACAGTGCCACGTCCGCATTGCACCTGGCCTGTCTGGCACTGGAGGTCGGGCTGGGGAGCCTGGTGTGGACCACTTCGATCACCTTCGTCGCCTCCGCCAATTGCGCGATCTTGTGTGGAGCCGATGTCGATTTCGTCGATATCGATCCCGTCACGTGGAACCTGTGCCCTCGCGAGCTGGAACGGAGACTGCTGGAGGCGCAGACGCTTGGAGATCCGCTGCCGACGGTGGTCATCGTCGTGCACTTCGGCGGCGAACCGTGCAACATGCGAGCGATCCACGCGCTGTCGGAACGCTTCGGATTTCGGGTGATCGAAGATGCTTCGCACGCCGTCGGTGCCAGCCAGTACGGTACGCCGATCGGCAGTTGCCGGTACTCGAATATCACCGTGTTCAGCTTCCACCCGGTGAAGATCATCACCTCGGCGGAAGGTGGCATGCTGTTGACGCAGGATGTCGCACTCGCGGAGCGCATGCGGGCGCAGCGTACCAACGGCATCTGGCGTACCGAAGCAAGCGATGGAGGACCTCTCGACGAGCCCTGGGCCTACGAACAGCGCGACATCGGCTGCAACTACCGCCTGAGCGACGTGCACGCGGCGCTCGGCGCGAGTCAGATCGGACGGCTCGACGCGTTCCTGGCGCACCGGCATGCGCTTGCCGAACGCTACGATGAACAGCTCGCCGACCTGCCCGTGCAGCTTCCGCGACGCGCGGCAGACGCCTACTCCGCACTGCACCTGTACCCGGTGCTGCTACCGGTGGATCACAGGGTGCCGGATCTGCGACGTACGGTGTTCGATGGCATGGTGGCGGGTGGTATCGGGGTGAATGTCCACTACATCCCCGTGCACACGCAACCGTTCTACCGGGCCAGGTCGGTCGTGCGCGAACTGCCACGGGCGGAGAGCTACTACGCGCGCACGATCAGCCTGCCGCTGTTCGGCGTCATGACCCTGCAGGAGCAGGATCGTGTGACGGAGCGATTGCGGAGCGTGCTGGAGCGGACACTGTCCGGTTCGTCGCTCGCCAAGGCTGCCTGAGCCGGTACCGTCGCGGACCGAACGGATCCGGGCGACCGGGACCTCCGTCAACTGTCCAGCGGCAACTCGATCTCGCGCCCCAGTGGCAGGAACCGGTCGGCGCGGTGGTACCCCGCCACCACGAACAGGTGCAACGCCACGGGTACGCCGTTCGCTGCGGTTTCCTCGATCCAGTGAGGTGGAAGGTGATGAAGCTCGTGAGCTCGGGAAAGTGCGCCGCACTCGTCACGTGCAAGATGGGTCTCTCCTGTCCGGGCATCCCTGAAGGCCGGAGCGAGCCCTTCGAGGAAGGCAGCGACGCTCATTGCGCGCCATTCGTTCTGCTGGTGTCCGACCGTGCAGCAACCGCGTATTGCTTGGCCGCCTGATCGAGCTTCTGGCCCACGCGTACCCGTTCGCCCAGGCGTGTGCGCTCGGCGCACGCCATCGACAGCAGTTGGGTGTCGAGCGATTGCAGGCGCCGCACGGTTTCTGGGTCCAACGCCGTCGGTAGTGCGTGTATGAGCGAACGGCGTTCACCGTCCAGTGCCGCGACCGATGACCAGTCCTCATGGGCGGCGGCCTCGAGCATCAGCGTGCTGACCGCTATCAATGTCTCGGCGCTGTTCATCCACCCGCACCCGCCCGTACCGGCTCCTCGTTGCGTCCGCGACCGTCCAGCAGCCCGGCCGGGGCGTCGCTCATGGGACCGATCGCCTGCCAAGCCTCTTGCAGCGGAAGCAGGGTGGCGTACGCATGTTGCAGTCCCCGGTCATCGCCGAGCCTGTTCGCGTCGAGAAGCTGAGCCTGAACGAAGCCGTACAGGGCGTGCAGTTGTCCCGATAGCGGTTCCTGATCGGTATGGCGCAACGATCCCAACCAGAACTTCGTCGTGGACGCCGGCGAGCGTGCCATGCTGTTCTCCGTGACAGCCAAGGGCACGGGGCGCATGACTGCGTTGCGACTGAAGGAGGCTGGCCAACCGGTGCTGGGCAAGGACCATGCATTGACGGCACCCGTCCTCGACGCTGCCTATTCACCAGATGGCCGGTTTCTTGCAGTGGCGCAGCACGATGGCGCGGTGCTTCTGCTCGATCAGGTTTTCGACTCCGAGGTCGTGATCGGCGAGGGTCCTCAATCCCCCTATAGCGATCTCGCGTTCCTGCCTCTGCCCGGCGGAGACGTGGCGCTCGTACTCGGCAACAGCGACGTGCGCCCGACGCGGCTCTATCGTATTGGGTCCGATGGGCTGGTGAAGAGACGGGGTGGACGTCCTCTGACCAAGACACTGACCAGTGACGGGAGCTTTCGCGGGGTTTTTGCGGCGCATCCCGAAGCACCCCTTCTTGCAGTTGCCATCCGGGACAACGGGCGGGGCGTCCGGTGCGATCCGGTCGCGCTCTTTCGCATCGCGGATGATCTGCGTACGGAGCGTCTGGATGCAACATTTACTCTCCCCGAGACAACGCAGGAAGGGGAAATTGTGAAGCGGTACGAAGGAAGTCCAGCATGTATGCGCTCGCTGGCCTTTTCCGATGATGGCAAACGGCTCTACGGTGGAGGCAACCTGCTGACCAGCAAGTACCACGAGGCATGGGAGGTGCCGTTCACGCTGCCTCACATACGGCGCGAGGCGCCATCCGACAAAGGTACCGACACGGATACCGACGGGCGGTGGGTCGAACGATACGTTCTGGCGTCGTGGTCCTTCGATGCGGCCCGGCCCGAGGCTGCCCCGGGACCGGCCGTGCTGACACCAACGGGAGCGGACGGGATATTTCATATTGCCGGAGCGGGCGGGGGCGCGCTGGTGGCCACGGGTGATCCGGCCCTTGCGCTGATCGAGCCGGACGGCGGGATCGCGATTCAGGGCGAGGGCGCCTTTGCAACCCCGCTGTATGTGCGGCGTGCGGGGCTAGACCTGCGCCCATCGGTCTATATCAACTTCTTCAGCGCTTCCGAGAGACTCGACGCAGTCGATATCGGTTATGCGACGCCCGATGGTGACTGGCGAATTCTGCGGCTCGACATCGTCGAGGGCGGTTCGGAAACGCATCCGTCAAGTGAGCCGCTGGAGGGTTTCATGGCGAGTCACGCCTCCCTGCGTTTGGGCAATGAGGTGTCCCACCTGATCAGTCCATGCACATCGCAGGGCCAAGGAGAAGGGGTCTTCGTCGATGCGACCGGTGTCAGAATCGCTTTCGGCTGCGACGAGCATAACGATGCAAGAGAGGTGATCGCGCAGTCCATCGACATGCCCGA
>ENA-ORXT01006162-ORXT01006162.1-marine-metagenome-genome-assembly--contig:-NODE-6162-length-11290-cov-12.002140_pt1 | contig 11290 bp, 9 predicted proteins | sample MGYA00237868_ERZ511482 | MGnify/ENA metagenome assembly ERZ511482
TCTGGGACGTCACACGTTTCAGTGGAGAGCCGCGAGGTCGTGAGGGTCAGGAGCTACGCTGGGTTGAACTGGCTGAACTGAACACGCTACGTTTTCCGGATGCCAATCAAAGCACGGTTGATGCATTGCTGGCCCGTAGTTAATGCGTCTGAAACGGCCTAGCCTAGAAGCCCGTAGTACCCGTTGCTCAGAGACTCGCCCCACAGCATCGCTATCCACCCGGCTGCTGCCAGATAGGGGCCGAAGGGCATGGGGATGTTCTTGTCTCGGCCGGTAACCGCGATGATGGCAACGCCTACTACAGCGCCTACCAGAGAAGAGACCAGAATAATAATCGGTAATACTTGCCAGCCAAACAGCGCACCCAGCGCGGCAAGCAGCTTGAAGTCGCCATAGCCCATGCCTTCTTTCCCGGTGATAACCCTGAACAGCTGATAAACAGTCCATAGCACCATGTAGCCGGCGGCTGCGCCGATAACTGCTGAGGGCAAGTCTGCGAAAACAGGCAGGAAAGCGGCCAGTAATCCGATCCACATCAACGGCAGTGTCATGTTGTCGGGTAGTAACTGATGGTCTATATCGATCATGGACATCGACACCAGAAACCACGTGACCACGAGACCCAGGGCCGCCTGAGGCGTAGGACCAAATTGCCAGGCAACCACGAGAGATAGCAGCATCGTGACTACTTCCACGATGGGGTAGCGCAGGGAAATAGGGTGCTTGCAATTGCCGCATTTGCCACCCAGCATCAGATAGCTCAACACCGGTATGTTTTGCCAGGCCGAGATCTCTTTATGGCAGCCAGGACAGCGAGAGCGAGGCACCGCAAGGTTAAAGGGTTCAGTGGATGCCTGCGATACGACCGCTGGGGCTGAAGCGATGTTGCTGACAGCATCAGACTGCAACGTATCAGCCGCAGTTTCAGTTTTACTGGATTGGACTTGCGCTATTGCTAAGTCATCCACACCAGTAAACTGGGTGGCATGTTCACTCAGATACTCATCTACACCTTCCTTCCAGCCGCGCTCCATCATGATAGGCACACGATGAATGACAACATTCAGAAAGCTGCCAACCATGAGGCTGACGAACGCTACAATGCCATAGAAGACTATGGCGTTGTGCTGGAAAAGATCTAGGATGGACATGGCAAGAGTATGGATCCGAACGCAGGTAAGTGCAAAGTAACGTTAATGCAAGTCCATTGCCTGTTTGAGGCGATACTGCCTAGAACGCGTCGCCCATCTTGAAGATCGGCAGATACATACCTACCACCAGGCCACCAATGACCACGCCGAGGAAAGCCATGATCATAGGCTCCATGAGAGAGGTCATGGCATCTACCGCGTTATCCACTTCTTCTTCATAGTAGTCGGCAACCTTGGCCAGCATGTCGTCGATAGAGCCAGACTCCTCGCCGATGGATACCATTTGAACAACCATGTTGGAGAAAAGACCAGAGCTTTCTATGGAAGTCGTCAGGCGCTGACCTGTTGCCGCCTCGTCCTTCATCTTAATGATAGCTTTTTCGAATACGGAGTTACCAGCGACACCGGCAACCGACTCCATCGCCTCTACCAGTGGGACGCCGGCCTTGGACATGGTAGCCAGTGTACGCGCGAATCGAGCAGTCGCTGCCTTGACTACGATGTCGCCAAACACGGGAGCCTTGAGGATAGCTCTGTCCAAAAGTTCAGAAAAAGCCTTGGAGCGCTTTTTTGCCTGTATAAACACCCAGACGGTGAGTCCTATTCCACCGAACAAGACATACCACCACTTCTGCATGAATTCGGATGCGTTAACAATCATTTTGGTGAAAGCGGGTAGATCACCACCCATACCGACAAACAGATCTTCAAATTGAGGTACTACAAATACCAATAGTATTGCGGTCACGATAAACGCTACTATCAAGACTGCCACTGGGTAGAACATGGCTTTCTTTATCTTCTTTTTTAGGGACTCCGATTTTTCCTTATAGCTGGCAATTTCACCCAGCAAGGTTTCAAGGGTACCTGATTGCTCTCCAGCCTCGGTCAAACTGCAAAACAGATCATCGAACTGATCAGGGTATTTGCGTAACGCGTTGGTGAGATTACTGCCAGACTCAACCTCCGCCTTGATACCGTTTACCATGTCACGCATGGACTTGTTATCCATACCGTTGGCAACAATTTCGAACGATTGCACCATGGGTACACCAGCACCCATCATGGTCGTTAGCTGACGGGCAAAAATAGCGATATCGCCAGCTTCAATTTTTTGCTTACCGCCAAATTCCTTGCGCTTTTTTCGTATCTTCGTGGGAATAATTCCCTGGCGACGGAGCTTGGCTTTAACCAACTCTGCGCTGGGGCTGGAAATGTAGCCTTTTTGCTTGCTTCCGGTAGTATTCTTGCCTTCCCACTCAAACAGTATCGCAGACTTCGCCGCTGACTTTGCCATGATCTAGTCCTTGGTTACGCGGTTGGCTTCTTCTAGGCTCATCACGCCCTGAGCAACTTTTTTCAAGGCGGACTCTCTCAGATCAGGAATTTTTTCAGCTTTAGCCTGATGTGCAATTTCAATCGCGTTACCGCCTGCCATGATGATCTTGCCGATCTCTTCACTGATCTTCATGACCTGGTAGATACCGACTCGTCCTTTGTATCCTTTGTTGCATTTTCCACAGCCAACAGCCTTGAATATCTTGAGATTATCCACTACATCCTCCTCGAACCCCTCGGCGAGTAGCAGGTCTCTGGGGATTGCATCCTCAGGAGCTTTACAAGCCTCGCACAGTCTTCGACCCAAACGCTGGGCTATGATCAACGACACTGCTGTAGCAATATTAAACGGAGGCACACCCATATTGATCAATCGCGATAATGTTTGAGGCGCGTCGTTGGTATGCAGGGTAGACATAACCATATGACCTGTTTGCGCAGCTTTCACCGCGATACTAGCCGTCTCCAGATCACGAATCTCACCAACCATGATTACATCGGGATCCTGACGCAGGAATGACTTGAGCGCTTCCGCGAAGGTTAACCCTGCTTTCACATTGACATTAACCTGATTGATACCAGCTAGATTTATCTCAGCCGGGTCCTCTGCGGTTGATATGTTGGTGCCTGGCTCATTAAGTATGTTCAAGCCTGTATAGAGCGATACCGTCTTACCACTACCTGTGGGGCCAGTTACCAGTATCATCCCGTAAGGGTTGGCCAATGCATCCATATACAACTTCTTTTGCTCAGGCTCGTAGCCTAGTGCATCGATACCCAGCTGTGCACTGCTTGGGTCGAGAATTCGAAGTACTGTCTTTTCACCAAACAGCGTGGGGCAGGTATTGACTCGAAAATCTATCGCTTTGGTTTTCGAGATCTTCAGCTTGATACGACCATCCTGAGGTACACGTCTCTCTGAGATGTCCATGCGGGACATGACTTTGATACGAGCTGTCAGGCGACCGGCCATGGCAAGTGGGGGGTGCACTACTTCCTCTAATACGCCATCAACGCGAAAGCGGATGCGAAATATCTTTTCGTAGGGCTCGATATGGATGTCGGAAGCTCCTTTCTTTATTGCATCCAGTAATACTTTGTTTACGAACCGAACAATGGGTGTTTCATCGACTCCAGAGTCGTCTTCCTCAATTTTCCCAGCATCTTGATTATCAACCTCCAGATCGAAACTGTCGTCAAGACCTTCCGAAAGCGCATCACTACCTTCCAGTGCTTTAGTGCGAAGCTCAGCTAGTTTTGTTTCCTCCACCACAACTGCTTCAACACTAAGGCCTGAGGCGAACTTGTACTTATCTAATGGTTCGCTATTTGTAGGATCAGATATCGCAATGAATAGTCTAGAGCCGCGCTTCGCTATCGGAATTGCGTTTTGCGTATTCAGCAATTCCTCCTTCATATATTCAGCAGGAAGTGACTCAGGTTGTATAGTAGCGAGATCAAACACCGGAAGGCCAAAGTCAGATGCCAGGTATTGTGCTACGGCCACATCGTTGACTTCTCCCGTAGCCATCAATGCAGTAAGGAAAGGAAGCTTCTTTGATTTACTGTTTCCGGACGCTGCAGTGGCGGTTTCTGCCGTAACAAGGCCCTGATTAACCAACTGTCTGGCTATTCCGTTTAAGGTGCTAGTGCTTGTCATTGTTTGATCTCGCAGAGTCGTAGGAAGGCCACGACGTAATATCACTAATTGTGTGTAGAATCGGCAGAGTCTTGGGGTGCTTTAGCGTTTTATGACAAGCGAATGTCAGGCCCTGTCGTAGTCGGCTATTTACGCTACGGAAATCAAAGCCCTAATAATGTTGTACTCCTGGGATATGCATCCAGGGGAGTACTGGCTTTATAGCGGCAAAATTAGTACTGTGAATCCTGTATCGAGATCAGGCTGGAAAAATGTGTCCTTACGCATTGTAATGCTTTCTGCTTAATAGCTAACAACAAACTCGCTAAAGATGGGGTGTTTATGTTCTGCCGTAATTCATATTCAATTATTGTTGATTAACCAGAGTTGCATCAGAGAATTCTGATGCAACTGTGAAGCTGATTATCAGAAAGACGGTTTCGTAGTATTATCAACAATATTTCGTAGGCGCAATACGACATGTGCCGCCCACCGCCCACGAGAGTGACCCGGTCGCAGCATCGCGGATCGGTTGCAATTCGTAGGTTGCTGAATTTAACTTGGTATTGGCAGTAATTCGAATGATGGCAGTCGTTGTTAACAGCTCTGCGTTGGTTATTAGAGGTAACGATGTGAATATGGTGGGAACGATTCCAACCTTGTCCCAGGAATCGCAGTCCGTCAGCGCGCTTTTTGACTGGATACAGGTAGATAAAGATGTTTTTGCGACAAGGGCACTATTCACAATTTCTGTGAACTGTGCTCGCTTCGTATAGGTGCCATATTGCGGTACTGCGATGGCGGCTAATATGCCGATGATTGCTATGACAATCATTAGCTCGATGAGAGTAAATCCTTGTTGAACCGGTCTTAAAGATCTCCTGCCCTTCAGTTTCAACTCGCTCATGATATATGTTAGTTTTGAAATGAAAAAAGGATGGTGCTTATGCACCATCCTTTGGTATTAACTTACTTGAACAGCAGATGGAAAATTAGCAGTAACGTGTTGCTGCCTGCTTGCAACCACTGGCCGGATCTACGACCCAAACCATTGTGTTAGCGCCATTGTCGTAAGTTCCGTCGATTTTGTAATTCACTGAGTTGAGTGCGCCGATAGAGCCCATTGTGAGTGAAATAACACCACCATTTTCAGCCAACAAGGCGCTAGCTACGTTTGTAGCACCGGTTACTGAAGCCTCAGTTACACCGATTTCACCCCAAGTGTCACAAGCTGTTGTGTCTTGCTCTGTCTGCAAGCAAACATCAACGCCCGTTTTGACAGGTGAAGTCATTGAAACAACCTCAGCAAACTTTGCACGCTTTGTATACTGACCATACTGAGGAACAGCTACTGCTGCCAGGATACCGATGATCGCGATTACGATCATGAGTTCGATTAGTGTAAAACCTTTTTGTGTCTTAACCATTTTCGGTCTATCTCCAGAGATTTAGATTTGATGTAGACCGGTGTCAAGCCAAGCCTACGAACGATGTATCGTCCTTGAGGACAAATGGTTAAGTGCATTGCTTGTGCCAAGCAGAATTTCGTTGATACATCCTGATAAATTCCATTTAAAACAATGATTTATATGAATAGTGAATCACGTCTGCTTTGAACTGGTCCATGTCTTGCGATGACAACTTTGTCATTGAGTGACAACAGCCCTGTCACTAGTTGCACAAAGGTAGTAACAGGGTGGCCATGAAGGCGATAGTTACCGGGGAAGAACACTGGCCTGATGCTCAAAGGGCGAATGTCTAACCCGATAATGTGATCGAGTTGCTGTTTTAGCCCTTGCCCGAAGCATCATCAATGCCGTACTGCGCAATGCGATAGCGTATCTGCCGGTAAGTCATGCCCAGAGTCTTGGCCGCCTCCTTACGGTTCCAGCGAGTATTTTCCAACGCATCCAGAATCAACCTTCGTTCGGCTGCGTGGGTGTTCTTTATGAGCGATGCATTGTCTGTGATAGCCATGGCCGAGTCGTGACCTGCGATGTCTGCTGTCAGGTTGATGTTTAAATCAGACATTTCGATGATTGTTGATTCGCTCAATGCCATGGCTCTTTCCAGAATATTTTCCAACTCTCTGACATTACCCGGAAACTGATAGGCCATGAGATGAGTTTCTGCGTCGGGCGACAATAAGCCAGGTGTGGCATTGTTATCATTCAGGGCTATGTTCATCAGAACATGACGGGAGATATCGGGCACGTCTTCGCAACGCGCTCGCAGGCTGGGTGCTTCAATACTAATCACGTTCAAGCGGTAGTACAAATCGTGCCGGAACGAGCCATTGGTCACTTCGCTGTTAAGGTCCTTGTGGCTGGCACTCAGAATTCTAACGTCCGTATCAATTTCATCCGTACTCCCCACAGGGCGAACTGCTCGTTCCTGAATAGCCCGGAGTAATTTTACCTGCATCTGTAGCGGAAGCTCAGCTACTTCATCGAGGAACAAGGTGCCACCTTCAGCGCGTTTGAACAAACCATCATGGTCAGCTTGTGCACCGGTAAAGCTTCCTTTTCTGTGGCCGAACATTTCGCTTTCCATAAGCTCTGATGGAATTGCACCACAGTTGATAGCGATAAAGGGATGGTCAGAACGTATGCTGTTTTCGTGTATCAGCCGAGCAATAAGTTCTTTTCCGGTACCTGATTCTCCGGTAATCCAGACGGGTGCGTTGGTTCGTGCAACCTTCGCTATCATAGAGCGCAGAGCACGCATGGGTTCAGACTTGCCAATCAGTTTTCCTGCGCCGATTTCTGAATGAGGTGATGTAGCGTCTTTGGAACGACCGGACAACGTCGTTAACGATGAACCAGTTTCACTAAAAATCTCAGTACGCGCTCCAGACACGCTCTCTGTACGTTGAGATGCAGTGGTGGAAGCTTGCTGAAGCGTGGTTATTAGATCCGGGTTTTTTGAAGCATGAGTCTGTTCTGTTAACGCTTTGTCTGCGACTGACTTAAACGTGTCGTTGTTGGCGGCAGGTGCGCCAGGTTTATTTGCCAGCATGTCGGTGCTACCGACGGCCTGCAGTACCAGCCGTCGCAATAACTTCAAATCCACAGGCTTTGATACGAAATCAAACGCTCCGTTCTTCATCGCCTCCACAGCAGCATTCATGTTCCCGTGAGCGGTGATCACAGCAACCGGTAGCGCGGGCTGTACATTTTGCACGTGCTTGACGAATTCAACACCGTCGCCATCTGGCAGCTTCATGTCTGTCAGACAGACATCGAACGTATAGGCCTCCAATAGGTGTCGTGCTTCATCAAGATTGGCTGCTGTGTGAGTATCGACACCAATACGATCCAGAGACAAAGCAATCAGCTCACGAATATCAGGTTCGTCATCAATGATCAGGGCGGTAGGGTTCTGGCTCACGCTGCCATGTCCTGAGCGGCCACCAGCGTCACTCTGAAATGAGCTCCCATCTCGCTGGGCAGGCTCTCAACTGCCGCTTTGTTCAATTCGCACAGTTCTCGGATGATGAATAACCCCAGTCCTGTACCGGCATGGTGCGTAGAGTAGAAAGGCTCAAACAGTTTTTCCCTGTCCATGTCGGATATCCCGTTGCCATCGTCCATCACATCAATGATAGTGCCACGGTCTGATTTCCAGCACGTGATGGTTAGCGATATTGCAGCTCCCTGATTGTGTAGCTGCGCATTGGTACACAGATTCCATAGAACCTGATCCAGATGTGCCGGATCAACGGTGGCTCGAACAGGTTCGGTGTGCACAATGAGTTGTTCATCGTTCAGTGCATGTTCTGCGGAGAATCGTCTGGCAAAGTCTGCCACGAGTACATCGATGTCAACCAGCTCGCTTCGCACCTGTTGTCGGTTGGACAGCTGAAGCACATCTTCAATGATCCGGTTTATTCTCGATGTATGGCGTCTAGCAATTTTTAACAGCTCGGCGTCTTTCGCGTCGAGCGTGGGGGATTCTTCAATCAACTGTACGGCATGTGATATGGCACCTAACGGATTTCTGATCTCATGCGCAATGCTTGCAGACAATCTGCCCAATGAGGCCAGCTTGAGCTGTTGAAACTGTTTACGGATATGCGCATGATCATCCAGCTTGATCAGCATGCCGCCTTCGGATATCGGAATATACTGCGGCAGTACACTCTGGCCGGTATTCTCGATAGTGAAAGGTCGAGTTTCACGGGTGGGCGATCGTTCAGACGAGTTCAGACTGTCCAGTAGCTCTTTGCACAGTTTGCGAAGATGCAAGGGCATGGGCACGAACTCGGCTGACAGCAGTGCCCGTGCGGTGTCGTTAATCAGCTGAACATAGCCGTGTTTGTCGATGACAACCACACCGGAATCCAATTCTCGAATGATCTCCTCGTTCAGCTGGGCAATCTGACGCACATCCAGTACAACTCGTGAGTGAGAAGGCTTGACCAATTGCTGATGCATCAGTTTTCGCAGCGGAACGCTCATGACCCAGGCAGTAGCAAAAAGCAGAGCGCCCAGCACCGCTGCTGCCTCAAAATTCGCCTCATCACTATTCACCAGCAGTTTGGCGAGTAGTTCTTCACCCATGACAACCATCGTGGCAATGGCCGCAAATAGCAGTGCATGTCGCACTGTCGCTAGCTGGCTCAATAACGCCAGATTAATCAGTAGTAGAGGCCCAAGGCCACTCTGCACGCCACCGCTGGAATACATGAGGCCTCCAATCAAGAGTATGTCGAGGTAGTTCTGCAGAAAAAACTGAGTGGTTACCAGCGGTTTTTGTAATCTGATCAGCAAGACGAAGGTGAGAGTGGCGACCAGATAAGCGAGGTGCACTACTTCAAACAGGATGCCGTCACGCGAACCCAGCGTCAGCTGATTGTCCGCCAGGTAGTACACGGCAGCGAGCACGAGCAGTAACAACAAGCGGTACTGGTTGAAAAGTCGCAACGAAGCCCAGTCGGGCGTATGTACCGACCCGCTTTCCTGACTGAATCGAGCCGTTACCGGTTGAACGCTCACGTTGTTCCGCTTTTACACATGGGTAAGAGCGTGAAACGCAATAACCAGACCACTCGCACGGCCGAAAAACAGTCAATGCGTGATCAGCTACACATTGTTTCTGGCAGGTGCGTCAGACGCGGTAAATGCAGGTTAGCGCGTATCCGTATCAGCAAAGGCTCAAACAGGAGCCCCCGGGCGGTTCGATGACCAGGTAGCAGCCCGACATCAGCTCTGGCTGAAATCTCTGACGGCAGGGTGCTCCGGGTCAGTCAAAGCCAGAACCCGCAAGGTATCCTGCTGCAGATCCAGCTGGCCCAGAGACTGATAAGCACCGGCCATGAGAGCCAGCGCGTTGGGCAGATGCCGAGAGCCATCAAAGTGCTCAAGCATGTAATTGACCCGATTGATCACGGCTACCATCGCGCCTCGCTGGTAGTAGAAACGTGCGGTCGTGAGCTCATGCTGTGCCATTTCGTCCTTTAAAAAGACCATTCTGGCCAGCGCATCTTCGCTGTATTTACTGTCCGGGAAACGCCGAACTAGTGTGTCGAACTCTGCAAAGGCTGCGCGCAGCCACTGCTGGTTAACCTTGGACATGTCACGCGGGAACAGCCGCTCCATGGTGGAGCCACCTCTGGCAAACTGGCTGACACCCTTTATGTAGTAGGCGTAATCGATGTTCTCACTGCGCGGATACAGCTTGATAAAACGATCTGCCGAGCTGATGGCATTGTCGAATTCATCCTGCTTCAGGTAGGCGTAGGCGATGTCCAGCTGCGCCTGCTGGGTATAGCTACCAAACGGGTAGCGGGCGCCGAGAGTCTCAAATGTGCTGATTGCACTCAGGAAATCGCCCTGATTGAGTGATCGCTTCGCAACCTGGTATAGCTGCTCGGCCGTGGCTTCGCTCGCCAGAATACGCTCTCGGGCGGTACAACCCGACAGAATTGCACTACTGAAGCTGATTCCCACCAGACTAATGGCGAGTATGCGTGAGAACTTGAGTATCATTGGAAAAGTATAGCCTTTCACGCGCCCATTCTCATTAACTAAACAGAAGAAACATCTGGCCATCGAGACATCACCCTTGACCGATAATGCTGCAATCCCGTCTGTCGAAAACCACCAAGGAGCTGAACCTGTGCAGGTATCGGCTGAGTGGGCTGGCAAGCGTCTGGATGCGGTAGCCGCACTGGTGTACCACAGTTACTCCCGAAACCGGCTGCAAAGTTGGATACAGGATGGCTACCTGACGGTAAATGGTGGCACTGGGCGCTGCAAGGACAAGGTGCTGGGCGGTGAGATGCTGTGTTTGCAACTACCAGCCGATTTACTGGCAGAAACGCTGGCAGACGCCGAAGGTAACCCCCTGAGCAGCATGGTGGCAGAAGCCATCGAGCTGCCCATCGTCTACGAAGACGACCATATTCTGGTCATCAACAAACCGGCGGGGCTGGTTATGCACCCCGCACCGGGTAATCGTACCGGGACGTTACTCAATGGACTGCTTCACCATGATTCATCGCTGTACGGTGTGCCCAGAGCAGGCATTGTTCATCGTCTTGATAAAGAAACCTCTGGGCTTTGCGTGGTGGCCAAGACCCTTGAATCGCACACGCATCTGGTTCGCCAGCTGCAGGCACGGGAAATGGGACGCAACTACACCGCCGTCGTGGTCGGGGAAGTGCCGATCAACGGCACCATCAATGCGCCAATAGGACGTCACCCGCGGGACAGAAAACGCATGGCCGTGAGCGATGCCGGCAAGGTTGCCATTACTCATTATGAATGCGTCGAGCGATACCGTGGCTGTGCCCGTGTATCCGTAAGGCTTGAGACCGGCCGTACCCATCAGATTCGTGTGCACATGACGCATATCGGTTACGCACTGATCGGCGATCCTGTCTATGGCCGACGGCTGGCCGTGTTACCCCGACAACTGACCGATGTGGACGCCGTCGCCGGTTTGAACCGACAGGCGCTGCACGCGCACAAGCTGACACTGGTGCACCCTGCCACTGAAGAGCTAATGACGTTTGATTCTGAACTGCCCGACGATCTACAGAATCTGTGCGATGTACTCAGAGTCGTGGCAGAGCAGGCGTTACGCGAAGACGCGGACAAAGAGCGCTAAGCCTGGCCATGGAAACACAAAGCCTGCCTTTCGCCAGCCTGACCTCGTT
>ENA-ORXT01006163-ORXT01006163.1-marine-metagenome-genome-assembly--contig:-NODE-6163-length-11289-cov-5.696397_pt1 | contig 11289 bp, 8 predicted proteins | sample MGYA00237868_ERZ511482 | MGnify/ENA metagenome assembly ERZ511482
AATAAATTTTATATCAAGGTAGATGCAGACAATCAGGTAGATGAACTACCAGTAATGACCGCAGAAAATAATAATGACCTTAGAATTAATGGTGAACGTGGGATCAGCGTTTATATTACCGGAAGCGGTATTGAGCCGGCTTATCCACGAGAATATGCGATTGTAGATAACATCACCGATTTCACTTTAATTGCTCGAACCCTAGATCCGTTGGGAGCCGCAAAAAATTATTTATTAGAACTCGATACTACTGAATTGTTTAACAGTCCCCTTATCAAACGAGCAACGATTAATCAATCAGGTGGTTTGATCAAATGGCAGCCGGAAATTGATTGGCAAGAAGAGGAAGTATATTACTGGCGAGTAAGTCCAGATAGTGTATCCGTAGATCTTTCTACCAATTGGATGAATAGTTCATTTGTATATTTGCCAGAAGGAGGTAATGGAAAGAATGAAGGGTGGAATCATAGTCATTACTATCAGCTAGCGGATAATTTGTATGACAATTTAACTATAGAAGAAGGAAGCCGAAAGATGAATTTTGCGGATGATGTTAGAGATATTAGAATAAAAAGTAGAGTTCCAATATCAGGAGATAATCCTGCTTTTTTCCATAATGGACAGAGGTTTGGTACGCCATATTTATGGACCATTCAAGCTGGATTACAGGTTGCGGTCCTGAATGGGACTACTGCTAGATACTGGATAAACCCTCCTAAAGACGCGGATGGATTTGGAGATTACCGAAGCTTTGGACATAGTGGTCAAATGGTTGTCTTCCCTTACAAAACAAATACATCAGAGGAGAGAAGAGATTTATTAAACTTATTAGTTGATACCATTCCAGATGGTACTTACGTGGTTATTTACTCCGTTCAGAGAACACTAAATGCAGATTATTCGCCGGAACTATGGGCTCAGGACTCGATTGACCTGGGCTATAACTTATTTAGTATATTGGAGGAACAGGGAGCTACAGATGTGAGAAAACTGGCTACAAGAGGTGCTGTTCCTTATGTATTTTCTTATAAAAAGGGAGAGGGTAAAATCTCTGAAGGTATCGCAGCAGACATTAACGACGTCATTACAGTAGAACAAGGATTGACCGGTTTTTGGTTTGAAGGAACTGCAGCTTCCGAATCTATTGGACCAGCCTCTTCGTGGGATGAGCTAGAGTGGAAGAATGAAACGGGCAATCCGAACAGTGAAACTGATACAACGAGTATTTCAATTTTTGGACTTAATAGTTCACTAAGAATTGATTCTATTATTTATGAGAGGGTGACAGATGAAGTGTTTTCTCTTAGTTCCATAGACGCTAATCGATTTCCCTACTTGAGAATTGAGTACAACTCTTCAGACGTTATAAATAATACTAGTGCGACCCTTGATTATTGGCGTATTAAATATACAGGATTGCCAGATGCGGTTATCAATGCTGCTAGCAGATTTGCGATTTCTACCGATACAATTACGCAAGGCGATATATTTAGCTTTGAATATGATGTTGAAAATATTACTAAACATGATATGGACAGTTTATTGGTAAAATATACCATTACCGATAACAACAATAATATCATTAGCTGGCAAAATCGTCAAAATACTTTGGCAGGTCTATCCACTCTATCAGTAGCTACTAACGTAGAAACAAGAGATTTATCTGGTTTACAAACCTTACGAATAGAGCTTAACCCCGATGGAGATCAACCGGAATTAAGTACGGCTAATAATTTCATTTCGTTTTCGTTTTTCGTAAATGGCGACCAGGTGAATCCATTGGTAGATGTAACGTTTGATGGAATTCATATTATGCACGGAGATATTGTCTCCACTAAACCAGAAATTGTTGTTTCTTTAAAAGACGAGAATCAATTTTTAGCTTTATCAGATACAACATATATGCGAATACTATTGACCTATCCTGATAATTCCACGCGCGAAATTTTATACGAAGATCCTAATCTTTCTTACTTTCCTGGTACGAATCCACAAGATAAGGCGGAATTAAGGTACACCCCTACTTTTAATCAGGATGGCATCTATCATCTGATAGTACAAGCTGAAGATGCCAGTGGAAATGCTAGCGGTGAACTGGATTACAAGACGGCTTTTGAAGTAGTTACCAAGAGGGCCATCTCTAACGTCCTCAATTATCCTAATCCTTTTTCTACCAGCACCCGATTTGTTTATACACTAACGGGAGATGAATCACCAGACACCTACAAAATTCAGATTTTAACCGTCAGTGGAAAAGTAATAAGGGAAATTACCCAAGATGAAATAGGTCCATTACGAGTCGGAACCCACCAAACAGATTACACATGGGATGGAACGGACGAATTTGGGGGTAGGCTGGCGAATGGCGTCTATTTGTACCGTATGGTGACAAAAGACGAAGATGGAAGTGAGTATGAAAAAATAAATACGGCTGCCAACAAATTTTTCACTCAAGATTTTGGCAAGTTGGTAATTATGCGGTAATAAACTTCTGGATAATTTTTATTATAGAATAAGTGAAGGGAATTCTAAATACTAGACTTCTGCGATTTAACTGATGGGCTAATGGTGTAAAAAAAACTGGAAGGTTCTTTTTCACCCAATTAGTTATAATTCGAGTTTGTTGAAAACGCTTTGAAGTATAATTAATATGAGCCAGATTAATTAAGTATCCTGCAATAATTTTATTTATTTTCGTTGTACTCCATGTTTTATTCGTAGTGTAACGAGCATCTTCCTGATGATAAAGTCCAGCTTTTTGAAGAGAAGCAGTATACTTAGCGGCGGCAGTTGGAAAAGTTCTTATTAGACGACTAAAAACCTTTAATCTATCTTGATGCCACTCCTCATGGAAATAAAATGTTTTCTGATCTTTATGAATTCTAAAAATGGCAACTGGATATTCAATTTCTTTTATGTGACCATTTAGAGCGATTCTAACATATAAGTCACGATCCATCGTAATATTAAAGTTCTCATCAAGCAATCCAATTTCTTGTAGCACAGATTTTCGAAAATAGCAAGCGGGTTGACAAAAAGGGGAAGAAATTAAATAATTCAATTCATCTTTATCAACGGGTCTACCCACTAATCCTTTTTCTCCGTTCTGTTCCAAGTTCCACCCGTTAGCACTTACCATCAAACTATCGGTATGTTGATGAAAGGCTTTTGCAATCTCAAAAAGTGCATTTTCAGTTAGTAAATCATCACTATTTAGCCAGTTAATAATTTCTCCGGTAGCCACTTTTATTCCTTTATTTATGGCGTGAGATTGTCCTCGATCTGGTTGACTTCGCCAGTAATTAATTTTCTCTTCATATTTTTTTATTATTTCTATTGTGTTATCTGTACTTCCTCCATCAATAATTATATACTCTAAATTTGGGTAATTTTGAGAGATAACTGAAATAATAGTATCTTCTATAAATTCACCTTGATTAAAAGAAGGCGTTATTATTGATATTTTTGGATAACTATCGGTCTTGTCAATCATAAATAATTTAATTCTATCAGTTCCTCGCCTGCTAGTTCTTGAAATTTTTCCAGTAGTTCAGGTGAAAATCCTGATTTATAATTTCCAGTAATTCCTTTTCTGAGAAAGTTTCCTTTAGGGTTAAAGTGAACGTTATATTTTCCAAAAATCTCTTCTTTTTTTTTCATCTGTTGAAAAGAATTTCCTTCCATAATTATCCGTAAGTCTTTTTCTGTTCTTTCTAATTCTACAAACTCACAAATTTTTTTTAGTTCTGATAGAGGATCATTTAGCAACAATTCGTATCGAATTCTGAGAATTTTTGCTTCGTATGGATTATCCAACCACGCTCTGGTATGCTCTTGCCAGGAGCAGGGGAATAAACCTTTATCTTTTATTACTATCTCTTGTAAGGTTATAAGCTTATTCATGTTAAGGTGCATTTGATAATAAGACCATAAGACATCTCTACCATCTCTTACCAAATGAATAACTTTCTGATAGTTTGGTAACGGTAAATGATGCGTTTTAAAATACATCGTTTTATAAAATCGCTGATAAAATTTTGAATTGTGAACATCTGGTACTATTGTCTGAGATAGTAAATCGCTAAGATTATTAGTGTCCATATTTAAAATGAGTCCTGTAATAATGTTTTGTAACCATGTATTTCCAGATTTTGGATACCCAGCTAAAAAAACATCTTGCTCTTTTGTATCATCTATGGAAAAATAATGGTGATAGACCATACGATTATGGAGTCTTGTTTCGATCACCTTAGTAATGTATGATTTAGGCTGAAATATAAAATTAAGAAAATTTTTAACGGTCATGGTTTTACTTTTTTGTATTATTCACATACCAATAATATTCAACTAAAAGTCCCTTATGTGTTTGAGGTAATTTCCCTGTAGAATAAAAATTTCCATTTTGCACATTTAATTTATAAGCATTCATTAATATATCACTATCTTTCCGATTCATCTGAACATAAACATGCATAAAGTAACTTCCTTTATTTAACGGAAGCTTATTGATAACACAGCTAATTTGACCTGATTGGGATAAATTAAAAAACTCTCCATCACTTAATAGATTATTACAAATAAATAAAATCCGATTTGAAGCGTCTACAATTTCTAATCTAACAATTAAACTTTGAATTAAAGGGAAAGTCGATTTATAATTTAATACCACTTTTAACCATTGTCCTGCAAATAAAGTATTGATATAGTTACCTTTTTCATCCTCAATATGTACCGATTCTATTCTGACAGTACCATTTCCACTTCTATCATTGGGAGATTGACTAACAGCTGAAGCGGTAGAAAACATAGTTTCCAAAAACTTTTTCACCATAAGGGAAGACTCCCCCTGATGAATAATCTCTCCATTTTGCAGAACAATCGAAGAAGTACATAGCTTTTGAATAGCATCAAGATTATGGCTAACAAAGATGATGGTTCGTCCTCCTTTAGCGACCTCGCTCATTTTGCCTAAACACTTTTCTTGAAATGCGATATCTCCGACTGCCAATACTTCATCAATAATCAAAATTTCCGGTTCCAGATGAGCAGCTACTGCAAAAGCCAATCGAACATACATTCCTGAAGAATAATGTTTTACTGGAGTATCAATAAACTGATTAATTTCCGAAAATGCGACTATATCATCAAATTTATCTTTTATTTCTTGCCGACGCATTCCCAACAAAGAACCATTCAGAAAAACATTTTCTCTGCCAGTAAGTTCCGGATGAAAACCGGTTCCAATTTCTAGTAAAGACGCGACTCTTCCGGTTATTTCTACATTACCCGTAGTAGGAGTCGTAATACGAGATAGAATTTTTAGCAGGGTACTTTTTCCCGCACCGTTTCCACCGATGATTCCCAATACATCGCCTTGATTAACTTCAAAGGAAATATCCCGCAGTGCCCAAAAATCAGTATTTATAGCTTGTTCTTTTCTTCTAGAAAACAGATTACAAATCGTACTGCGCAGATCTCCCATTGCGGATTTCCCCAGTTGATATTTTTTAGAGATATTCTCTACTTTAATTACTGTTTCTTTCATGTTCCCCTTAGATTATATCCGCGATGACTCGTTCCATTCGGCTGAAATAAATCCATCCCGAAATAAATAATAGTAATAGAATTCCTAATGATAACCAAATGTATGGTGGGAATTCACTCGTACCTAATAAACTCCAACGCATCCCTTCGACTACACCAGCCAACGGATTTAAAAAAAACAAGAACTGATATTTTTCCGGGACTGCACTCGCTGGAAATGCAACGGGCGTTGCATACATTCCTATTCGTAATACTAATGGCATCACATGCTGAAAATCTCTGAAACGAATGGTGAGTGCCGAAACCCAAATACCCGAAGCTATCCCAGCCAGAATGGCCAGAAAAACAAAAAAGGGTAACCAGATAAGTTGTATCGTTGGTGGGTATTGATAAATGACCATCAACACTGCTAAACATAGCAATACAATCCCAAAATCAATTAAACTCGTAAACGTCTTAGATAACGGCAAGACTAAGCGGGGAAAGTAAATTTTCTTAATCATCTCCTGAGCATTTAACACAGATCGTCCCGAATCTGCAGCTAAACTGGCAAAAAAAGTCCAGCCACATAATCCAGCCAAGGTATACAAAGAATGAGGAATACCCATTGTATCCACTTTAGCCACCGTTCCAAATATAAAACTTAATACCACTAATGTAATTATCGGATTAATAAGTGCCCAAATAAATCCTAAAAAAGATTGTGCATATTTCACTCTAAAATCTCGCCATGCGAGCATCAAAAGTAGTTCCCGATATTCCCATATTTCTACTACTCTTGAGTAAAAAGATGGTACTTCAGATGAAGACACAATTTTATAATTACTCATCAAAATTTTTATTTATTTATTACAAAGGTAACGATAGTTTTGATGCTACGCCTCCCTAGATTCAACATTGATATCATCTTTCTGCATATACCAGTTAACTTGTACCATCCCTTCTAGAGTAATTGTGCCAATTAAAAAGAAGTTCATTTCAAAACTTATAGCAAAATTAAAAAATCCTAAGCGTTCAGTTTTTCTTTCTTAGTAAACTTCTTAGTTCCTTTTTCAGTGATTCTCATTAGAAAAGATTACATTTTTTTTGTAATCTTGTTGGATTGTTTAAATAGCTTTAATAATGTATTAACAAAATATATAGTACCATGAAAAAAGTGCATCAATTTGACAATGGAGTAAAAGTATTTGATTATCATCTACTACCGATTCAGAGGAAGCGTTATGAAAAACGAAATGTTCATGAAGAAGACGAAGAGGACATATTTATTAAAATAGTTGAGAACTTAAAAAAAGACTCAATATATATAAGCATTGGTACTGCTATTGGTTATTATCCATTATTAGCTAAAAAATTAAAGGATGACATTCTGATTCATTGCTTTGAAGCACTTCCAAACCATTTACTTTACTTAAAAGAGAATATCAAATTAAATGGTTGGAAACAGGACAACTTTTTCATTCATGGATTGGCTGTTTCTACAATATTTGGAAAAGTAGCATTTGAAAACAAATCATATGCAAGTTCAGTTATTCATAATCCTGTTAAGCTACCAACGAAAATTTACATTAAGAATATTGTAAAAAAACTGTTAGGTATATCTCCTTCATTATCAGTAACAGAGGTGCAAGCTATTCCAATGATTAACATTTTCACCTTTACAGAATCAAAAACTATTGATTTCGTACAGATGGATATTCAAGGACATGAACAATCTGTCTTAGAAAAATACTTTTCAGATATTGGTTCAAGTGATATGGTAATAAAATCTTTTCTAATTGGTACACATGGTATTATTATCCACAACACGTGCATAAAACTTTTTGAAAATAATGGATACAAAATTGTAATTAATGAGTTTGAAACAAAAAATCAACCTGATGGAATTATTTTTTGTGAGATTTTGTGATTTTTCGTAAAAATAGAATAAAAGAATTTTATAGTATTTAACAATGTAATCTAAATGACAGTAATTGTAACACGCTCTTATCAAATATGCTATTTTCAAGAATATATAACCTCAAAGAAATAATATTTATTCTAATGCTAATATCTATCATAATCCCTTGTTATAATGTAGCTCCTTACCTGGCAGCATGTATTGAATCTGCCCTTAATCAAACGTACCCATCTATTGAAATAATTGCAATTAATAATAACTCTTCTGATAATACTTTAAACATTTTAAAAAAATACCAGAAAAAATATCCGCTTTTTTTTAGCATCTACGACGAAAAAAAGCAGGGCGCTCCAGCGGCAAGAAATAAAGGTGTATCGGTGGCAAAAGGGGAATGGATACAATTTCTTGATGCGGACGATATTCTTTATCCCGAGAAAATTCAAAAGCAAGTTGACATAATTCATGCTGATAGCGATTTAATTATATCAAATTACTGGTATCAATTTTCTGAATCGAACACTATTAAAGTGAAATATTCCAGGGATGACCTTTGGCGATCCTTCTTACAAAACAGACTAGGGATCACCTCGTGTTATCTTTGGAGAAAAGAAAAAATAGAACTTGTTGGCGGGTGGGACGAAAAGATGACTTCCAGTCAAGAGTACGAATTGTTATTTGAATTTTTGAAAGTAAACTCAACTATTATTTTTGACGAAAGCTGCAATACTTTAGTAAGAAGACGGGCCAACTCGATCTCTACCACTGCTGATCAACATCTAAACTGGGCGACCCTGATTGATCAAAGATTAAGGGTAAAAGCCTATCTAAAAGATCAACGGCCGGAATATTACAATCAAAATAAAACCCAAGTAGACCGGGCGATCGTAGAACATCTATCCAAGTATGGATTGTATGATCTGGAAAAAGCCGTGAGTATATTTCAAACAAGTATTAAAACGCTTCCCAGGCTTACACAACCTACTAATGGCCGCTTTCATCAGTGGTCTTATAATTTATTGGGGTTCAGGTGGGGAACAATATTTTATCGCAAATATTTGAATTTACTAAGGCTTTTGGGAAGGTATGATTATTAGGGATGAGCAATAAATAACTATCCATTCTGACTTTCTAAAATATGATTTATACTTCGTTATTTTTATTAGTAATCCAACAAGGATTACTTCAAAAAATGCTTCGTCAAAATAAAGTCTATTGATCGATCATTTTTATTTTGGGGTATCCAAAAAAATATTTTAAAGGTAGTATTATTAGAAATTTTAGATAATTTTTCCACTGGAAAAACCTTTTATCTTCTTTAATAGCCAACCGAAAAAACTGAAAGCTAATTTTATATTTTTCAAAAAGCATCGCATTCAGTGCATGTTGGCTATACTTTTCAGAAATAATCATTGATTCCGCCTGATAAAGCGCATATTTATCAACAATATTTTTATGGTGATCAAAAAAAGATCGCATACTGTTAATATTTTGTTCTACCATTTTCAGAGTATCTTGCTCTGTATAAATTTTGATAGATCCCATAACTCGGTGCCTTACATAGATGTACGTAAAGGAAGGAAGCTGAACAAAAGGAAATTTTGAAAGTATCCTCAATATGAAATGCGTATCTTCCCAGGGTTCTGTCCCTGGTACAAACTGATCGTCTTTAAAACAAATTTTAGGTAAGCATAAAGTAACCGAACCACAGAAATTGAACATGGCCCAGTTGACAGGATGGTCATATTTCTGTTCAGAATAGGAGGGACCATTTATGTCCCCTTTTAGGGAACGAAATATAAAGCCAGCTCTTAAGATAGTATCTGGAAAATCATGCTGTGCCAACCAGTCGTAAAAAACCTGCAGATAATTTTCGAGATAATAGTCATCATCATCCAGAAAACATATATACTTTCCTCTGGCATTCTTGATCCCTGTATTTCTTGCTGCGCCTAGTTTCTGATTTTTTTGAAAAACATACCGAATATTTTCTTTCTCGAATTTTGTAACCGTTTCTTTTGTTTCATCCGTCGATCCGTCATCAACCACCACTAATTCCCAATCAGAAATAGTCTGATCAATAACGCTTTGGATCGCTTTTTTTAATAACTTCGCCCTATTATAGGTCGGAATAATTACGGTAAATAGAGGATTTGCTCGCTTCAATAGATTTTATTTACTTACAAAGGTAAGGAATGTTAAATAGATAAAGTACGATTCTGTACTTCCTCTTTTTGCATCACTCTGCACTTATTTATTTGCCATTCCTTAGGCACAAATTTGATAAATGAAACTTAACACGGGCACTTTAATTGCGCTTTTTATCAGTACCATTGCCGTGCTATTAATTTTGTATGCCCGTATTAATATTATTTTTTCCTATCATCCAGATACGGGTGGGCTGGAATATGAGTTAATTTATGAAATTCAGCGATTATTAAGTAATGTTCCGCTTTACTCCGATAGCTCTGCTCCCCCATTTTTAATCACCCAGAAGACTCCACTCTATCACTTGATCGTATATTTTCTGGCTACCTGTATCGGTATGACGGCGGATAACGTTTATCAATTATTCGTTCTTAGCGGAGTGTTTACTTTTACGATGGTTCTAAGTGTTTGTTATCTATGCTATAAAATAGCAAGACAAAATTTTGAATTACTTATTAGTCCTTCTATTTTATTTTCGGCATGTGCACTTTGCATCATGAGTCACTCCCATCACTATCATTCCAGGATGGATGTGGTTTATCTGTTTTTATTTCTACTGGTATATTTTTTATTGAACAAATGTAATTGGAAACTTTCTTCTTATTCAATGTTTTTATCTGTCCTTTTTAGTGTGTTACTATTCTATACCAAGCAAAACGGATTGGTTATCATTCCGCTATTCAGTTTAACTTTTTTATATTACCAACAAGATTTAAAATTAATTCTTTGCTATTTCATTTCCAGTATATTTGTCATTTTACTTCTACCATTTTTCAGTACTGCCGATGTAAATTTATTTTATCAAAACATCTTTCTTGGTATCAGTAATGGAATATCTTTTACGGTAATAAAAGAATTTTTCAGTAGCGAATTTCAACTTCTTTTCATTTTTCATGCTTTTATAAGTTTATACTTTTTGTATAAAAAAAAGAATGAAATTCCTCATGTATCTATACTAATCGGTTTCACCTTGTTCAGCTTCCTTTTAGGTACGATCATGAGTTTTAAATATGGCGCAGGATTAAATTATTTTACAGAATTCAAGTTACTATCCTGCCTGGTTATTATCATCACAGTTTTTAACCATCAAATCTCTTTTCCTTTTTTTGACAAAATAAAAACACCATTTCTTGTTACCTTTCTACTGCTCACTTCATTGATGGGAGTAAAGCAATATTACACTTCTGCCCTAAGGTTTTCCTACCAAAGTAATGCAAACGATTTTTTACAGAATAAAGAAATAAAAAATTTCGTTACAACTCAGTCGTCTGATAAATCAACAGATTATGTGTATATTTTTGTGCCAGGATTCGCAACTAACTTCTTTCACAGAGAGGTACTCTTGCCTACCAAGAGTGTATTCACACCTTCCTTTGAAAGTGATAAAGAAAATAGCGCTCAATTGATGAAGTTGCAAAAATACTTGAAAGAAAATATTGCGACTTACCTAATCTTACCAGACTCAAAAAACGTTTTAACAGTCGATTTGTATGGCTATACATTTGAACAGTATGCGCTATTAAAAAATATAAATAATCAGGCTATTTATCAATATATTTCAATTAAAAAATGATCGCCATCATAGAGCTATACCAACACGATGAAGTCCTCAGGCACTATTGTGATTTACTCCAAGAAAG
>ENA-ORXT01006165-ORXT01006165.1-marine-metagenome-genome-assembly--contig:-NODE-6165-length-11285-cov-10.039971_pt1 | contig 11285 bp, 7 predicted proteins | sample MGYA00237868_ERZ511482 | MGnify/ENA metagenome assembly ERZ511482
CTGTCGAGCGTGGAAGGCGTCGAGGATGACGCGGCAAGTGCGCGCCAGCAGGCTGAGGAGCTGGTGCTCGGTGAGAACGATGTCGTGGTGGCACTGGCCGCGAGTGGTGCATCCGCCTGGACGTGTGCCTGGCTCGAAGTCGCCGGTGAGACCGGCGCACTCGGCATCGGGTTCGCCAACAACGACCACTCTCGCCTGCTCGATTTGTCGAGGTGTCCGGTGTTGCTGGAAACCGGTTCCGAGGTGCTCGCCGGGTCGACACGCATGGCTGCGGGTACCAGCCAGAAGATTGTACTGAACCTGTTCAGTACGGCCTTGATGGTCCGCCTCAACCGGACCTACGGGAACCTGATGGTAGACATGGCGGCCGTCAACGCGAAGCTCGACGCACGTCGAGTGCGCATGCTTCAGGACATCCTGCCGACCCTTGACGAGCACGCTGCGAGAGAGGCGCTCGCCGTGGCGAACGGCTGGGTCAAGCTGGCTGCGCTGATCGCCTCCGGCCATGGCGCTGCGGCAGGCCGCGCCTTGCTGGAACTGCATGACGGATCGTTACGCGCCGCTCTGGCCGCGAGCAACTCTGCCTGACTTGCAGCCTGACTCGCGGCCCGAATCGGGGCCGCGGATCGCGGCTCCTGGGTTCCTGACTAGCCTGCGAGTCCCTGCATCATCTCGAGCATCGGCTTCAGAACCGGCTCGATGACGGGTCCGACGGCAGGCATGCCGAGAACCTTGTCGGCCAGGGGCTGGACCGCCGCCAATCCGGCTTGTACTGCGGGACCCAGCGCACTTCGCGCAGCTTCAGGCAGCCGTGAGATGACATCGTTCAGGCCCCCGAGGCGGGTGTTGGCATCTTTCAGGGTCGGCAATGCAGCCCGCGCCCCGGCTTCGTCGGTAATACCCTCGAGTGTGCCCGTCGTGTCGGTAACGATACTCGACAGCTCGGTGCTGATCTTGTTCACCTCGACACCTTCGGGAAGGTCGGCATCGATCTTCGCCGCGTCGACAGCGTCGATAGCCGGGTTCGTGTCCGCAGGTGCGGCATCGTCCTTCCCGCCGAGGAAACTGAAGCCGACGATGGCAAGCACCGCGAGAGCAGCAATCGGTAGCAGCCAGCGCATCAAGCCGTGCCCCTGAGCCGGTGGCTCGACTTGTGGAGCGTTCAGCGGTTGCGCGGGGCTGGGAGTTGCTGCCGGCGCTGGATTGTAGGCCGGGTTTACTGCCGCCGCTGCCGATCCGCCGGAATGGGCACCGGCACCAATACTGTCGAAGAAGCCTTCGCTCTGCAGTTGCCCCATCAGCCCCTGCGGCATGGCCGCTTCGACATTGCCCTGTTGGTCACCGAGCAGGTTTGCGAGACCGCCAGCATCAAGGCCGCCTTCCGTTATCTTGCGCTTGATCGTGCCGATGACAATGGGTGCCAACATGCCGAGCAGCGAGCCGCTGCCGCTTCGACTGATACCGGCAAAGTTCGCCAGCACACTGCCAAGCTTGCCGAGCGCGCCGTCACCGAGCAGTGAACCGAGTGTCGAATTCCCCTGCTCGATGACGCGGGAAGTATCGTCGCCGCCACCGAGCAGTGCACCCATGTTGCCGAGCAGGCCATCGTCCTGTTGATGCGCCGCGTCAAACAGTGCGCCGGCACCATCCGGGCGCTTGCTGGCACCGCTCAATCCGGCCAGCAGGCCAGGCAGTGCCCCTCCCAGCGCGGCTGTTGTCTTCGATCCATCGGTACCGAGCACATTGCCGATCTGCCCGAGCAGTTGATCACTGATCTGGTCCTTGACCAGGTCGACGATGTTGAAAGCCATACAGATTCTCCGATTTCAGCGCGGATGGATTCGATATCGTGTCGAATGTCGCCGGCAGCTGATGTGTTTGTGTCGCTCTATACTACAACCGGCGAACCAGGCTAGGCAGTCCGACTTGGGGAGCGGCGATTACCGTCGAGGTATGGCGGCAGTATCGGCTATTGCGATGAAGGCAAGAAGGCGCACCGGGTCACGAATTGAAAAACCTGTCCGCTAAATTCCGGCGGAGGGTCGAGCAGTAAAGTGCGGGTGCCATGCTCTGGCCGCTTCGGGTCGATAACACTTGCCGCTGACGGCGCTGGCAGTCCTCGGCGAGACAGGCATCCGCGCAGCGGACACAATCTTTGACGGACCGAAGCAAGATGGTCGGGATGAGAGGATTTGAACCTCTGGCCCCTGCCTCCCGAAGACAGTGCTCTACCAGGCTGAGCTACACCCCGACTAGCCGCAGATTGTAAGCGTTCGCGATGGACAATTCAATGCCCGATCACGGCGATCGGCAACGGATCGCCTCCGCGGTGACGGAAAACCGTCACTGGCACCCTGCCACTTGCCGGCAGGTGGCAAGGACGGTGCTATACGAGGGGGCCAGCACGGCAACGTCCGACCGCTTCCGGCCGACCGACTCGACAGGAGAGACCCACGTGAAACGAAGAACCCAGACGCGCACGCTGCCCCGGCTCGTGCTGGCCGGTGCGATCGGCACGGTGCTGGCGAGTTGCGGCGGCGGTAGCGGCGACGGTGGCGGAACCGGTCCGGCGGGTGGCGACGAGAACCGGGACGGCATTCCCGACGCCACCATCGCGGGGTCCGATCAGGACAACGACGGGGTGGACGACGTGGACGTCAACGGCGACGGGGTGCCCGACTTCGACGTCAACCAGGACGGTGTCCGCGACACCGACGTGAACCGCGACGGCTCCGTCGATCCGAGCGTGCTCGACGAGTTCGGTCTGCTGGCAGGCTTCGACTCGGACGGTGACGGCGTGGCCGATCTGGACCTGAACGGTCGGACCATCGACAACGGCCCCGGCGGTCCGGACGCCTTGGCCTGTCCGAACGGCGGCACCGACGCCACTTCCGCGACCGATCAGTGGAACGACAACTGCACGCTGCGCCGCGGCAACGAGTACGACAGCTACTACACCCGGGGCGTGCAGCGCATCCTGGTCTGCTTCGGCTTCGATGGGGAGAACGCGAACTTCGCCGATGCCGAGTACGGGCCCGGGACCGTGGAGCAGGTCCGCGCCTTCCAGTCGGCCAATGGCCTGACCGCGAACGGTGTGGTCGAGCCGGACACCTGGGGTGTGCTGCGCGACACGTTGATCGTGCTGCCGATCACCGCCGACAATCGTGCCAACGACGATCGTTCCTACGCCGTCGACGGTACATCGACGGCGGCTGCCTGCGACACGGTGCAGTTCTACCGCGTGCTGGCCACCGGCGAGAATATCGACAGCGCCACCGCTCGCTTCGACGGGTGGGCGATCGCCGACAACCCGGGCAGCACCACCCGTGTCGAGTTCTCGATCCGCAATCCGTTCCGGTAGGCGACCCGGCGGGCCGGGCCGGGCCGGGCCGGTGCGATCGCGTCCGGTGTTCGCTGTCGGGGCGGCGTGCGCGGTTGCGCTCGGTGTCGCTGTCGCGCTGTCACGCGGCGGACCGGTACCGCCCGCACCGTCCGGAACCGTGCGGGCAGCGGCGCCGCAGGGAAGCGGCGACGGGACGGACGTCCTGCCGGGCGGCGGCGAGCCTTCGCCCTTCGCGCTCGCCACGCAGGGCGACGCCGCACCGGACGTGGCGAGCGACACCGTGACCGGTTCGTCGACCGAGGAGCGTGCGCCCTCCGTGCCTCGGGTGGTCCCGCCGCCTTCGATGTCGGAGGCGGAACTCGCCGCCATCGGCACGACGTCGCCGACGAACGCGCAGTTCGACGCTCTGGTCGCCCGGCTGCGTACCGACCCCGCGGCCCTGGGCCTGCTGATCGAGGCGTTCCGCGCCGAGACCGGCCGGAAGCGGCTGGACCGTCTGGCGACGGTGCTCGGCACGGTCGGTCATTCGGAACTGGCGAGCATCGGTGCGCAGATGGTCGGTTCGGGCGACCCCCTGTCGCGCGATGCCGGCCTGCGGCTGCTGCAGCAGCTGCAACCTCATGACGAGGGTGCGCGCGAGGTGCTGGTCGGGCTGCTGGGCAGCGAGACCGATCCGGCGGTGCTCGGTTCGATCATCGATGCGGTGGCCCTGCCGGGCGAGAAGCCCGGTGCGCAGGGCAGCGGTGCACTGGTCGCGCAGCTGGTACCCCTGACCCGGCACGCTTCGGCTGCGGTACGCCGCAACGGCATCACCGTGCTGTCGCGCTGGGCGGACGATGCGGATGTCGCACCGGTGCTGGAGGAGGCGTTGTCGGACCCGGACCGCGGCGTGCGTCTGAGCGCGGTCTATGCCTTCGCCAACCAGTCCGGTCTGGCCGAGACGGTCAAGCAGGAGCTGCTCGGGGTGCTCGAGAACGCGAACGAGACGCGCGGCACACGCTCCGGTGCGCTGCTCGCGTTGCAGCGCGCCGACCTCGACCGGGAGCAGCGGCGCCGGGTCGAGGCGGGCGAGCGAGACCTGGCCAGCCAGCTGTAGGCGGCGTCGCGGAGCACGGGCTCATCGGCCTGCTCCGAGCGCACCGTCTCCGAAGTCGTCTCCGAAACCGTCCTCGACACAGGGGCTCAGGCGTCGACCTTCTCCATCGCTGCCTTGTCCGGTGCCTCTTCGTGCGACGGCACCGTCTCCGTGACCGGCTTGTCGTCACGCATCATCAGCACCTTGGCCCGCTCGGCGGTGGCGGCCCGTTCGGCCGCGTCCGGGTGCAGGGCCTTCGACTTCGATGCCTCGGGCCAGCCCTGCGCGTGCCGCTCGATCAGGTCGCTCAGGTAGTGGATGTGATCGGCGCGATCGTTCAGGCAGGGGATGTAGCGAAAGCGCGTGCCGCCGCTCTCCTCGAAATACTCCCGGTTCTCGCCGGCGATCTCCTCGATGGTCTCCAGGCAATCGGCCGCGAATGCCGGCGAGATCACGTCGATCGAGGTGATGCCCTCGCCCGGCAGCTGCTTCATGGTGTCGTCGCAGTACGGCTTGAGCCACTCTTCCCGCCCCACGCGTGACTGGAACACCACGCGGTACTCGTCCGGACCGAGCCCCAGGCGTTCGGCCAGCAGGCGGGTGGTCTTCTGGCACAGGCAGTGGTACGGGTCGCCGTTGAGCAGGTAGCGTCGCGGGATGCCGTGGTAGGAGGTCACCAGCAGCTGGCCGCGGCCGTGCTCGGCCCAGCTCTCGCGCACGCTGGCGGCCAGCGCATCGATGAAGGCCGGATCGTCGCAGTACTGGTTGATGAAGCGCAGCTCCGGGATCCAGCGGGTGCGCTGCATCCGGTCGGTGACCGCGTCGAACACGGACGCCGTCGTGGTGCCCGAGTACTGCGGGTACATGGGCAGCACCACCAGGCGGCGCACGCCATCGGCCTCCAGCTCGGTGAGCGCGGCATCGATGCTCGGGTTGCCGTAGCGCATGCCCAGCGCCACGCGCACGCTGTCGCCGAAGCGGGCCGACAGCTCGGTACGGATGGCGTCGGCCTGATCGCGCGATATGCTCAGCAGCGGCGAACCGGTCTCCTCGGACCAGACCTCCCGGTAGGCCTTGGCGCTTCGCGCCGGCCGGATGCGCAGGATCACGCCGTGCAGCAGGATCAACCACAACCAGCGCGGCAGTTCGATGATGCGCGGGTCGCTCAGGAACTGGGCGAGGTAGCGGCGCACCGGGCGCGTCTGCGGTGCCTCCGGCGTTCCCAGGTTCACCACCAGCACGCCCAGGCGTTCGGCCGTACCGTGTTCGTAATCGGGGGTGCCGATGTATTTCATGCGGGAACGCTTCTTGTGAGACCCGGTGGGTAGGGAACTGACGCGCTGGGCGGTGCGCACACGCTGAGTGGTACGCGATCGATGATCTGCTGGAACAGGGTCGGGTGACGCCGACACGACGACCGGCACCGGATTCGCACCGGACCGGGACCGTCACGCCGTGGCCGGAGCTCGCCGGCTGGCAACACTCCGGACCATCGCGTAGCATCCGATCCAGCCCGGTGGCCAGAGCGATGCCGGCCGCAGTATAAGGTAGTGCCGGCCACTGCCCGGGCGTCGCCTCGTGGAAGGATCGCCCCCGATGTCGTTGACGATCGCCATACCGCACGAGCGGCGTACCGACGAGCGCCGCGTCGCCCTGGTGCCCAGGCTGGCCGAGCGGCTGACCGCCTGCGGTGCGCGCGTCCGCGTCGAGAGCGGTGCGGCGCGCAGCGCCGGGCACTACGATAGCGCCTGGAACCTGCCCGGTGTGGAGGTGATCGACGGGTTCGCCAAGCTGGTCGCTGATGCCGACCTGGTGGTCAAGGTCGCCCCGCCCACCCTGGACGAGATCGCCCGGTTGCCGGTCGGCTGCACGTTGCTCTCGCTGATCTCGGCCTTTCAGCACCTGGATGTGGTCGAGGCATTGCGCGTGCGTCGCATCACCACCCTGGCCATGGATCTGGTGCCCCGGCTGACCCGCGCCCGGTCGATGAACGCGGTCGCCTCGCAGGGCACGGTGGCGGGTTACAAGGCAGCCCTGCTGGCCGCCGAGCTGTCGCCACGGTTGTTTCCCATGCTGACCACGGCGGCCGGCACCGTGCAGCCGGCACGTGTGGTGGTGATCGGCGGCGGGGTGGCGGGGCTGCAGGCGATCGCCACCGTACGGCGGCTCGGCGCGCGGGTGCAGGCCTACGACATCCGCCGGGCCGCCCGCGAGCGCATCGAGTCCCTGGGCGCGACCATGATCGATACCGGCGTGGTGGCCGAGGGGCCGGACGGGCTGGCGCGCCCGCTCCGGCGCGAGGAGCGCGAACGCCAGGACGCGGTGCTCGGCGAGCACCTGTCGCCGGCGCACGCGGTCATCTGCGCCGCCTCCATCCCGAACCGTCCGGCACCGCGCATCGTGTCGCGCGCGATGGTCGAGCGCATGCAGCCGGACACCGTGCTGGTCGATCTGGCCGCCTCCACCGGCGGCAACTGCGAGCTGACCCGACCCGGCGAGAAGGTGTGGCACCACGACGTGCTGGTGGTCGGCCCGCTCAACCTGCCGAGCCACGGTGCGGTGCACGCCAGCGAGATGTACGCCGGCAACGTGGTGAACTTCCTGGAGCGGGTGCTGGTGGACGGGGCGCTGGTGCTCGATCCGGGCGATGTGATCGTGTCGCGCATGATGCTGACCCGCGACGGTGCGGTGCACCACCTGCCCACCGCCGGCCTGCTGGGGCTGCCCGCGGTGGCGTACGGCGAGATCGAGCGTTCGCCCCTCGCCGATCGGCGTGCCGGTGCCAGGCGCAGGAAGCCGGACGAGCGGGCCACGGCCGAGGACAGCGACGGCTGGCTGGACGAGCGGCACGATCCGGACGCCGGTGACGAGGGCGTCGCCGGTGCGGTCGAGGCCGCGGCTCGAACGGAGCCGGTCAATGCGGCCGGCCCGAGCACGTCGACACGCCCGGATCGCCCGGATCGACAGGGCGCCGCGACCATGACGTCGTCCGCCACCGGATCGGGCGAACCGGCAAGCGTGCCGACCGGCAGCGTCCCGCAGACCGCCCCCGGGGCACCGGACAACCCTGCTGCGCCCGCACCCGCGCCCTCGATGGCCGCGCCCGGGCGCACGGACTCGGTGACGGCGTCGGCGACACGGCATGTCGCGACAGGCGCGCCACCGTCCTCCGATACCGACGACCTGACCGCCATCGTCGGCATCGGGCCCGCCCTGCAGGGGCGCTTGCGGGATTTCGGGTACCGGCGCTACGAGGATCTGGCCGTGCTGGACGTGCAACGGATCGAGCGGCTGACGCTGCAGCTGGAACTGGACGACGAGGTCGAGCGCGGTGACTGGGTCGGGCAGGCGCGCCGGCTGCTGGCCGGCAGGGATTCGCCCGGGGGAGCGCTCGGAGGTGAGGATCGGAACATCGGCCAGGGTGTCGCGGGCGCCGGAGGAGCGGACGAATGAGCGGCTTCGATCTGCTCTACCTGGCCGGCCTCGCGATGATCACCGGCTACCTGCTGGTGGGGCGTGTGCCCTCGATGCTGCACACCACGCTGCTGGCGGGGGCCAGCCTGGTGCACGGCCTGGTGCTGGTGGGGGCCATCGTCGTGCTGGCCGAGGCGCAGAGCCTGCTGCCGCGGTTGCTCGGAGCGCTGTCGGTGGCACTGGCGAGCGCCAACGTGGTCGGCGGGTTCCTGGTCACCGACCGGCTGCTGGCGCTGTTCGAACGCGGCAAGCGACGGTCCGTCGTCGCACCCGCTTCCAGGGATGACGGTACGGAGGGCGACGCGTGAGGATCGAGCTGGCGTTCCTGCTGGAACTGGGCTGGTTCGTGAGCGCGGTCTGCCTCGTGGGGGGGCTGCGGCAACTCAGCTCGCCGCGCGTGACACGGCGCGGCGGCCACCTGATCACGTTCGGCGTGCTGCTGGCGGTCGCCGTCACGTTCGCCCACCCCGCGATCGGCTCGAACCTGTGGCTGATCCTCGCCGCCATGCTGGTGGGTGGTGTCACCGTCCTGGTGCCGGTGCGCCGTACGGCCGCGGCGGATTCGTCGCGCCTGATCGCGTTGTTCAACGCGATCGGCGGTGCCGCCGCGGCGCTGATCGCCGCCGTGCACCTGCTCGCGATTCCCGCCACGCGCTCGCAGCGCGATGCGTTGCGCACCTTCGACCACGCGTTCGAGGGCATCGCGGTGCCGTTGCCCGGGCCGGGCGAGAACATCGCCTCGGTGATCGCGCTGCTGTGCGGCTCGATCGCGGCCGGCGGCTCCGCGGTCGCCTGGTGGCGCCTGTCGTCGGGCAGCGAGGCGGTCCGGCGCTTCGAGAAACGGCAGACCGTCTACGTGGCGAACGCCGCCGTGGTCCTGTTGCTCGGTCTGGTGCTCGCGGTGTCGACCACGGCCCACGCCGGTCTGCTGGCGATATTCGCCGTCGCCTGCCTGAGTTTCGGCGTGGGCATGAGCCTGCCGATCGCCCGGGCCGACATGCCGGTGCTGATCGCGCTCTACAACGCCTTTGCCGGAGCGGCCGTCCTGCTGGACGGCCTGGTGATCGACAACCCGACCCTGATCATCGCCGGTTCCCTGGTGTTCGCCGCCGCCTCGTTGCTGATGCGCCTGACGGCCCGGTCCATGAACCGGCGTCTGGGTGACGTCATGTATTCCGGCCTGGGGCTGTCGATCGAGGCCACGCCCGAGCGGCGCAGCGGCGATCGGGCGAACCCCATCGATGCGGCGGAGGCCTCCATCGCGCTCGGCTATGCGACGCGCGTGCTGGTGGTGCCCGGTTACGGCATGGCGGTATCGCGTTCGCACCGCAAGCTGCGCGAACTGGTGCTGCTGCTCGAGGAGCGCGGCGTGGAGGTGACCTTCGTGCTGCACCCGGTCGCCGGTCGGCTGCCGGGGCACATGAACGTCCTGCTGGCCGAGGCAGGCGTACCCTATGACCGGATCGTGGAGGCGAGCGAGGCGAATGCCGACATGGAGAACGTCGACGTGGCACTGGTGGTCGGTGCCGACGACATCGTCAACCCGGCGGCTCGGGGCGGCGACGGTGGCGACCTGACCGGACTCGCGATCATCGAGGTCGACCGCGCCCAGCGTGTCATCGTGCTGAGGCGCGGCGACGGGTTGGGCCATGCCGGCATCGTCAATCCGCTGATGGGGGCGGCCAATGTCCGGCTCATGGCCGGCGATGCGCTGGCGTCCGTGCAGGCGTTGATCGGGCAGGTCAAGCAGCTCGATTGATCCGCTGTCCGGAGGCCCCGTCGGCCGGTGTCCGGACCGTGTCGTGGATCCGGTCGTCGAGCGGGCACCGTTCACAGGTAATCGACCTTTCGATGCCGGTTCGTGACGAAAAGTCGCCACATCCATGATCGTGGGGGTCGCCTTGCATTGGCCTTATGCACACGTGCGGAAAGGGCTTGCCGGACGGCACAAGATCGTGTAAGTGACGATGTTGTGACCGCGATATTTTCCACAAGTATCTGAATACTAAGAGCTTAATTGGTTTGTTCAAATTTCGGCCATATTGCTGGGAGCCAGTGGGCATGCGCCTCGCAAGGCGATTTCCCGAACATACCCACAAGGTTGTCCACAGGTTGTGTGGATAACATCGGGAGGGATCCCATGGGTGACAATTCATTGACGCTTCGGCCGGTCATCGCGGTCGAAAAATGACCGATATCACGTCATCCGAGCTTGACAGCGGCGGCACGACGGCCTCCAGGTTCGTGCAGGTAGCGCTACCCGTTCCGCTGGCCAGATTGTTCGATTACCGGTGGTCGGCGAACGCCTCCGCACCGGTGGCCGGCACGCGGGTGGAGGTGCCGTTCGGGCGCCGTCGCCTGGTCGGTATCGTGATGTCGGACAGCGCGTGCAGCGAGGTGTCCGCCGGGCGGCTCAGGACGGTGTCGCGGGTCATCGACGACACGCCGCTGGTGCCGAATCCGATGCTCGATCGCCTGCGCTGGGCGGCGGCCTACTACCACCATCCGATCGGCGAGGTGATGGCCGCCGCCCTGCCGAGCGGGTTGCGCAAGGGGGCCCCCGCCGCGGTCGGGCAGCGTGAACGTTTCGTGCTGGAGATGACGCCGGAGCAAGCCCTTGCCGGCCTGGGCCGGGCCCCGGTACAGCGCGCGCTGGTCGAACGGCTTGCCGTGGCACCCGGGTCGTGCGCCGCGCCGGAGGGCCGGGGCCCCGACGGCGAAGGCGACGGCTCGCTCGATGCCGTCGATCTGCAGGCGATCAGCGCACGGTGGCGAACCTCGCTCGCGCCGCTGCTCGAACGCGGCATCGTGTCGCGTCGAACGAGCGCCCGGCAGCCCTTCAACCGCGCCACCGATGCCGGACCGGTACTGGCCGGCGAACAGGCCCACGCCCGGGACGCCATCGTGCAGGCGCTCGGTGGCTACCGGGCCTTCCTGCTGAACGGGGTGACCGGCAGCGGCAAGACCGAGGTCTACCTGCAGAGCATCCGCGAGGCGCAGGCGAACGGGTGGCAGACGCTGGTGCTGGTGCCCGAGATCGCCCTGACGCCGCAGCTCATGGCACGCTTCTCCGCGCGCCTGTCCGGATGCCTGGTGTCGCTGCATTCGGGTCTCAACGACACCGAGCGGCAGCAGGGCTGGGTGCTGGCCGCCCGGGGGCACGCCGACGTGGTGATCGGTACCCGCTCGGCGGTGCTGGTACCGCTGCCCAGGCTCGGGCTGGTGATCGTGGACGAGGAGCATGACGGCTCGCTCAAGCAGCAGGAAGGCTTTCGCTACCACGCCCGTGACCTGGCGCTGATGCGCGCGCGCGACTCGGCCGCACCGGTGGTGCTGGGCAGCGCCACGCCGTCGCTGGAGACGCTGCACAACGTGTCCGGCGGCCGCTTCACC
>ENA-ORXT01006166-ORXT01006166.1-marine-metagenome-genome-assembly--contig:-NODE-6166-length-11284-cov-15.048095_pt1 | contig 11284 bp, 9 predicted proteins | sample MGYA00237868_ERZ511482 | MGnify/ENA metagenome assembly ERZ511482
ACGAATGCTTCTGTGACGATTTTTCAAATAGAAGACGATGGCAACCGACGTGAAATGATGACTAATATTACTCCAGATGGACAATACCGTTTTGTTTTATTTCCAGAAAAAAGATATGCGATAGAAGCACGAAAAGATGGATTTATGCGCAAATCGTTTGATTTTAGTACAGAAGATTTTTATAAATATGAAGATTACGGACAGCCAATCTACATCGAAGCGGGGGAAGATTCGGGTAATGTGGTGACGACATCTCAAACTACTACTTATAAAGAACCTGCTATCAAAAAGCCTATTTTTGAAGAACCCGTAGTCAATACGACTCCACAGCCAACGATGGAAAACCGCCCAGTAAAAGAAAACGTGATGTCAGAAATTAAGGAAAGTGTGGTAAAAACAGAGACAATTGTGGAGACGCCAGTTTACGAAGCACCAGCGATTGAAAAACCAGCTTATACGCCTCCAAGTACAAAGAGCTGGGAAGAGACAACGACAAAAGTTGAGGAAAGTGCTAAAACAGAAGACGCTATTTATCGTCCATTAGAAGAAGTTGCTTCATCGAGCTACACGCCACCAGCAACGACGACCTATACACCAGACCCTGTACCTACGACGGTTTACACGCCGACAGAACGTACGAACACGAGTCCAGCACGCAACAATTCTACGAATGTTTCAACGACTGTAAACACGTCGATTCCAGCAGGTACCACCTATACAACACGAGGCAAGGGCGCACGTGACAATTACGAAATTGTGACTGCTGCACCGCGCCGGATGGGCGAATATTATAAAATTCAATTGATTGCCGTTAAGTCTTTTGATGCCAATCATTCGCGCTACCGTCCTGTGGAAGGCATGGGTCGTTTGGATACTGAGTATATTGTGGAGAAACGATTGACGCGGGTTTTGTTGGCGGAATATCACTCTTTTTCGGAAGCCAAAACTGATTTGAGAAAAGTCCGTCAAAATCGTAATTTTGAACGAGCTTATATTATCAAATATATAGATGGAGAGCGGATTGGGCGAGTGAATTAAGGTCAGTCGCAGAATTGATTTTTATTTAAAAAAAAATCTCCCACCTCGAAATGGAGAGTGGGGAGTTCTTTTTTTAAAAAGAATCTCCTAAATAACTACGGAGTTTAATGATGTAAATAGAAAAATATATCAAAATTTTTAATTTGTCAATTATTGACTTTTACTATATTTACTTCTATTGACGTAAAAAGAGCGCAAAAATATCAAAAAAGGAAGACTTATATTTGAGTCTTGTACAAGATATGTGTTTAAAGAGTAAATTTGGGCAGGTATTTTTCACCTAAATAGGTAGAATCCTAGTGAGAATAGTAGATAGTTTTTTTAGAGGGAGTGAATTTGATTTGTTTTTTGCAAAAAAACAAATCAAATTCACTCCCTCTAAAAAAACTTTCTGCTAAATATACTTTTTACCCAATATTTTAGATAAAAAAAAGGTTTAAAAATTTCTCTTAATATACCAATTTACTAATCATAAATGACTCGTTTTTGGAGATTATTAAAATATGCGGGTAACTATAAGGGTTTGATAGGGGCAAGTATTATCTGTAATATATTGACGGCAGTATTTACAGTGATCAGTGCGCCAGCAATTATTCCCTTTTTGCAAATCTTATTTGGGTTAGAACAGGCGATTTTACAAGAACCTGTGTTTACTTGGAGTCTAGATGGTATTAGAAATTACGCTAATTTTCAATTGAGCCAGCTTATACAAGAAGAAGGAAAGAGTGGGGCCTTGTTGTATATATGCGGAGGTATTATTCTTATTTTCTTCTGCAAGAATTTATTTCGCTATTTATCCATGTTTTTTATGGGACCTGTTAGAAATGGGATGGTAAGAGATATACGGCAACAACTCTTTGATAAAGTGATTCGCATGGATTTAGCTTGGTTAACAGAAAGACGGAAAGGAGATTTGATGGCACGGGTATCTACAGATGTACAGGAGATAGAATGGAGTATATTTAATGTCTTAGTGACGGTATTTAGAGAACCTTTAGTAATTATAGGAAGTTTATTATTTTTGCTATATGTAAGTCCTCAGCTAACTTTATTTGTATTTGTATTAATGATTTTTACAGGGTTTATCATCGGAGGTATTGGGAAAACGCTTAAAAAAAAATCAAAGAAAGTACAAGATACTTTGGGAGAGATTATGGCGAAATTAGAGGAAAGTTTATCGGGCTTACGGATTATCAAAAGTTTTGGGGCGGAGTCATTTCGATCTGCCCAATTTGAGGAAGAAAATAATCGCTATCGGGATTTATTAACTCGCTTGCTATGGAGAAGAGACTTATCTTCTCCTTTATCAGAGTTTTTAGGTATTGTGATGGTCGCTATTTTGCTATGGTATGGTTCTGGTTTAGTGTTTAATGGGACTTTACGTGCAGAATCTTTTCTAGCTTTTTTATTGGCCTTTTTTAACGTTAGTCAACCAACAAAAGCTTTTTCTGCTGCTTTTTATAATATTCAAAAAGGGATGGCAGCCGTTGACCGAATAGATCGTATCTTAGTGGTTCAACAGCAAATCAAAAACCCTATATCTCCTGTTAAAGCAACTCCATTTCAAAGTAGTATTGTTTTCAAGAATGTTTCTTTTAGTTATGCAGGAAATGAGCGAAAAGCCTTAAAGAATATTAATTTAGAGATACCTAAAGGTAAGGTAGTGGCAATCGTGGGTGCTTCTGGATCTGGAAAAACCACTTTGGCAGATTTATTACTTCGCTTGTATGAGGTAGAGACGGGCAGCATAGAAATTGATGGAGTTAATATAAAAAATATACATTTAAAGGATTTACGTACCCGAATTGGGGTAGTTTCTCAGGAGCCAGTATTGTTTAATGATACGATTTTCAATAATATTGCCTTTGGCTTAAATAGCATGACAGAAAAAGAAGTAGCAAAAGCAGTGAAAATTGCCAATGCAGAGGCGTTTATAGCGGATAGTCCAGATGGATATGCTACAAACATTGGTGATGGCGGTCGGAAACTCAGTGGTGGTCAACGACAACGATTAACGATTGCTAGAGCGATTCTTAGAAATCCACCTATTTTAATTTTAGATGAGGCAACTTCTTCTTTGGATGCAGCGTCCGAACAACTAGTGCAGTCAGCTTTGCAGGCAATCATGAAAGACCGTACAACCATAGTCATCGCCCATAGATTATCTACGATTCAGTATGCGGATGAGATTATTGTTTTGAAAGACGGTCAGATAGTAGAGAGAGGAACCCATCAGCAATTACTCTTGGAAAAAGGGGCGTATCAGCAATTTGTTCAACTTCAGTTGGCTTTTACGAAATGATGAATGTAAAATGAATAAAGAATTACAAGTACATAACTATATAGAAAAAAAATATTTATTATCTTTTTGTGGTATCTTCGATAAGTATGCCTTCAATTTTATTAATAATAAATTAGTTGCTTGCCTATTTTGTTTAATTATCAGTAGTACGGCTACACTTCTTGCCCAACCTATCATTAACCGAAATATTTTACCAAAAGCAGACGATACCATTTACATGGCCAATGATAATTTGCCAGAAGGGATTACTGTATTTCCATATAAAGGAAAACAAGATTGGGATTTTACGAGTTTGCAATCTGCTTTTTCCAAGAAAACTGCTATCAAAAAGTTAGTTAAACGGAAAATGAAAAAACGCTTCCCAAAGGCAGATGTAGTAATAGAAAATTTAGCTGGTGTTAAGGAATATTATTATTTGCATAAAAATGAATTAAAGTTAGTGGGTACAGAGGGGGTTGATCCTTATGGTTTAGGCTTACAAGTACAAACGAGATATGAACCAGCTTATGCTACTTTAAAATTGCCCCTTGAATATGGGGATGTCAGCAATACGAGTGGTCGATTTTATTGCCAATTATCTGCCAGGCAGTTACCTATTTCCATTCTTTATAGCTTACCTATTTTACCGGATTCTATTCGTTTTGTAAGTACAGTGGAAACGAGCAGAGAAGCAGATGCATGGGGTCATTTGATACTACCTGATAATTCTTTTGAGGTATTAAGAGAACGAAGAATTACCGTTACCAGGACTAAATTGGAAGTGAAAGTAGGTTTTTTTCCGTGGCGAGATATTACGAATGAGTTGTATTCCTATGCTTTTCCAAAAGAAAAAATTGAATTGTCTTATCATTTCTATAGTAATGAAACTATTATGCCTGTGGCAGAAGTGTATATGAAAACGGATGGTATCAATGCACAAGATATTCACTATCAAGTAACGGATCCTAGTTCTACTATCCGAAGTAATAGCGGCGACCCAGATGTGTATGTATACCCAAATCCAGTCATCGATAATGCTCGCTTTGAGGTCTCTAATTTACCACCTGATCGCTATACATTGAAGATTTTTAATATCTTAGGGATGACCATTCGAGAAGAATCCTATCAGTTGAGTGGCTATAAAGCGATTAAATGGGATGTTTCTAAACTAAGGAAAGGGACTTATTTATATAGCTTGACGAATGCAAAGGGAAAGACGATTGCTACTAGGCGGTTGATGGTGATTAGACCTTAGTAAAAGAAGTCAGAGGTCAGATCGAAAAATAAATTTTTCTGTCAGAGGTCAGATGTATGACGTGTTCCTAGATAAAAACTAGACTTATAATAAAGAATATCATGAAATCTAGTTTGCGTTCTAGAACACGTCATATAACTGACCTCTGACAGAAAAATTTATTTTTCGATCTGACCTCTGACTTCTTTTACTAATTTACGATAAAACAGCTTCTATGAAGTTCCTGAAAATACTAGGAATTATTTTATTCCTTGGCTTATTTTTTTTCTTTTTCGGTGCTGCTAAAATAGCAGATAGACAATTCAATACGGTATTTTTAAAGGAAACCCCCACCGTATCTAAGGCTGCCCAACAATTACATGCACAATTAAATATTGCCGACTGGCATTCTGATAATTTACTTTGGGATAGAAATATCTTAGATCGCTTATCACACGGACATGTAGATATACCTCGACTGATAGAAGGTAATTTCACCTTACAAGTATTTGATGCCGTAATTAAAACGCCAAGAGGTCAAAATTATCAAGCTACAGATGCTAATTCAGATAATATTACTGTGTTAGCGATAGGTAATCGTTGGCCGTCCAGAACTTGGTCAAGTTTGAAGGAACGGGCGATTTATCAAAGTGAATTATTGCACGAAGCCGCAAAAAAAGAAGATAGATTACGTATTATCAAATCCAAAGCAGATCTACAAAATTTGTTAACTCAACGAAAAACGCAAAAAGATTTAATTGGCGGCTTATTATCGGTTGAAGGTTTACATGCTTTGGAAGGAGATATAAAAAATATAGATGAATTGTATCAAGCAGGCTATCGAATGATGGGTTTAACTCATTTTTTCGATAACCGAATAGCTGGCTCTTCCTCTGGTATGCAGAAAGGAGGCCTGACAGATTTAGGTCGAAGAGTGGTGAAAAAATTAAATGAGCAAAATATTATTATTGATTTAGCCCATTCTTCTTCTGCAACGATTAAAGAGGTGTTAGCCTTGACAACTCGTCCTATAGTCGTCTCTCATACAGGCGTTCAAGGAACGATTCCCGGTAATAGAAATTTATCAGATGCGGAATTAAAAGCGATTGCTCAAAATGGAGGCATGATAGGTATTGGATTTTGGGAAGGCGCAATTGGGGAAATAGAACCAAGCTCGATTGTCAAAACCATTCGATATGTTGTGGATTTGATAGGAATAGAGTATGTCTCCCTCGGCTCAGATTTTGATGGAAGCACCCATGTATATTTTGATGCGTCTCAAATAGTAGTATTAACAGAAGCTTTGCTGCAAGGAGGATTTTCTGAACAAGAGATTCGGAAAATAATGGGAGACAATCAATTAAATTTTTTAGCAAAGTATTTACCAGATAATTAAAAAAGGTTTTTTAAGTAGAGTTGTTTATTTTGTTTATAATGTTTATTTGTTTAATACACTACATAAGTAATGTGTGTACTATTTATCAATGTTTCACAAACAGTTATTAGACTTGTTACCCTTTAAGAAATGCCTATATGAAATAGCTATTTTTTTGTTAGTTTTCTTTAAAAAATCACTGAATAATCATTTTATTGAGTTATTTTTTAGAGGAAAATAACAGAAAAAGAGCATTTCAGATAGGTGTTTCTTAAAGGATAACAAGTCTATTGAACTTTTCTTTTTTTCATCCTTTATAGATAAAAACTATTGTTTACTAAAGTTATTCAGAAGTAAGATTTATTAATTTTTTTGCTTTTGTCTCTATTCTCTACACCGTTCCTCAAGTACTTAATCTAAAATTATAAATTTATTTTTTTCTGTCCCTAGAAATATACGACAGTATCAAATAGTGAATTTTTTTTTATTTATAAACAAGTCTACAGTATTACAAATATTTAATTATGAATATAGAAGTGTTATTACAGGATATATGGCAAAATCTTCAATCTTATTACGGTAGTCTTATAGTCTTACTGCCCAAAATTATTGTTGCGTCTATTATTTTTGCCTTTTTCTATATGCTTGCTAATAGAAGCAGAACGCTTGTGAACAATCGCTTATCAAAAAGAATGGATGATCGGCTGTTGGTGATTTTTTTGGGCCAGGTTACTAAAATAGTTTTGTTGATTGTTGCTTTTTTAATCGCTTTACAGGTTTTAGGTTTGGCGGGTATTGCTTCGGGAATTGTGACGGGAGCGAGTGTAAGTGCGATTGTTATTGGATTTGCTTTTAAGGATATTGGCGAGAATTTTTTAGCAGGTATTATGCTGGCTTTTAATCGTCCCTTTCAAGTAGGAGATACAGTCGAACTAGATGGGCACAAAGGGAATGTAGTTGCTTTGAATTTAAGGAATGCAAGAATAAAAACTGCTGACGGTAAGGATATTTTTATACCTAATGCTAATGTTATCAAGAACCCTGTTGTCAACTATACGATGGATGGTTTTCTGCGCTATGAATTTGTAATAGGTCTAGAATATGGTGCCGATATAGAAGAAGCAATGCGAATTATTAAAGAGGAGCTTAAAGATATTAGCGGGATTTTGCATGAAGAAAAAATGCCCTCTGTGGTAGTCAGTAATTTAGGAACGAGTTCTTTGGAATTAACAGTCTATTACTGGCTCAATACTTTTGATAATACTGTTAATGGGAGTCAAGTAAAGATGGAAGCAGTTAACCGAGTATTGACTGCACTTGAGCAAGCAGACTTTTATTTACCTGGAGATGTTTTAGAGATGAAAAACTTTAAAGGAGAGCGTTTATCCGTTGGGGAAAAGTTGAATAATTAAGAATGAAAAAATTAATAATGTACTAAACGTTGACAACTAAGCGCACAAGTAATGTTAGATAATCGCTTAAAAAAGGAAGGTTTATTTGTTGATATTGTTTATTTGTTTAGCAGCGTGCCTAGTAAACAAGTAAACAATATCAACAACTTTACTTATTACTCAACATTATTTTTATCCTTACTAAATATACTTCTTAACCGAAATCGTTCCCGATTAAATTTCTTCGAAAATATTTCTTCTTGCCCATAAATATTATCACTTAGTAGAAATCCGAAAGGTTTGAGTGCATCGAATTGATTAATGATTACACGAACAATGGCTACTAAAGGTATGGCCAAAATTAATCCACCAATACCCCACATAGTACCGCAAATCACCAAAGAAAGAATAGCCGCCAATGGGTTTATTCGTACAGAAGATCCTATTATTTTTGGTGTGATAATATTCCCTTCAACAGTTTGAACGACACCAAATAAAAGAATAACTAATAGCGGCTGAACATAACTGTCCGCTACTGTCAAGCTAAACAAAAAAGGAAAAAAGCCTCCTAAAAAAGTACCTATATAAGGTACTGCAGCCAGAAAAGCAGCCAAGAATCCCCAAAATAAAGCATGTGGTATACCTATGAAATAAAGACCTAGGCTATTGATTACGCCTAGTATTAGCATCACCATTCCCAAACCTGAAAGGTACTCTTGCACAACCTGTTGGATGCGTAATAATATTTGCTCATTCTCTTTTCTTTGCGTCTTGCCCACTTGATATAAAATAAAGTTTTTTATAGATTGTCTATACAGCAAAAGAAAGAAACAATAGAGGATACTAAGTAGTAAATTGCCCAAGAATAAGGAAGAGGAACTAATACTTTGTCCAATAAAATTGGCAGGTCCCTCTAAAAATTTGGAGGCATTTTTTTGTAACCATTCTGGACTAACTGTGTTAGAAGCACCTAATTGGCTGTTGAGCAATTCAAGTCCTTTTTCCACTCCTTTTTCTAAAGATTCTCCCAATGAAGATACATTCTCGAAGATACTAATAAACTGAAGAGAAAATATTAAAATAACGCTTACTAGTGGAACTAGTACTACAAAAAAGGTCAAAATAATAGAAAGGATACGATTAGGTAGCTTTTGCTCTATGCGTTTGCAGATGGGTAATAATAACAGGGCGAATAAAATACCAAATAAAAAAGGCAATATGATAGAACTCGCTATAATAGCAGTGTATATTAAGATTACTCCTATTATCAAAATAGAAGTAATCTTTTGAACATCAATTTTATTTTCCATTTGCTAATATATGGCTAAATTATTGCTTATAATTTTTTCTTGATTTTAGAGCCTGTAGTATAATGAAAGTGAATACTAACCCTGCTACCATCACTTCCATGAAAATACCTCCACTTAATAAAAGCCAATGGGAGAATTTGGTGGCTTCTATACCGTATTTAGAAAATACTAAGCTTGACCCAGTCAAGAAAGTGACTAGGTGAATTAGTATTAAAGTAGCACCAGAAAAAAGGCAAATCTGTGCGGCGAATACCATTCCATTTTTAAAGGTAGTCCCAGTTTCTAAGTAGGCATCGTATTCTATTAAACCATAAGCCAATACAAGCCCCAACATAACATAACTAATGTATTTTCCCCCGATGGACTGCTCCATACCTACTGTTTGTAAGGCAAATAAAGATAATGCGATTAATCCACCTGCTATACCTCCATAGAACAAAGCATTTTTAAAAAAAGGGTAATCTGCGTCGTTTGAATTATTTACTTGTGTATATTCCATACTTATTTTTTTATTAATGTACCAAGGGAAAGATAGATACAGGTCGAATAGCGCCTACCAAACATTGTCGGAAACAATGCTTTTAGAAGCCCAAGCATCTAGCATCCAAGAAGATTTTTCCATGTTTTCTAAAAAACTACCGACCATATCAACAGTTCCTTCATCTCCAGCTTCGGAAGCAGATTCGAGGATTTTTCTGAAATCTTCAATTAATACCTGATGGTTTCCCAACAAGGCCAAGACCATATCTCTATCATTTAGTGTTTCTTTCACTTCTTCAATTCTTGCATATTCCAAGTAGTCTGATAGAGTACTCATGGGTTTATGTCTAAGCGTCAATACACGCTCAGCAATTTGGTCAATCTTTAAGCGAGCATCATTGTAGAGGTCTTCAAACTTTGCGTGCAAATCAAAGAAATTTTCTCCCTGAATATTCCAATGAAAATTTCTTAAGTTTTGATAGTACAGATGATAATTAGCTAATAAGTGATTTAGATTTTTGACCGTCTCGCGTACTTTACTTTTTTCAAATCCTAAATAGTTCATATTATCTTCTTGAATGTGTGGAACAATGATTGGTTTATTTGTATCCATGATTGTCTTTTTAAGCGAGTGGAAGAGTAGAGGACGAAAAGAAAATATTTCCCTCTCTACTACTTGAATCACCCGACTAGTTATTTATTATTAGACTTGTTACCCTTTAAGAAACACCTATCTGAAATGCTCTTTTTCCGTTATTTTTCTCTAAAAAATACTTCAATAGAACGACTATTCAAGGATTTTTTAGCGAAAACTAACGAAAAAATAACTATTTCATATAGGCATTTCTTAAAGGGTAACAAGTTTATTTCTAATCATGCAATATAGTTGCAAGTAAGTCTAATACCTGTATATTGCTTGAGCCATATCTGGTGCTGGAAAATCCTCTTCCAGTACCACCTTTCCGCCTTGTAAAAAAACGTTAAGAGCAGCATTATTTATTAAGCAGCTATTTTCTTTATGCTGAGCAGTGTGTATCGCTACTGAATTAGTGGAAACTTCATACTTTCCCCATAATGGTTGTGCATCTTTACTAATAAATAAAGTATCTACTTTTCCGTTTTTCGCTGCTGGAATTATTTTTGTCAACTCCTTAGATGCTTTTCCTTTAACTAAAGCTTCCTTAAAGGTTTCTTTTTCTTCATCGACTTGCTTATCGACTATACTTTGAATCAAAGGCCAAGCTTTTTCATGAAGTAGTACTGGGTCATCATTTTCCGGATTTCCATCTATACTAACATCTACAATAGCAGTATAATCGGATATGTCTTTGTATACAGGCACTAAATAATCAACGGCAGCAATGACTAGAGGGGCTTGTTCATCATGTAGCATTTCCATTAATCCTTTATCCACTTGCCTAAAATAATTTTCTAGTTGCTTTAATTTTTTATCGCTGTTACCCCCATGTCCGTGATAAATTGCCTGATTTCCGCTACCAGAATGTGTTTGTAGCTCATTGGGATATACCTCTCCCACTAGGGTAGCTTCTAAGTTTGCTGGCACCAAGTCATTGATAATGACAGGAGTAATACTATACTTATTACCTTCAAAAAATCGAACTTCATTTTGGCTAAGTGCTAAAAGGAAGAATCGCTTTTTACCTGTGATGGCTTCAAGGGTAGGGAAGAGATAGAAGTGATTATTGATATAAGTGGTTGCTTGAAAATCAATTGGTAAAGAAAAATAGTCAAATTTATCTGGCCCAATAAAAGCTGCCAAGCCATCGGATTGATGTACCCAAAACTCATCATTGTCTAATAAAGCATAGGGAGAAGCCAAATATTTTAGTGCTTCTGTTTTGGTCATTGGATGTTCTTGAACGACTTCTGCTGTCAATAACTGCACGGCTTCGTCCAATTGGTTTTTAAACCGAATCTTTGCTGCCTGACCATCACCTATTCGGTCAGTTGGTATTAAAATGCTGATTAGGTTATTTTTATCCGATTTGAAGGCGGCTAGGCTTTCAAAAACATTTTTATTAAATCTCATATTTTTTTTATTTTTTAATGAAGTTTTCAGTTGGTGTAATAGATTGCTCTAAGTAACGATGAAAAAATATTTAGTCGTTTTTGAAATGGGCTTTTTTCTAATGGGTTGAAAACATAAGAGAAAAA
>ENA-ORXT01006168-ORXT01006168.1-marine-metagenome-genome-assembly--contig:-NODE-6168-length-11279-cov-8.595965_pt1 | contig 11279 bp, 9 predicted proteins | sample MGYA00237868_ERZ511482 | MGnify/ENA metagenome assembly ERZ511482
TAATGGCAACGGATGATGGCAACCGATTTAGACGGTGACAGGTATTGTATTATTATTTTAGCAATCTTCTTTAATCGGCTATTCAAAAGAAAATTCTAGAATGCCAAAGTAGAACTAAGCAGGCACTTTATCAGCTCAATTTTAAGATCTCGTATTAATTTACATTTCACACTCAAATAAAGCTCTTTTAAATAAAATACAGCCATTTTGAACACAATTGAAAATTATTTACATAACCAACTAGGGCTTACTCCTAAAAACGCAAAATTAGCCGCCACCTTCTATAAAAAGGAGACGATTTCTAAAGGTACTTATTTAATTAAACAAGATAGCTATTCTCGAAAAATGGTATTCTTGAAGAAAGGCTATGTCCGTTGTTTTTTTTTAATGGGAAAAAAGAAATCACACACTGGGTGTATTGGGAGAATAATGTTATCAATGATGTATCCAGTTTTTATCTTAATCAACCTGCTCAATGGAATTTTCAAGCATTGACTGATTGTCAAATTTATGCGCTGTCCTATGATAATTACCAAAAAATTGGTACGCTTTTGAATGATTGGAATAAGTATGAAGAATTATTGATAATTAAATTGTTCGTCACGCTAGAAAATCGAATACGTACCTTTCTCTCCATGAATTCTGAAGAACGGTATCATTTTCTTTTTAAAGCGCATCCCGAAATCTTTAATCAAGTTCCCTTGATTTACATAGCCTCTATACTTAGTATGACTCCTGAAACACTGAGTAGAATACGCCGAAAAGCTATTTCTTGATAAATGTCAAGTCAAATAATTTCGATTCTTCCTAATTTTGCTTTTTAAAAACAAGAAATTCCCGTTTCGCTGAAATTAAATTTCAATAAAAGAAACGTAAAAAAAAGATAATAATAACAGAATGTTGAATTGATTCTCTCTATATATACTTATAAGGTCTTCTAAATTAGAAGACCTTACTTTTTAACTTTAGATTTGTTCGTTCATTAGAGGTGATATTCTATGGAAATGATTAAAGGAAAACCTAAATGTATAACTACACCTCTCTTTTCTCAATCGCCTCTTTTACCAGTCTAAAATATTCAAAAATGCTAATTTTTTTTGAGGGTAATTTATTTGCCGCTTCATCATATTGAGCTAACCATATTTCTTCTCCTTTTATTTCTGCTACTACATCATTACCGTATGCCCAATCCCAAAAATTGAGAAACATGGAATCATCTGGATTAAAACAAATTTCGAGTTTTTCCTTGTGAAATAATTTTTCTTTCTTTTCCATTTTCTTAAAAAAAATGTAACTATTTAGGAGGGTTTTTTTTTGGGGATTTTTCATCAAAAATCACTTTAAATTCGTCTTCATTCACCACATATACTTTTGGAAAGGGCAGTTTTTTTAATTTATTAAAATGACGGTCATTTGTTAGGCTTATTTTTACTAGGAATCCTATGATGTTCTTGGGAAACCTTATTAATTTTAGCTAGAGTCATTTTTTTCTTAGCAGCTACTTTTTCTACATGTTCGTCTAATAATTTAAATCTAAAAGCAATTAACACTCGACGTAACTCCTCTGTTTGTTTATCAGATAATCCTTGTGAAAATAACTTTAAGATTTCTACTTGGGCATTATTAAAAGGCATTGATAATGATGAATCCATATCTTTTTTTTTAATCGCTTTAAGCTATATAGTTAGCTTTAAGGTAAAAATAATTCATTCTAGTTGGATTATCAATTTTATTTAATGAAAGATTGGTCAAAAGTTTTAAAATAATTTGTGCATTGAGAAGGTATCCCTTAGCACATTCTAATTGCCACCAACTATAGCATTAACCCATATCGCCTATACTCCTAACTAAAGCCGAAAGCACAAAGTTAAAACCCACAAAACAATAATCCGAAAAATATATCAGAAAAAAATATAAAACATCAGACAAAACCAAAAAGATAATTAACCTCAATTTTAAGAATACGCCAGCATCCACTTTCTATATAGGACTCAAGTAATTTTACCTATGAATGTTCAAGCGATTCCATTTTTTAAGAACATATAGGTAAGTTTAGCCTTCAATATTTCTACATCATTCTTTACCAATAGTTTTTATTTTGTTTAGATTTTTGTTTAGATTTAGGGATAACATTAATTCATCTAATAAAACTAAGCAAACTATGAAAGAAAAAATTGCACATTTAAAAAAAATGTTAGTTGATACGGACGAGTTTCAACAAACAATGAATTATTTCTTTAATGTCCTTGTTACGGATCCTAATTTTTCCGAACAAGGCGAATTCATCGAGTCCAAAATGATGGATAAAATTCTTCTGATTACAGGACAAAAATTATATAAAAAGGAGAAAATCAAGGTGCACGGTATGCAGTCTCAGTTCATTAAATCTTTCCAATTATATCATGGATTTGTAGCATTAGAGGATAGAAAAGGGGTCTATTTTTATTTTGATAAAATTGGTGGAATGGTCAGTTTAAGCGGTGGTGGGGATGGACTCGTGCATTATTGTCGTTTGACTCAGTTACCTAGTGAGATCGTATTACCTCCAACTGGTAAGCGGTTTGAGGCTTAAGTAAAACCAAGGCGATTGTTTCCTACAATCGCCTTGGCTATTGACTCATTTTCATCAAGCCTGTGCAATCCTAGAATTTGAATTGGTATTTGCTGATGGTTCGGCAAAAGAGGTTTTGGCTATTTATGTAAGCTTATTTTTACTAGAAATTCTACGATGTTCCTGCGATGCTTTGCTTATTTCATTTAAAGTTAAACCTTTCTTGATAGCAACTTTTTCCACATGCTCATCCAATAAGTTGAACCTAAAAGCAATTAATACTCGACGTAATTTTTCTGTTTGTTTGTCAGATAAACCCTAAGAAAATAATTTTAGAGATAAGCTCCTGAATTTAGCAATCTAATTAGATTTAAAATACCACCATTTTGTTACAAACTCAAACAAATAATATTGTGTTGAACACGGTATAACTTATGTTGACTATTACTCCTCAATGGCTGATTCTGAAGGCGGATTAAAAGTTCCTGAATACACTGCAGAAAATGACTTAGTTCATCCAAATTTAGCGGGCTATAAAGTGATGGAAAAAATTATCCTTTCCTCTTTGAAGTTATAGTTTTGGCTTGAGAGGATTCCTCTAAACATTTTTATGAGTACTATTGCGTTATAATTGGGGTCAAGCCTGATTAAATTTGAAAATAACTGTTCAGAATAGAGAGCAGAGAAGTGAGAATAGAGAAGTGAGAATAGAGAAGTGAAATTAGAGACTAGATAGCAGATTTGTTCTTAAAGTATAGCTTCTTCCATTAAATTTAACACGAGTTTATCTCTATTCTCGCTTCTCTGCTCTCTATTCTGAATATTCAAAATAAACGATAGTATGTCATTTGCAAAACTCCATCTTCATCCTTCGCTACTTGCTACTATTTCTGCTCAGGGTTACGAGACCCCTACGCCGATTCAAGCGAAAGCCATACCTGTAATCATCCAAGGACGGGATGTACTAGGCATTGCAAAAACAGGATCTGGGAAGACCGCTAGTTTCGTATTACCCATCTTGCATCAACTGCTAAAAACTGTGGCAGGCGAAAAAAATAGACAGCCCAAAGTCTTAGTGCTAGTGCCCACGAGAGAATTGGCTGTTCAAGTGGCAGACGTATTTAGAAACTTCTCCCATCAGCTTTCTCGTCCTATCGTGTCGAAGGCGGTTTATGGAGGCGTCTCTATCAATCCTCAAATGAAAGCGATTTACGGAGTAGATATATTAATCGCTACGCCCGGTCGATTATTGGATTTACTAAAATCGAATGCGGTTGACCTCTTCAAAGTACAAACTTTAGTGCTAGATGAAGCAGACAAACTGTTGAATCTGGGATTCCAAGAAGAGATGCAAGAGATATTTAAACGCTTACCTAAGCAACGACAAAACCTATTATTCTCCGCCACTTTAAGCGCAAAATTATCAGGACTTCATTCCGTTTTATTGTCAAATCCTGTGGTCATCGAAATAGCAGCTCCTGCCGAGGAAGAAGAATTGATAAATTTATCAGGCTACTTTGTCGGGGATGATCGTAAAGGGCCTTTGCTCAGACATCTTATTCACGAACAAAATATGCAGCAAGTGTTGGTGTTCACCTCCTCAGGAGCCAAGGCAGATAAGGTCGCTTGGAAATTGAATAAAAATGGAATTCAAGCTTTATCCATTCATGGGAAGAAAAGTCAATCCGCTAGGGTGGGGGCATTGGAAAAATTCAAATTAGGAGCACTACAAGTCTTGGTGGCTACGGATTTGATCTCTAGAGGTATTGATATTAATGAGCTGCCTTACGTGATTAATTATGAATTGCCTCGGTCGCCTAAAGATTTTGTGCATCGAGTGGGACGAACTGGGCGGGCTGAATCGGAGGGCTTGGCGATTACTTTTGTAACAAGGGAGGAGACGCATCACTTTAAAGTTATTTTGAAAAAGATGAAGCGATATATGGATATGATAGATAGTGAATTATTGGATTTTTAAATGAGCTAAAGCGATTAACTTATAAATTTCAAGGAATAGAGCATCTAGAGTAGAGGGAAGCAACTATTCATTTTGAAATGGATATACCCGTTGATTTTTCATGTTCAAATCTTGGATAGGATAGAGGAGAGTGGACAGACTATGAAAAAGTGTTTTTTGGCTTTGGCAAAGAAGGATTTGAGGAAGTATAATATAGATACCACTAGAAAGAAGTTCGTCTTAAAGGTTAAAACTCCATTGAAATTGGAGTAATTTATCTAATTTTTGATTTTAAATAAAAAACGGCTACCATACAAAACGGGGCAAATTTATTATCTTTTTTCAGACTAAGCCATTTTTTAATTTCACTTTTTAGGTAATCATTTTTTTCGGTTCTGCTTCTACATCTATGCCTTAAAATGGAACGAGTTCTATTTGCAACAGTTCGATAAATAGCTCCACGTTGAAGTTTCAAATCCGTTTCATTTAAGTTTAATATTACTGTAAGGTCGTAGTGAAGAGCTATTAGCAACTCACTAGGTTTCAATAAATGAGATTCTTCTAACTTCTTATATGAATTAATTATTTTCCCTTTAGTATTTAATTGATAGTCAATAACTCCTTTTGCATCTTTGAGTTTTTTATACAAAGTTTGTACGTGTTGATCTACTTTCTCTTGATCTTCTATGTCCATTTCAAATGAAAAAATAGAACCATCCGCTGAGTATTTAATCAACTCTATATGTTTCTTTAATTGAGGATTGATAACTAAAAAATCCCCTTCATTTCTACTTGTATCACAAGTTTCAATCTGTTTAGCTGTTAATTTAGTATTATTTTGATGATTCTTAATTTTAGCTAGCCCCATATTTCCAGTACAAACTGCTATCATGTTAGAGTGTTTAATATCAATTTGCTCAGTAGAAGTTTTTTCTCCATGTTGAGGATACCAATGTTCAATCTTAAGGTTTTCTTTCTCTTCTACTTCTTTAGTTCTTTTATCAGAGAAATATGCTTGTTTATTCGGTATACGCCTCGTACAATAGGCACAAATATAACCTTGCTCATCTAATAAATCCTTTTTATATAAATCGTAAAGACTAACTTCTTTTTTAGTACCTTTATCTCTAACAATTTTTCTTTCATAACAAAAAGAAGCATAGTTATGACTTCTACTCTTTTTTCGATGTTCTAAGAGATAGTATGGTTCATTTTTTTTTTGAATTAATTTCATAACTTACCTTTATTCTATCAAATCTTCTTCTAAATAATCTATTTCAGTTTTAATTTCTATTAAATCAGAATCGGCATCTGAATTTTCAATTAAAGGTACAATCTCGTTATATAAATTTTTAATCTGAATTAATTTTTTAATGGAATTCACAGAAGCTAATTGATTGAATATTCTTTCTAACTTGTTTTGGATGATTTTAGGTCTATTTTCTCCACCCATTTTTAATGTGATATACTTAATATCTCTTCCGTAAAATTTTGTAGAATAATCAACATTACCATTTTCTATTAAAAAAATCGTCCCTTCCTTTAAATTGCTTAAAAGTTGAGGCGAGTGTGTTGTAACAATTGCTTGCATATTGTTCTTGTAAAGTAAATCTGAAATAGAAGATATAAATTTTGCTTGCCAAACAAGGTGCATATACGTATCTGGTTCATCAAACAAAAAGAGTGTTTCTTTTTCTTTTAGAAAAGATGTTAAACCTTGAATAGAAATTAGTTGTTTTTCACCGTCACTTAAATCACTAGAATTAATAATTGAGTCGTCAGATAAAGAAAATTGGATTGAAATGGAATCAATGTAACCTCCAATTAAAATACCATCAAAAGTTTTAAAAAAAATATCTTCAAAAATCCCCCCTATATCTTCTTTGATTCTAATAAGTTCACTTTTGTCTATTATTATTTCTCTTCTTTTATTTTCAATTGTTTTTATTCTGTTAATGACATTAAGGACATTTCCTTTTGCCTTTTTTGCATCATTTGTAAACTTAATTTTACAATTAATGAATTCCTTGATATTAAAATTTTCCAAGAATTCGTCTTTATAGTCTTTCGAGAAGAAAGTTAAGAGTATCAATTCAAAATGAAGCGGTTCAAAATAAAAAATATCTCTAATGTCAAGTGAGGATTGACCTTTAATAAGCTTATTTCTAAATGACCTCGCATGAGGTTGGGTTATCTCTTGCATTTCTTGTGACATTCCAGAATAATACACTACTATATTATTAGGTAGTAAACTCTTATTTTCAGAACTAATTGACGATCTTAATTGAGAATATGAAATCTCTTCACCATTAATTAAAACTTGAGTAAATTCAGAATTTCCTGCTTTAGCATTTATCTCAATTTTTGCCCCTCTGCATTCATATTTTAGTTCAAAATCAAACGTAAAATCTATTCCTCTATATATCTGGCTAAATATTAAAGTTATGGCTTTGAGTAAATTAGACTTTCCAGAACCATTTTTACCAATAATTAAGTTTACTGAATCTGCATCTGAAAAATGAATTTCGAAATCTTCTAAATTTTTAAATTTTTTTATTTTTAAGGCTCTAATTTTCATAGTATCTAATTTAATACTGCATTTTCAAAATCCTTACGTGCTGCTTGTTTAATTTCGTCAGGTCTATTGTATAGTGTATTTAGGTTCTTAAAATCAACAATTTCGGATAACTCGTCAATTAATCTATTTTGAAAACTAATGTCAGGCGTAATTATTAGAAAATTTTTAAGCTGAGATTTCTTTAGCCTAAACGAATTAGTAAATAGTGAGCTGGCGTTCTTGAATTGCTTTATCATTATTGGTGTTTGAAAAAATAAATTATAGAATTCAAGATTATATAAATTCGATTTCGGTTTAATAACAATTACAGAATCAGGGACAATAGTATTATGATATTTTGACGGTACAATTGTTATTTTTGGAATATCTGTAAATATTGTTGAAATCATCAAATCTCCCTTTTGAACAATTTGGGATTTTTTATTCTTTAAATCTGCGTTTGAGTATATACTGCTTCTTGTTATACCTTTATCAGAATCAATATCACTTAGATGAATATACCTATTGATATTCAATTCTTCAGGATAGAACTTTTTCGAGCTTAAATCTAAGTATGTTCCAATCTTTTTTACTTTAAAATTGGTACTTTTTAGTTCTTTATAAATCCAATCGGAATCACCTATAAACCAATCTTTAATCATATCAAAATTAGAGACACTAAAATTAATGTTTTTCGATACTATTAAATTTGGGGATAGCCCAAGAGCAAAAAGAAAACGACTTTTTATTCTGTCTATTTTTTGGGAAATAAATTTTTCTTCTTCTTCGGCAATTTGAATTTTTTTGTTGTACTTATTGATTAGATTATCTTGCTCAAATATCGAAGGGACAGGAATTTTTATTTCCAAAAACGTTTGAAGTGAAATTCTAGTTTGAACGGTACCCGTGCTATATTTATTGAGAATATTTATAAATGGTTGAGAAGTTGAAATTAAAAATAAATATTCAGGATTTATTTTGTTTTCCATGTAATCAAATACAAAGTAGTCTAAGGAGACAATTGCTTTAGAAAATTCCTCCGTTACAATTGCTATTGCACCATAGTCCGCTCCAATTCTTGATACAATAAGCTGTCCTTTCTTTAATAATTGTTGCTTCTTCGTTTTAATATTTTTCCCTAAAATTGGCTCAGAATTTCTCCATTTCAACCCTTTTCCATGTCGCCTAACAATTATTCTCCTATACTCCTCCCCCTCCTCAATCTTTATGAAATTTTTTACAAGATTGATTAAATTACCTAATGCAATTGACTGAGAATTTAGATTGTTTGACCGAATCTCCTTATCTATATTATACAGAATATCCCAATTAGAAAGTTCCTCAAATGATTTTATTTTAAATGTATCTTGCATCATGGGTTTACCAAATATTATTGTCTTTTTTAAACTTATTAAATTCTTTCACTAGCTCAGCCATATTGGAAATTTCTTCGTTTAGTCTTCCATTATTTTTCTCAAGTAAAAACTGCCCATTAGCAACTTTATATTTATATTTTTTTCTTAATTCAATATGAATCTCTTTCTCTAATTCATACTCCCAATCAATTATAGTCTTATTGTAATCAAACTTTTTAAAGAATACAATGCAGGATGACACCATACTGCCATAGGACATAAAAACCTTGGAAGGAACTTTCACAATGAAAACGATTTGTGCCTTTGTTTCAAAGTAGGTTCTTAGCTGTTTGTATCTTTCTCCTCTAAGAATACTTTCAGGTAATACTAAAGCCATTCTTCCACCTTTTTTTAGAAGTCTAAGGCATTTTTCCATATAAATAGGAAGGAGGTCAGAGTCATAAGCTTTCTTTAAATCATATTTTGAGTCTTCATAACCGTGACTGCTATGTTTTACTACAAATGGAGGGTGAGATACAACAATATCAAAATATTCATACCAGTTCTCTGTACTGAATTTATTTTCAGCATCTTTTCGAGACAAAAAATTTATATCAACTCCGTTTAAGAATAAATTGACTATTGCTATTTTCCAAGTTAAATTATGAATCTCATTACCATAAATTCGACATTCCTCAAACCGAAACAAACTATTTAAAAAATTCCCAGACCCACAGAAAGGGTCAATTGCCTTTTCTCCGAATTTAGGTTGAATGATTTTAGCTATAAAATCCCCTAGCTCAGGAGGAGAGAAAAAACTACCTAAATGACCTTTTAAAATTCTGCTAAGAAAGTTACCAAAATCTTTTCCTGCTGAATTGGAACTAAATAGATTATCATTATCAATAAATGATTTAGCTACATCATGTTCTATGCTTTCGTCTAATAAAATGCCGTTCGTATCAAAGCTTTTATTAAGGTCTAGTGGTACTTCCCTATTTGAGTTCTTAATTTTATGTATATATATTAGGTTTAGAAGCTCTTCTAAACACTCCTCAGGAGTGTATCTAGTAGAACCTCTCAGGAAATTAAACTTCTCCCAAAGTAATATGTCTAGCTTGTTATACTCCATAATGGCTCAAATATATGTAATATTATAGGTTTTTACGACTAAAAAAAGGCTCATGAATGAATTTATTGGAGGAAGTAGGAGAATGTATGTTCTCCAATCCCAAATCACCACATTATTAGCCTTTGCTATAGTCGAATTTATATTCGACGGCTAGTTTCCGCTAAATTCGTTTATGAGTCAAACCTACCCCTCCTTAATCAAAGCCAATAAAGCCGCACTAGATAAACGACCACTTCGTTCCGTCCCAGCCAATAAACTATCCGCCAAATCTCGCTTATGAGCATGTAAAGCAACTATTTTTTCTTCAATCGTATTAGCGGTTACTAGCCGATAAATAGTCACGGGGCGTTCTTGTCCGATGCGATGTGCTCTATCAGATGCTTGGTCTTCTACAGCAGGATTCCACCAAGGGTCGGTATGAATCACATAATCTGCAGCAGTTAAATTCAAGCCTACGCCACCAGCTTTCAAGCTAATTAAAAAGACATCGCCTTCGCCATACTGAAAAGCATCAATAGCCGCTTCTCTTTTTTTAAGTGGAGTTTGTCCATCAAGGTATTGGTAGGACACCTTCATTTTTTGCATTAGGGATTCAATGATTTTTAAATGACCAACAAATTGGCTAAAAATGAGGGCTTTATGACCATTTTCTACTAATTCTCCTACAACTTCTTCTAGCAATTGTAATTTAGAACTTTCAATAGGAATGTCTGGCTGAACTAATTGAGGGTGGCAACAAGCTTGACGCAAACGAGTAATCTCTGCCAAGATTTGTAGCCCCTGATGCCCTTTTTCTGATTGTTCTTTGGCTAGTTTATCAAGCGCAGTTTGTCGAATCGCTTCATAAAAAGCTTGTTCTGCGGTACTCAACTCAACGCTAAGTGTAATTTCTGTTTTACTCGGTAAGTCTTCTAATACTTCATTTTTTCTTCGGCGAAGAATAAAGGGTTGTATGAGTTTCTTTAGGTGCTGTTGCTTTAATTTATCTTTATTTTTTTCAATGGGTACTGCATATTTACGCTGAAAAGAATCATGCGTACCTAATAAACCGGGGTTAATAAAATGGAATAAATTCCATAGTTCTCCTAAATGATTTTCGATAGGTGTACCTGTTGTTAAGATTTTAAAATCTCCTTTTAGATTCATGGCGGCTTTAGAACGTTTAGCAGTACGGTTTTTAATGGCTTGTGCTTCGTCTAAAATAATGGTGCCAAATTTTTTGCTGGATAATAATTTATCCTCTTGATGCAATAAACCATAAGTCGTAATGAGTATATCCTGTTTTTTCAAACCTTTAATCGTTTGCTTGCGGTCTCCTTCGCCAAATAAGATGGGATTAAGTGTTGGGGCAAACCGAATACTTTCCTTTCGCCAATTTCGACAAACAGAGGCTGGCGCTACGACTAAAGCAGGGCCCGTATTTGCTCTATCCACTAGTACGGCTAGTGCCTGAACCGTTTTACCTAATCCCATATCATCCGCCAAACAAGCGCCAACGCCCCAATAGGCTAAACGCTGCAACCATTGATACCCTTCCAATTGATAAGAACGTAGGGTGGCTTTAAAGGTAGATGGAATAGCCGCATCTAATTTTCTTGCTTTTTTCAAGCGATTAATCTGTTGTTTCCATGCTTTATCTACTTGCAAGTCGGCTACTAAATCCGTAAAGTCCTCCATTGCTGCGACTGCCAGATTATGTACTTTCAGTTCCTTAGAAGACCGATCTA
>ENA-ORXT01006169-ORXT01006169.1-marine-metagenome-genome-assembly--contig:-NODE-6169-length-11277-cov-11.771250_pt1 | contig 11277 bp, 7 predicted proteins | sample MGYA00237868_ERZ511482 | MGnify/ENA metagenome assembly ERZ511482
TATTCAACGATTTTTTTTTTGTATAATGAAAAAATAGTCTCTTCAAAAATGACGATTATTTATGATTAGGTACTTATGTTGTGGTTTGAAATTGAATTTGAAGTTGATCTTGATTTTGAAACTTGTCACTATTCCTTAGGTAAAAGTAACCATAAACGACCATAGTGGTGAAAAGCCATTGCTTTTTTTTGCGCTTCTTTCCCAACACCACAATAAACATCTACGTGACCGCTGCCGCGGATAGCCCCACCTGTATCTTGTGCTAATAATATTTTATACTCGTGATGAGATACCTCACCTGTAGGATTTAATATAGGCACTGTAGCCAATAAACAACTGCCCAAAGGAATATATTTAGTATCTACTGCTATGGAATAATCTTTGGTCAATGGGACATGACCCGCGCCATGGGGTCGTTCTCTTTTTCTGTCAAAAAACACATAAGAGGGATTGGCAAAAAGAATAGGTTTTTCTAATTCTGGATTTTGTTTTACATAATGTTTAATTCCGTCCATAGATACATCACTCAGTGATATATCCTCGTTGTTTATAATGTATTTTTCAATACTTCTGTAAGAATGCCCATTCGTACTAGTAAAAGATAAATACTCTTGCCTGCCATTCGGATATTCAATGATACCAGAACCTTGCAGCTGCATAAAATAAATATCCACCAAATTTTGAGCATACGCCAATTCCAAGCCTCTCCCTTCTAATACCCCTTGACCATCAATGGCTACTCTACTGGGCAATGGTCCTGACCACTTCTCTTTATCAGGTCTGGTATAGATAGGATAAGTATAATTCGCAGAGGGTTTATCAGAAACGGATATAACAGGCGTGAAATATCCTGTAAAATAAACGTTCCCTTTTTTATCTTTTCCGTGTATTTGGTAGGCATCTAAGGAGTCTAATAGAAATTTCGGTTTTTTAAGGTGGGCATATAAAAAGGTTTCAATCGTCTTTTTTAAGTCCTCAACTTGAATAGATTTATTACCAATTTGTTGCTTGGAAGCTTGTTTTCTTCTTTTAAGCAATTTTAAATGGTCTTGTAAAGCAATAGAAAAAGTCTCATCAACTTTTGGAAAAGGAATAGATAGAAAAGGCTGCTCTGTAAATAAGTTTTCTAACTCCTTAACATCCGTTATTTTTCCTGTCTTTTTATTACTATTTGTTAGCGTGCCTATAGGCAGCGATTGTAGGTGTTGTAAAGGAAGGGATGGATAAGAAGATAGGTTGGGAGATTGCTTACAATTAATATTTAATAAGATTATTAAATATAAAATAAGGGGGCCAACATATTTGGTCAGCATAATAGGAATTATATTTTGAGAATTTGTGTAAATTTTGAGTTAAACCATATTATTTGTTAGGTGAAGGTACAAATTATCCCCTCTTCATTAAAATTATTGACAAATATTTTTTGTTCAATTATGACTCCTACATCAAACAACTTGTATTAAAATAGGGGCTTATCAATAAATATTAAAAAAATAAATGCGTTTTTTTATAAAAAAAACTGGTTTTTTAAACGTTTTGTTTGAATTTACTTTTAAATTTGAACTCCAAAAGTAAATTAGCTTAGGAATAGGTAAAAAATTAACTTGTAGACTTTTTTTGATAATCGGCTAATTAAAAGTGGCTTTTTTAAATTTTATTTACCTTTTAATTTTTGTTTATTCCTCATAAAGCGTCCACTAAAAGATTGATAAAATGTGTATTTGCACCCCACGTAATTGCCAAATTTATTTGGCAGATTCAAAATACGCTAAATTTTACTCTAAAAAACAAGTAAAACATGTGGAATCTGCCAAATAAATTTGGCAATTACGTTTGACGCAAATACACGTTTTATTATTTTTTTAGCAGACGATCGATAGACCGGCTATGCGTCTAACGTTGTGCAGCTACAGCAAAATAGAATTATTATTATTTACAAAATGTAGTAGCATTTAAAGTTATAACTAATTGATTATTAGTTTTTTAACTTTTAGTTGTAGTAGTCTTTTTGACTAAAAAAAATGATTTAAATTACTACTACATGCACAACATTAGACGGGTAGCCGATAGACCATTGAGTGTATTGTTGGTCAGTAACTTAAATATGGTTTATTTTTATAGAATGTTTATTTAGAAAACTGTGAGATAAACAGTTAAACAAATACAACCATTGAAAGCTATAATCACAAAAAAAAACTTAGATGATTAAGACGCTTCACATACGAAACTACGCAATTATCGAGGAATTAGAGGTAAGCTTCTCTGAAGGTTTGACTATTTTAACTGGGGAGACTGGGGCTGGAAAATCAATTGTACTGGGGGCATTAGGTTTGATAATGGGAAAGCGAGCAGACTCAAAATCTTTATTTAATAATGCCCAAAAATGTATAGTAGAAGCTGTTTTTAATATCTCTAATTATAATATACAGTCTTTTTTTGAAGAAAATGATATAGATTACGATGCCGAGACTGTTATCAGAAGAGAAATTACCCCAACTGGCAAATCAAGGGCCTTTGTTAATGATACGCCTGTCAATTTAAAGGTGCTTCAACAATTAAGTGGTAGTTTAGTTGATTTACATCAACAATTTGATACCATGGATATTCATGATGTCTCCTTTCAATTAAGAATGGTGGATGCCCTCGCTAATAACCGTTCTACCCTTTCAGATTACCAGAACTTGTTTCGTACCTATCGACAGCACCAACTACAATTAGCAAAATTGATAAACCAGAGTGCGTTGGCAGCTAAAGAGACGGACTTTCTTACTTTCCAGTTAGAAGAATTAAATACGGCGGAATTAGTAGCAGGCGAACAAGAAGAATTAGAACAGTCTATATCGAAGTTAAATAATGCAGAAACTATTAAAAAGAAGCTGTCTCAAGCTTGTATGACATTAAGTGAACAAGAACAAAATATAGTCGGACAATTAAATAGTATTAATGTATCGCTCAATCAAATTCGTAATTTTCATCCTGAGATAGAAGCAGTTCTTAGCAGATATGAGGGCATCACCTTAGAACTGGAAGAAGTGTCTAAAGAGTTTGAGCAAATTGCAGAGGGCACTGAGTATGATGGCGAAAGAATTATTGAAACACAAGAACGCTTAGATTTAATTTATCGTTTACAGCATAAACATCATGTAACAGATGTTTTGGGCTTATTGAATATCCAAGAAGAATTGGACACCCAACTCAATTCTTATGCCGACCTGTCCTCTGAAATTCTTCAACTAGAATCGATTATTGATAAAGAGGAATCTAAATTAAAAGCTATCGCTGGTTCTCTTTCTGAAAGAAGAAAAGCAATTGTTAGTTCTTTCCAAAAACGAGTACATAAATTATTGGCTCAGTTATCAATGGAACACGCGAGAATAAAAGTAGAGATTTCTCCAAGTGAAACCTTGCTGCCTTTAGGGATGGATATTGTAGAATTTTTATTTGCTCCTAATAAGGGTAGTAAATACCAGTCTATCAAAAATGTAGCTTCTGGGGGAGAATTATCTCGTTTAACGCTTTGTATAAAATCTTTAGTTGCTAGTTCCATTCCATTACCTACACTCATCTTCGATGAAATTGACTCTGGTGTGTCTGGGGATGTTGCTTTAAAAATGGGGCATATTCTGCGTAAATTATCCAATGAACACCAAGTTACGGTTATCACACACTCTCCACAAGTTGCATCTAAAGCAGATGTACATTATTATATCTATAAGAAAGTTTCCAATAATAGAACGTATACTAAGGTGAGAAAATTAGAAGGAGACGAAAAAATTCGAGCCATTGCAACTATGCTTAGCCAAAGTCCACCCTCTGAGCATGCTATTGAAAATGCGAAGGAGCTGTTGGCATTGTGTTAGATAGAGAGCAGAGAAGCGAGAATAGAGATAAAATCGTGATAAATTTAATAAAAATAAGCTATACTTTAACAACAAAATTGCTAGCTAGTCTGAACAATTACGAATTAGACATAAATAAAAAATGTCAAGCAATACTTGGCGATTGCTTGACAAAAGAACAGCAATTCTTTAAAGCTTGAAAACTAGGAGTTAAAATATTAGATTAAGTAATAAATTGAATCTTCATTTCGATTTTCTTAGCAATGAGTTGGTAAATAAAATCCATAGAAAGTACAGAAACAAGGTCAAAATATTGCCTTATTTTCTCCCAAAGAGCAATGCGTGACCCAGCTTTGAGTTTAGCTAACCTAAACATGAGATTTCCCTATTCTAAAAAGTGTACGGTAGCAAGGATTACATTAGAAAATAGGAAAGCAAACAAGCAAAACCAAAAAAATAAGCAAAACGGTTATTAAACATCTAACCATCAAGCAATTTTGTCCGACTACTTAAGTAAATCTGTTTCTTACAATGGCCTTATCATTCCAAGCATTTAATACGCCTATACCAGAGAAAATAAAAGAACAACTGCTACTAAAACTACGAATTGAAAATATTAGAAGGATTAAGATCATTTCTTTAATAGGCTTTTTCTTTTTCTTTCTTTTCTTTATTTTAGATTATTTTAGGTATGCTTCTGGGAAAATCGCTTACGGAAACATTTACTTTTTCTTATTTCTAAATCATCTTTTCTTTCTGTTCTTTCTCTTGCCCTTACTATTCATACAATCAAAAAAAAGAAAAATTGTTGCAGGCGACTGGCCCTATACCAAAAACTTAATATATGCATGGACGGTTTATGTAGGCATCCTATTAATCACTATGGCCTCTTTAAGCCTAGTAGAGAGAGGGTCTTTATCTATGTATACTCTATACATGATCATTGCCAATTTTGGGGTATTAATGCTCCATAAAGATAGACTAATATTAAATGTAGCGAGTTTATTCATTATGTTAGTGGTGTGCATCCTAGTAAATCACCATAATCCAGAGATATTAACCTTGCATATCTTAGAGTTGATTAGTATTACCCTTACTTGCTTTATCGTATCTAACCAACTATTCAACGCTTTTGTTAAAGAACGACATAATGAGTATTTATTGGAAGAAAAATCTATTTTTCTGGAACAACAGAAACAGAAAATTGAGGCATTAGATTTATCCAAATCAGCCCTTTATACAAATATTACTCATGAATTTCGGACGCCATTAACGGTCATTTTAGGGATGGCCAGCAAAATGCCTCGATATTTTAAAGATAGAAATAGTTTTCGAAATCAAGAAGCGCTCTCCTTGATAGAGCGAAATGGTGCCCAACTATTAAATCTAATTAATCAATTACTGGATTTGTCAAAGCTGGAATCCAAAGCGATGCCGCTAGAACTAGAGCAAGGCGATATAGTAGCCTATATTAAATATCTCTTTGAATCTTTCCATTCTTATGCCGACTCGAAAAACATTCGACTGCACTTTTCTAGAGAAAAAGCTGCTATTGTAATGGATTTTGACCGCAATATTATTCAGAAAATTATATCCAATTTAATAGCAAATGCTATCAAATTCACTCCTAATGAGGGCATAATTAACTTACATATAGGTACACAAGAGGACAATTATCTACAAATAACCATTCAAGATTCTGGAATCGGTATTGCGGAGGAAAAACTACCCTTTATTTTCAATCGCTTTTATCAAGCACATTCAATTTCGGAGCAATCCGAAATTGGAACAGGGATAGGATTGGCTTTGACTAAAGAGTTGGTAACATTACTAAATGGGACAATAGAAGTTAGTAGTCTCTTAAAAGAAGGATCCATCTTTAAGGTAACTCTTCCAATGACGAGAAATGCACTGCCTTCAACAACGCCCTTATCCGTAAAAAAGAAGGGAATGGAATGGATGTATCCTAGCGCAACGGAGTCCCTTAGCGCAATACCTACCGCAAAAGTTACAAGCACTGACCAAGCTCAATTGCTGATAGTAGAAGATAATGCAGATGTACAAACCTATCTAAAATCCTGTTTAGAAGAACAGTATCAATTACTATTTGCAAAGGACGGACAAGAAGGCATAGAGATAGCTTTTGAACAAATTCCTGATATTATAATCAGTGATGTAATGATGCCTAGAAAGGATGGCTTAGAACTTTGCGACACCCTTAAAAAAGATACTAGAACTAGTCACATCCCCATTATTCTACTCACCGCTAAAGCTTCTGTTGACAATCGGATTGAAGGTTTACAAAAAGGGGCAGATGCTTATCTAGCCAAACCTTTCCAACCAGAAGAATTAGCTATAAGATTGGAAAAACTCCTTGAACTAAGACGTACCTTACAAGCTCGTTATGCAAGTACAGATACAGTTGTACCCGATACCAACCCTGCATTCCAATTAGAAGATGAATTTGTCATTCAAATAAGAACACTAGTATTAGAGAATTTAGATAACCCTGCTTTCAATACAGAGGCACTCGCCAAAAGTCTTTTCCTCAGTCGGCAACAAGTTCACCGCAAGCTTACAGCATTAACCAATCTTTCCGCTAGTCATTTCATACGATCAATAAGGCTTCAAGAAGCCAAAAAATTAATACAAACTACCGATAAATCTATTACCGAAATAGCTTTTGATGTAGGATTTAAAGAAGTCTCTTATTTTTCTAGGTCATTTGCAGAAAATTTCGGCCACCCACCTTCTTTCCTTCGTAAATAATTGTTAATCAATTATTTATAATTTCGTACGTGACAATAATACAAGTGTCACCTGCCCATATTGTAACCATACTACAAGCGATAGTAACCATACTATAAGCGATTCCTGCCTCATTCGCACATCTTTGTGGTATCAATTAAAACAATAAAAATTCAGATTTATGAAACCGATTAATTTCAAAGTAACGATACTAAGCATGATATTTCTATTAGCTCTTAGTCTTGTTAATAAATCCTTTTCTCAATCTTCTGATAACATATATACCAGTTTAGAAAATGGAAGTGTGGATTTGATAAAGCACAAGCGTAAAGCGGAACAGGACATAGCATATCATACCGAAGAAAAGAAAGAATTAGCCAATCAGAACAAGAATGACAAGACTACGGAACAGGACTCCAGCTTTAAAAAAGGAAAAAACTGGTTCCAAAATCCAACTGCTATTAGGTATATGTTTACTTCTTCTGGTTATTCTGTCGGAAAAGGAAAAGGATATTATCAAAATTACATGCTGTTTGGCAACTTTGCAGGTTATGGTTTTACCGACAACTTGACTTTGGGAGTTGGCATTGGCATCGTACCATTACATGAGTTACATGTACCTTTTTCAGCTAATGCAAAATACACGATACCTATAGTTGACAATAAATGGAATGCAGGGACTGGATTGTTCTACTCCTATATTGATGGAGAACAACAAGCCATAGGCTATGGTGTAGTAACTTATGGCTCAATGGACACTAATCTTTCGGCAGGTGTGGGCTTTGTCTGGTCGAATTATGAACCTGCTGTTAAACCTGTACTTGCGCTTAATGGTATGATCAGGTTGACTAAAAATTTTGCATTAGTAGGTGAATCATGGTTTATCACATCTAAAAAATTCACTTATAGCTATGACGCTACTACGCAGGAAATTGTTAAGACATTCAAAAATTACGAGTTTGATTTCCTCTATGGCCTTAGCTTACGCTTTATGGTAAAGTGGGGTTCTCTTGATATAGGCATGACCAACTACTTCTACGGAGAGGCTGTTCCATCAGTGAGCATTAATATTCCTTTTGGGAAATAGAGTGTAAGCGATAGTAACCATGTTATAAGCGATACCTCATTCGCACATCTTTGTGCTATCAATTAAAATAGTAGACTTACCCTCCTTTAAAAACACCTATCTGAAATGCTCTTTTTCTGCTATTTTCCTTTAAAAAATTAAATCAATAAAAAGGATTATTCAGTGATTTTTTAAAGAAAACTAGCTATTTCATATAAGTATTTTTAAAGAAGGATAAGTCTACTAAAAATTCAGATTTATGAAACCGATTAATTTCAAAAGAACGCTACTAGGTATGCTATTTCTACTAGCTCTTAGTCTTGTCAATAAATCCTTTTCTCAATTTTCTGATAATATATATGCAAGTGTAGAGAATAGAAGTGCGGATTTAGGAAAACATAAGAATAAAGAGGGACAGGATATTGTCTATCAGTCTGAAAAAATGGGCGCATTAGCCAATCAGAACAAGCGTGACAAAACGTCTGAACAAGACGCTCACTTTAGAAATAGAACAAACTGGTTCGAGAATCCAACTGCTAACAGGTATATGTTTACGCCTACTGGTTATTCTATCGGAAAGGACAAAGGATATTATCAAAATTATATGGTCTTAGGCAACTTTGCAGGTTATGGTTTGACGGACAACTTGACTTTGGGAATTGGAGTTACGCCCATATTAGTATACTTGCTAGATGTTGAGATAGTTGTTTCGGCTAATGCAAAATTCACCATACCTATAGTTGACAATAAATGGAATGCAGGGGCGGGATTGCTCTATTCCAATATTGAGGGAGACCCGCAAGTTATAGGCTATAGTATAGTAACGTATGGGTCAAGGGACAACAATATTTCGGTAGGTGCAGGCTTTGCCTGGGAGCAATATAGAAACACTAAACCAGTATTTACGCTTAGTGGTATGCTTAGGTTGAGTAAAAATTTTGCATTGGTAGGTGAGTCCTGGCTTCTCCTCTCTAAACACTACTCTTCTACCTATGAGGTTGACTACCTCTATGGCATTAGCTTACGCTGTATGGTAAATTGGGGTTCTATTGATGTAGGCATGTCCAACGTATACACAGAAACGCCAATACCAACATTTAGTCTGATGATTCCTTTTGGGAAATAGATTTTGCATTTCAAAAAATAACAACATGAAAAAGATATTAATCATCTGTTGCTTATTAGGCAGCAGTATAATGACAAATGCTCAAATAGGTCTTATACTTTTAGCAACACAAGACAGCGGAGTACCCGCTAACGGTTTTAAATATGAGAGTTGGATAATTCCTAAAAAAAAGGAAAAACATCCATTTTATACTGGAGAAAAAGTAGTCATTGAAAGACTAGACTCCTCTAGCATCAATGCCATACCTTATAGGATAACTACTCAAAGGGGTCGAGTAAGGAATAAATATTTTCAAATGTTATCCTATCCCATAGAAGGGATTAAAGAACTGAAATTTAGAAAAAAACGTAGTGGATTAAAGGGTGCTTTAATTGGAGCCGCAGTAGGATTGGGGGTAGGAATAGTCAGTGGAGCAGCCATCATAAAATATTCTGATTCCTATGAGGGGATTTTATATGGCACGTTAGCTTTTGGAACCTCCATCTATCTTGGTGCCATAAAAGGTGGTGCAAAAATTACGATTCCTATAAATGGAAAAGTTAGTAATTATAAACGCCAGCAAAAAGAAATCGAAAAATATTTGGTGTTGAAGGAGTTGTGAAGAGCAGAGAAGTGAGAATAGAGAGCAGAGAGAAAGCTCATTTATAATTAACGACAGCTCATTTTTTTAATGAAGTCTCTCTCTGTTCTCACTTCTCTGCTCTCTATTCTCAACTCATTCCGCTACTACCATCCGTTTATTCTTTTTGCCATTCTCCACCATGATATATTTACCATGTAGTAAAGAATCTTTTCCAACCAGAGTTTCGTGCCCAGTTATTTTATCTTTATTAATAGCAATTGCATTTCCTTTAATAGCTCTACGAGCATCTCCTTTAGATTTAAGGATATCCGTTTCCTCTGCCAATAAATCAATAATATTGATGCCCTGCTCTATTTTCTCTAAAGGAATAAAGAAGCTTGGTACTTCCTCCGAAACCGTCTTCAAAGAGCCTTCATCTAAATGTAAAAGCGTCTCTTTGCTAGCTTTCGGGTTAAATAATAATTCGGACACCAATTTAGCAGAATCAAAAGCTTCTTTAGAATGAACCCTTGTTGTTAATTCTTCTGAAAGGATTCTTTTTAAAGCATTTGGATTAGTTGCATGTTCTGCTTCCAATGCTTCTACTTCCTCTTTAGTTTTTAAAGTAAAGTAGCGCATAAACTTTGGTATATCCCGATCATCTGCATTCAACCAAAATTGGTAAAATTTGTAAGGGGAAGTCTTTTCTGGATCTAACCAAATATTGCCCGATTCTGATTTTCCAAATTTAGAACCATCTGCTTTTGTCAACAACGGTGTTGTTAAAGCAAAAGCATGTTTACCCAAATTTTTACGAATGAATTCTGTGCCTGTCGTAATATTCCCCCATTGGTCAGAACCACCCATTTGCATAATTACACCCTTATCCTCATATAATCGCTGAAAATCGTATCCCTGTAATAGCTGGTAACTAAATTCTGTAAAAGAAAGGCCAGAATCTTTACGCTGTTTTACCGATTCCTTGCTCAGCATGTAATTAACGGTAATCGTTTTACCTACATCTCTTAGGAAATCCAACACATCCATGCCTTTATAAAAATCTAAGTTATTCACTATTTCCGCCTTATTCTCTCCTGTCTCAAACTCAAGAAACTTATAAAATTGTTTAGTTTGGTGGGCCAAATTATTATCCAATTCATCAAAGGTTTTCAATTCTCTTTCTGCTGCTTTAAAACTAGGGTCACCTACCCTACCCGTAGCCCCACCCATTAAAACAATGGGTTTATGACCAGATAATTGAAATAATTTCAACAACATAATTTGTACAAAATTACCAATCGTTAAAGCAGGTGCGGTGGGATCAAAGCCAATATAAGCCGTCTTGCTACCACTCGCTAATGCTTCTGCTATCCCGGGAGTAGAATTGTGTAACATACCCCGCCATTTAAGTTCTTCTAAGAAATTCATTTTATTTGCTATTTTAAATGCTTAATGAGTATTTTACGCTATTTTGCGCAAAAATATTCAAGTACAAGCAATAATGTCTATACTCTGTAAAGATTTATTTATATTAACTTGTATTCTTGGCTAATTCGTTCCGTTTTTTGACAAGTTTATCATAAAGATAAAAGTAGTTGGCAGTCAATTTACACCATAGCGGGGAGCTAGCTACAGGTAAAAGAGTACTATTACGAGGTAATTTCCCATTCTATTGATAATCCCTTTTTATTGGATGGGGGTATAGGAGCGTAGCTTCGACCACATTTGTAGGAAGGGAATATGGAATCAAGTCAAAGGAGCGTAGCTCCGACCACGTCTGTAGAAATTGGGAATGCAACCACGTCAAAGGAGCGTAGCTTCGACCACGTCTGTAGAAATTGGGAATGCAACCACGTCAAAGGAGCGTAGCTTCGACCACATTTGTAGGAAGGGAATATGGAATCAAGTCAAAGGAGCGTAGCTCCGACCACGTCTG
>ENA-ORXT01006170-ORXT01006170.1-marine-metagenome-genome-assembly--contig:-NODE-6170-length-11275-cov-18.222808_pt1 | contig 11275 bp, 13 predicted proteins | sample MGYA00237868_ERZ511482 | MGnify/ENA metagenome assembly ERZ511482
CCTCTGCACGGCCTCTCATCGCGCCCACTGTTGGCGAGAATGAATGACGAGAACCATCAGGTGCAGCGCTGAATCACGACTCTGCTGCCACGAACTACCTCTCGGCATGTATGTGTTGGGCATGCATAGTACTGACCGCGCACGAAAGCCGGACGGCGCAGACCACGATGATACCGCTCGCATGCGGACATGAGAGCGGTATGAGGAGAAGCCGCGCGGGCACGTGTACTGGGCGGAACAGTTCTGCGGGCGTGAGAGTCGCCCGATATCAACACGGCGTCTGGTGCGTAGTTGAGCAACAGGAACATTTCTACCTGTTACGCATGACGAAAGCTGAACTGTTGTACGGACAGTCCTGGCCGGCGGGGATGGTGGGGGGACGCATAGGGAGTCATACAGACTGTTGTTTCTCCTGGCGCGTATAAGCCCTCTTTGGAGCTCGTACGGCTGGCAGAGATCGACCGCAAGAGGCGAGCTGGCATCTCATTCCGCCGTTGCTCCCTTTCCACATGGCTAGGGAGTAGCAGAGAAGGGGAGATAGCCCACGTGTGTACGAAAAACGCATCGCCCTTGTTCTCTGGGTAAAGGCATGAGGGTAAGGCTATCCCTCTCTACGCAGGCGTGGCAGCGGTCAAGCAGCGCGTCCATCCCTCATCCAGAGAAGATTCGACTCTCCTTTCAATTTCTGTGTCATTACAATCAGTTGTACTTGAATTGCGAAGGACACGTGTACGACGTATCAGGAAGTGGAAAAGAACTATGGCGCGTCCCAGAAGAATGATCGGATCCGAGAAAAGCTCACAGCAAGTCACGTCCGGTCACAGCAAAATTGTTGGTAAATCCTCCAGCTGTCAGCACTTTCTCTAGCACGCGATTGGCTGAAATCCGCAATCCACTCATGAGCACTGCAACGAATCGTGATTTGCGTCCATGTGAGATCTGTAAACATCTTCCGACCTGACTGATGACAGATCTGCAAAAGGAGACGGGGTTGACCTGTGTGTTGAGTTCCGCTGGGGACTGCTGTTGGCTGCTGTGGCGGGCTGTGGACCAGCCGTCTCCGACATCTTCCAATCTTGCTGCCATCGTCGAGCGTTGATTGGTCAGATGCGGTCTCTCGTGCTTTGTCTTCCAAGCACGGTGTTGCTGTGGGTTGCTGCGGATTCTCTTCGCAACTCAGAGCACGCTCCACAGCAAGAAATTCCTGCAAGAATTGTTTCTGGAGGCATCCGACCTCATCGCTTGGCGCCACGTTGCCCAATGACCTGGTTCCTTTCGCAGCTGCTCTAGGGATGCACTCTGCAGCAGAATCACCTCAGATCCGAACACCGAGTCCTTCCCCGTCGTTCTTCCCTCAGCGGCCTCTGTCGCACCACGTCCTCGTCCTTCACCGTCCACCTTCTCGTGCCCCCAAGATGGGGGCCCGTACTCCCTCACCTGCGGATGGCACGGGCGTACGGAACACCGCGACGTGCCTGCTGTTTTTTTCGTCGCCCCCCCCTTGTGTTACCTTCGCCAGAAGCGCGCCAGCGCTGCCCCCCCCCACCTGCCAGTGAACGATTGCATTCTGGCGCCTCGCTGCTGCAGAAGCAAGCAACCTCCCCCCAACATGAGCTCTCCCCAACGCCCCCCCGTACCCCGGTGCACAACCCCACGAGAATCACCACCAGCTGCCCAAGTGGTTCAGTCTGGTGGACGATCGAGAGAAGGCTTGCAAGTCTCAGATCAGATCAGTTGATTCTGATCCACATCCAGAAATTCGAGTGTAAGCCCTGTCCTGTCGCGATGCCTGCCTCAGATTGTGTGGCCCGCTCGACTTGGAGCCGGTTGGAGGGGGGACATGTTCAAGGCCGATCAAGGAGGAAGGGACGAGGACGTCCGAGTGCGCATGGTCGCTACGACGGTGAGACTTGCAATCAGATTTCCACGGAACTACGGCAACCACTGCCAATTACTGCAATCAATACAATTCGCGTAGTTATGCGCGTAGCATTCTTGGTGACGAGACTCCGCGCCGTTGACGCCGCCCGCCCAGCACCACGACCTGCGGCGCCCCCGCGTCGGCGGCGCCCGTCACGACCATCAAGAGACCGTCGTCGCTCGTGTGCTGGGTGGCTCGCTGTTACTGCAGCCGCTGGCTGCGTTCGTGGCGCTTCCAAACTTTAGCGGGTCGTCGGCGGCGGCGCCGCCGACTTGGCGACGCCCGACGGCATCACGGGTGGCGCACACGCCGCGCCGACGGCGGCGTCGCCGGCCGCCTCACACTCGTCAAGACGCCGTTGTTTTTGGCGGGCGCTGGGGAGGGCAGGTTCTGGGAGCTGCCCTTGTGCGTGGGGTGGTCGTCGTCGGCGCCGCCGGCGAGTTGACCGCGCCGGACGGCGTTAATGGCGGCGCGCCTGCGGCGCCGGCGGAAAAGTTGACGGCCGCTACACACTCGCCAGGACGCTGTCATTTCTGGCAGGCACTGTGGGCGGCAGCTGATGCTGCTGGCTCCAGCGCGGGGTGCGGCCCCCGCGCCAAGTGGTGCGTCGGCGGGTTTGCTTGAGTGCGGGGGGGGGCTGTCGGCGGCGATGCCGCCGCATTTGTCGCTCTCGACGGCGTGTCGGGCGGTGTGTCGTCGGCGCCGACTGCCGCGTTGCCAGCCAGCGCCCATAAACCAAAACTGTCTAGAGGTGTGCGCTCCTCGGGGGTGGGCCCGTTGTTGCTGCCGCTTGCAGGAGATGTCACCTCGTCGACCGGCGGGTAAGAGGGACAGTTGGGGCACGTGGGGTAGTCGTCGTCGGCGCCGCCGGCGAGTTGGCCGCGCCAGACGGCGTCTACGACGGCGCTCCTGGGGAGCCGACCGCCACATCCGCGGCCGATGCCACTTTTCAGGTTTTTGTCGCTTCTGGCGGGCGCTGGGGATGGCGCCTGATGCTCCTCCTGCCGGCGCGTGGTGCGACCGCGCCAGCTGGTCGCTCAGTGGGCCTGCTCGAGTGCAGGGAGGGGTTTTCAGCAGCGCTACAGAGGCATTCGTAGTCATCGAAGGCGTGTTGGGCGATGCGTCGTCGGCACCGATCGCCATGCTGCCAGCCGATGCCCGACAAACCAAAATGCCGTCGCGGTTTTCGCTCGCCGGGGGGGGGAGCTGTTGTTTCTGCCGCCAGCAGGAGGTGTGGCTCCGCCGACGACCGGGTCGGAGGGGACGTTGCGGTGCTGGGGGCGGCTGCTGCGGTGCGTGGGGGGGGGTATTCAGCAGCAGTGCAGCCGAATTGGCGGCGCTAGGCGCTGTCAACGGCGGTGCGCATGCGGTGCCGCATGCCGCGTCCCTGGCCGACACCACCAGAACCCAACAGCTTGCGTGGTCTGCGCTCTCGTTGGGGGGGCTGCTGCAACTGCCGCCAGCAGGTGGTGTGGCCCCGCAAACCGGAGAGTAGGGTGGGCTCTTAAGGTGCGGAGGGCGGTCGCCGCCGCTGCGGCCGCCGACTTTGCCATGACCGACAGCGTTTCGGGCGGCGCGTCGGCGCCACTGACCGGCGCGTCGCCGCTCACCGCGACTAGACCTAAAACGCCAAATTTCTGTGCTCGCGCGCGCGGGGGGGGTGACTGTTGCTGTCGCGCTCGGCGGCGCAGACCACCAAGTTTCTTGCGGCCGCCGCCTGAACAACTACGCGGTCGTCGATCGCGCCATGGGGGGGGGGAGCTGTTGCTGTTGCGGTCGGGGCCCTTGCGTCAGTGGCCGCCACCAAAGCTCCCTTGTCGAGCGCCGCGTCCAGCGCCGCGTCGGCGGCCGCCGCCACCCCCACCACGTCAAGCGCCTCGACGACGGCCGCCACCACCGCCCTTTCGTCGACAGCCGCACCGCGGGCGGCCGCTACGCCCACTATGTCAAGGGCCTCATCCGCGGCCTTCATCTCCTCTTCTCGTTGAGGGCCTCGTCGACGGCCGCCGCCTCCCCCCACTCGTCGAGCGCCTCGTCGGGGGCCGGCACCGCCTTCATGACGCCGAAAGCCACGTTGGCGTCCGCCGCCACGCCAAACACGTCGGCCGCCTCGTCGGCGGCCGCCGTCGTCCCCCGCTCCTTCGAGCCCCGCGTCGGCGGCCGCCGCCTCCCCGCACTCGTCGAGCAACGCATCGGGGGCCGGCGCAACCTCCACCACGCCGACCGTCGCGTCGGCGGCGGCCACCACGCCAAACACGTCGACCGCCTTTTCGGCGGCCGCCGACGGCCCCCGCTCCTTCGAGCGCCGCGTCGGCGGCCGCCGCCTCCCCGCACTCGTCGAGCGCCGCATCGGGGGCCAGCGCAACCTCCATCACGCCGACCGCCGCATCGGCGGCGGCCACCACGCCAAACACGTCGGCCGCCTCGTCGGCGGCCGCCGACCGCTCCCGCTCGTCGAGCGCCGCGTCGGGGGCCGGCACCGCCCCCACCACGCCGACCGCCGCGTCGGCAGCCGCCGCCACGCCAGGCACGTGGACCGCCTCGTCGGGGTCAGCCGTCGGACCCCGCTCGTCGAGCGACGCCGCAGAAGGTAACGGCGTGCCCCGCGGCGCGTCGACGATGCCGATGGCCACGTCGCTGACGGCGACCACCACCAGAAATGCCGTGCGCAACTGTTTGTGCGAGCGGTGTGGGGTCTGTCGTTGTTGTGGAAAGGTTTCAGCGTGGCCCCGCCGATGGTCGGCCTGGCGGGCACCGTTGGGGTGCGCGGGGGGGGTCTCGGTTCCGCCGGCATCGAATTGAAGGTGCCGGACGGCAAGTAGCGCGACGAGCTGGCGGTGCCGACGGCCGCGTCCCCGACTGCCACCATCCCAAAAAATGCAATATCGTGCTTCTCTGCGGGGGATGTGGGGGATGCTGTTTATGTGGCAGGCTGCCGGCGTGGCCCCGCGGACGGGCGGCCTGGTCGGCGCCGCTGGGGTGCGCGGGGTAGTTGCCGGCGTCGCCATCGCCGCATTGGCGGTGCGCAACGGCGTGTCGCGCGCCGCTGCGGTGGCGACGGTCGCGTTGGCCACCGCCACCCCAGAAATCGTGCTGCTGTTCTTTGTGCGTTGGGCTGATGGGCTGCTGCTGCTGCCCCAGGCTCCCTTTGTTGCCCCGCCGACGGACGAGCTGGTCGCTGCCGTCTATGTGCGGAGGGGGATTGTCGGCGCCGCCGCGGCTTTTTGCCTCTTCCGTCGCTGCCGCCGACCCGGGCGGCGCGCGGGTCGATTCTCCGTCCAACGGCGCGCGGTCCGTCGCCGCCGCCGCGCACACTCCCGCCTCTCGCCGCGTCGGTTGGCCGCCCCCGCACGTCATGGACGCATCTGGCGGCCGGGCGCCAGGAGACGACGCCTGCCCCGACTGTCGACCCTTCACCTGCCACGAGGATGAGGGCTCGGAACACTTGCGAAAGGGGTGGGGGGGGTGCATGTGGTAGATGTCGGTGCGAGGCTGGGAGACGCGTCTGTTGCATCATAAAACAGGACAATACACAACGGCTTCTTTAACGACAGCCCGCCTTTTACCAGGAGATGAGGGTGGTGTCCTTGAGCATATCAAACTCAGTAAAGCCCTCCGACAAAAAGTAGACATGCATACGCCAATGGGGCTCGGAAGAAGGGTTCCCAGCACCAGCGTGGACAGCATCCCCCCTGAAAACAACGCAGCAGCCCACCGGCACATGCAAAACAAAGCAATCCTCCTCTGTCGCAGCACATGTCGCCTCGTTCTCAACGACGGGCTCAAACGTCTTCGCCCTCCTTCCCGTCCTCTTTCCCCTCCCCCTCGCCTTGTCAACGGTCTCCCCCGCCCCCGTCCCCCCCGCGCCCACAGCTGGTGTCAGCTGCACCCCCGGCCACGTACGCAGCTGCGTGTTATCCTGGACGGCGAGGAGGCCCCCAAGCACGCGTGGAGCACCATTGCCGACGAGCGACACAGGCGCCGCGTCAGTGTGCGCAAGCTGCTGCTCAGCACTGGGCTCTGAAAACAGTAGCACAGGAGAATACGAAAAGTAGGGGATACAAAAGAGGTGCGCAAGCAGAGAGCACATACCGTCCATGGCGGCAAGTCCGGCCTGCAGACCCGGCACCAGCCCCAGTCTGGCCAGACTCCCAGCGTCCAAGGCGAGTTGACGAAGACCGTTGTCACCGCCTGCGCCGCGCTCCTTCGCCTCCGCCGCCGGCGTCGTATTAAATATGACCTCCATCGTACTCTGCACGACCTCCATTGCCTCGCCGAGCGCGAGAGCCGCCCTTTGCGCACCCAGTGCGCCGCCGAACACCCAGAAGCCGGCACCGCCCCTGCTGAGCGCCTTGTGCACCACGTCCACGGGCCCGCCCAGGGCCCAGGTCCCAGCACGCATCACGTCGACTGAGCGTGCGGCCGCCAAGGCGCCATCGACGGAACGCACCAAAATGGCATGAGGGCACGCCACAGGGCCACAAAGTGCGAGGGCTTGCCGCAGCTTGAGAGCGCCGGCGCCGCAGACCGGCGCAAACTGTTGTAGCTCGGGCTCTTCCTCAAAACAGAGAGTCGAAGGGGGAAACTCTGGAGCGGACCGTGGAGAATCAGAATGTGGTTCCGACCCAAAAACCAATGGTCCCGACGCGGTGGGGTTAAGGGGATGAAGGGGGGCGGCTGGGGTGGTGGAGCCCGAGTCTGCCGCCGGTGTTGGCGGGGGGGGGTCGCGAGCCGCACGAAAACGGGAGAGTTCATCTCGGGCTGCGCAAGTGGCAACTTCCTTCGGAGCCCATGATGACGAGGAAGAGGCGTCCACGGCTTCACCGCGCAGTGCCCGACGGCGCTGCAGCTTTTCGGCGTTGGCTCTGGCGTTCCAGGCCCGTTTGTACGCCGAGTTGTAGGCACGGGCCCAGACAGCCTTCTCCTCCACAGTCATCCCCGCCAACGTAGGAGGTCGCCCCGACACCATGTGTGTCAAGGGTGGCTCCAACAGGAAATGCGCGACGGAGAACGCCGCGTCGTCCGCTGTCGAGCGCTCGAACGAGACCTAGGCTCAGGCGCTCACCTAAGGCTCACAGCGAGCCTCGGACGCTTCACGCACTCAAAGAACGCACAGCGCACAATTCCTCTCGGGAAAATGCTGAGCACCCAACTCTCTGTCAGTAAGAACGTTTTTTGGACCGCTGTGACCCAATCGTTCCCTCGGATCGCCTTACATGGAGGTTCTTTGGACGCGTAAGAGCCAGTGAATCCCCGTGGAGTGACATGCTGCGAGGAAATTTGGGGACCGCTTCAATGACCCCACAGAGTGTCAACAGTAAGCCTGTGCGGCGCTTCAGAGCGAGACGAGGCCGTCCAGTGGGCTGCCAGTGAGTTTCTTGGACTCTTGCGAGCCATTCGTTTCCTCCAGCAACCAGCAAGATGCTTCTTGGACGTCTCTGAGCCAATGGCGCACTGTCAAGTGGCATGACGTGACCACCTGGTGGGTCGCCTCTGTCGTCCTCCCCAGCGCCAGAGCGTCGGCTGTCCGTCGTCTCCATGCGTTTCTCACCCACTCTGGAGTCAGACGTCATCGTCAGACATTCTGGGCGGCGGCGCCCGCCGCGGTGCTGCGGCGGCCAACCCCATTGCTCCATCGTCCCTACGCACACTGCCTCCCGAAAGCTCAATCCCAGCGGGTGCGGGTTGTGGGCAGCGGGCCTCTGCGGGGACTCCTCGGCGGTATTCGCCATCGCGCATGGTACACCCGCCGCGCCTCAGCCCCCCCACCGCTGGCGCGACTGACAAAAGCTACACAGAAGCAGTGGCCACTTTTGTTGATGAGGTCACCATAAATATGAAAAAGAAAACTACGTACCTGAACGCCAGTTGCCTTCGTCGGCGATACGAACGCAGTCGTCTCACCAATTCATCACTGTGAACCCGAAGGGGTCTCTGTCTTCTTTGCTTGACTGTCTTGCGCGCGTCCATCTGCTTCCTAAAGCAGAGTGCATGAGCAGCAGGAGACGTCAGAGAAAAAGAAAAAAATGCGGCAGACAAGCAGAAAATACAACAAACAGGCCGAAACAAGAAGAAAAAAAACATAACTAGCTCACTCTTCATCAGGGGTTGTCAGGATAAATATCCGATATCCTGGGCTACTGTAATTGCAAACAAAACGACTATATTCGACGTCATTTTGCCCGAGCAGCTCGGGATATTGACATAGTGACGTCCAGAGCATTCCGTAGGTGGTCTTTTATTTTTCAATGGACAATCATGGACGAATATTCTGCGACATATTCTGGATAATATCCGTATTCTGGCCCGGATACGGCCAAAAAACCATATTCTGACAACCCCTGCTCTTCATCCATGAAGTCCTCGTCTGCACCATCTTCTTCAAGAAAGTCATCTTCTCCGAGCTCCTGGTTGTCTTCCTCTTCTCCCTCCCCGTCCCCACCGCCGTCATGTCCCGCAGCAGCTGCGTCTTGACGAAGCCACTCCCAATAAACCCTCCAGAACTGGCTCGCGCACTGCTCCGTCGTCAGCGACCCCAATCCCACCTCAACCATCACTCCAACATGATTGCTCATGCGCTCCCCATTAGGCATCACCATCCCGCCCATCCGGTCCTCCGACGACTCGGCCGCCAGCCACTGCTTCAGGATAGAGAAGACCCCCTCGACTGGTGCAAAGTCCGGCGAGTACGGAGGGAGGCGGAGCACAAGGATGCCGTACTGGTGCGCCAGGTCATCCGCCTCGTCGGAGTGGATGGCGGCGTTATCAATGAGGAGGACGGAGCGAGCATGCTGCGCCTCCCACTCTTCCGATGGTATGTCAGGATTCCACTTGCCCATTGACGGTGCGAGTTGGTGGATGAACAGCGTGTAGTCAAGCGCAGTGTAGGAGGGCGGCACGGCGCACGTCATAGTCTCCACGACTCCATCGATGCTCACGGCAGCCATCACCGAATAGCGTGGGCTCTTGCGAGGGTCTGAGACCAGCACCTCGTCTCGCACACCGCGCAGCGCCCAGCCATAGCGACGGTAGCTTGATGAGCCGTCCTTGTGCACCTCATCCATGCTCACTATGCATTTGATTGGCACGCGGCGTATCTGCCGGGCAAACTCCCGACGTCGATGGGCGCAGCGCTCACGGAAGTGGGTGATGATGCGCTTGTGGGTGTACCCGACAGCGCGCAACACACGTGACACGGTCGACGGCGAGTGCGGCAGCCCTTCCAAGCCTGGTAGCTCCGAAAGTTGCCGCAAAGTCTCGGAAATCTCACCCAAAAACGCCTCTGGGGAGTCCACAATCAGAGACGTGACGGCTACGAGAAAGTTGGGGTTGAAAAGGGCATTGTCATGGTGTTTTTGACCGAGGGCATCATCAGGCCAAAACGCTCCCGTCCTACGGAACACCCGGTACCACCGCCCCACGGTCGCGACGCTCACACCCCCCAGCTCTGCAGCGTCCTCCCATGTCATCCGGCCCCCAACCAACCAGGATATGACAAGCACACGTCGGTCCTCCGCAAACGTCATGTAGACAGCGAAGAATCCCGACGGACGATCAGTCCAGCGCAACACCGTGTGGACGCGCCCAGGAAAAATGCTGCCACAACTAGACACGAGCACACGCGTCGCTGCTGTGAAGGTCACGCTCCAAGACGTACGTCCAGGTCTTGCGTGGTGGGTAGAGCCGTAGCCCTGTTGATGCACAGACAGGCAGAGCTCTCTGCTACACGCACCCGACCACCAAGCGACAAGGGCATGCAGTTCCCTCATCCACAGTGAAACTCACGGGTGCGCCCAGGCAATGCATGGGGGCGCATTGACAAAGCGCGCGGCACGCCCGCAGACGCCCCCATACCCCTTGGAAGCCATTCCAACCAACAATCAAAAGGCGCAAGGAGCCGCGCAACAAGGGTCACCGTGCAATCCAGAACTGAGTGCATCCAAACTGACAACGTGACGCCCCCCAGTCACCAGTGTCAAGGTGGGAGTCGGTAAGCGTCCCATTGCCCCCCCTCGCCTTCTTCTTCCAAATACGACAGACTCTTACGGGTGGACCACGACAGCTGATTGCAGTCGGTTTCCGTTTTTTCTTCGAGGACCACGAAAATCTCACCGCAGACGGCGAAAGCTGCCAAGCCGCACCAAGATGTGGGTTGCTCCTCAAAATAAAGGCCCCTCGGCTTGATTCCTGCTCTCTTTCCAGAAAAGGTAGGAGACCCCCTGACAACCCCGCTTGCGAGGCAAGCGTAGAGCAGTCCAGGAGCCACTACGTGAGCAGCAGACTGGCCTCACAAAAAACGACCGGTTGGCTTCTAGCGGACTGTGTCACACGTGCGCCACGTAGATGGCCCTGTGGGTTACGACTGGCACACCCCTTCCAGACGGATCAGTTGCAGGACCGGTGCCACCTTACCCACGTGAAGTGGGTGGTGGCGTGCCAGCGCATCCAGTGGCGCAAAAAAGCCGGCTGTAAACGTGATACCGGACCCCCCGCCTCTCTGCCCCATTCAGGGCGGTCAAGGTGAGGCACCCTGGCTGACGGCATTGAAAATAGCCATTTCTGCCACATTTCCCCATGCCATGAGTTTACAGCACTCCGTATCCATCCCAGCAGCATCCGCTATCGTCGTGGGGTCCATTGTCCGCACACGCGCCACCGTCGAAGCGCTGTTCTTCCCCCCCGCCTCCCTCACGGCAGCGTTACTACTCCACACCGTCTACCCTGACCGTCGCCATGCACAACACGCAGCTAGCGTACGAAGACACCTGATCGGCCGAATACAGGTACGCAGCACTACTAGAGGGCCTTTTGAGTAATTTTCTTTTGCACGGATGCACCAGCGGCGCGGCGACAGTTGCCGCCGCCCGTATTTTTGACTCGCTTGCAGCAATTATTGACAAGAGCGCGACCGCCTCGGATGCAACTGCCGCTGTGGCAATAGCAGTAGTGTCTGTGGCGGACGCCGTCGAGGCGATCACCACCGAGCACCTGCGCAACCGTATGAACCATGGTGAGGCGGGGCAGGGAGCCATGAATCCCTTCTTCATCCGAGAACAGGACCATTGAGGCCGCATCAGCTTCTAACTGTTTGTTTTTCTTCTATGGGTCATTGGCATATGGTTCTGCAACCAGGCGACTGCCATGTTCCGTGGGGGTAGCCTTTCACTCGTTTCCCAGTCCTCGTCTAGCTTTTGTGCTCTTTTCACGGTCCCTGTAGAGTCTTGAAGGACCCCTTACGCAATGCCTGACTGCTTTGTCGCTGCTGTGGGCGTGTGGCAAGGACGTCAGTGCGTCTGGTGCAATGGCGTGTCCGGTTTTGCGGCGACGAAGAGTAAAGACGTGCTGGCGTCCCAG
>ENA-ORXT01006173-ORXT01006173.1-marine-metagenome-genome-assembly--contig:-NODE-6173-length-11272-cov-15.306029_pt1 | contig 11272 bp, 14 predicted proteins | sample MGYA00237868_ERZ511482 | MGnify/ENA metagenome assembly ERZ511482
GGGGCCCCCGGTCAGGCCCGAGCCGTCTCCCGCACCGAGGCATCGCGCGCGTGCGCGCGGGCGCGGCGGAAGCGGCGCTCCGCCGCCGCCGCGCACCCGCGGCCGCGACGCCAAAGGCGGCGCGGAGAGGGCACGGCGTCTCGGTGGGCGCCGGCGCCGAGCGCCACGCCGACGAGGGGGATGCGGGGCTTTCCTCTGGCGCAAAGGACGTAGGGGCGCGTGGAGACAGGTTGGGGCAGGGATCGAAGCCCCCCGCGGTCGCCCCGCTGGTCCGCCGTCCACTCGCGTGGTCTGCGTGGCGAAGACTGCGCAAGGGCGATTGTACGGGGCTCCCGTGGTGGCCGCCCTGTGGTGTGGGTGAGAAAGTGGTGAAAAAAGGCAAAAAAGCTGTTTTGGTGTGGCGAGACAGTGGCGTAGGTGTAGGTGGCATTGTGTCTGAGCAGTGTTGTCTCTTGTCAGAGCACCCTCAGAAGACGCACGTGTCGCTCTTGTCAATCTTTCGTTTCGCAAGTCCAGGGTGTTTTCGCGAACGCGCTTTCAGTTAGTATGAGCAGGCAATCGTATTTACACTTTCAATTGGAAAGTGTCAGCTCGGTGAGTTGCATTCAGACGTGTGCTGTCTGGTCCCCTCTCTGCCGGATCTGCACGTTGTGTGAGTGGCCGCCTTGCCCGCGCGGGGCTGCGCGGGCAACGCTCGCCTTAGCGTGGTTCCGACCGCCAGCCCCGTCGCTGCTGCTGCTACGACTGGTGACGCGGAAGTACCAGGCTTGACCTCCCTGGCGTCATTTTGGCTTCTTGAAAGCAGCCATATTCGGTCGGTGAGGGCTGTCCTTAAAGCACCTTCACTCGGGCAGAACGGGCTGTGTCCCCACGAGCCGGCCGCCATGTCGTGGAAGCTCGGTGGCATGCTCGGCGGCGGCGGCGGTGGCGGCACGACGATGCGGGCAGCGTCGTGTCCCAGTCAAGAGCTGGCGCTGAGCAACCGGGTGTACACCACCCAAAAAGACCTGTCCTCGTCAGGCATGCACGCTAACGTCGACGGTCTATATCTGGCACACCTGTCGTCAGCCGTCCGCACTGGAAATGTGGCTCCTGCGTCGTACGTCTACGCGGTGGCGGCATTTGCGGCGATTGAGCCCGGCTGCCTCGCCTTCAATGCCATCCAGCGGCGGGAGCTACAAGTCGCTCTCGGTGACGACGTTACGCTCGTGCCGTTTCTGTGGCCAGGCGGCAAGGTCATTGACGCGGCGGCGGCGACATTCGAGGTTGACGCTCTCAAAGCCGCCGCCGCCGCTGGGGCGTCTGTCGACGGGGAGCGGCTGGTCGAGCTGCTCGGCCGGCGGTTGCGGGGGCAGGTGGCGTCGCTTAGCCAGACGTTTGTCGTGGACTTTTACGGCACCAACCTGACCGTCAAGGTGTCGTCACTGGCCACCGAGGCGGGCGACCAGGTGCGGGTGGCGGCACTCGGTGCAGCGGCGGAGCTGTTCGTGGCCAAAGCACCAGGCACCAAACTCAAACTGTCGGGCGGCGGGGGGGCGGCGCGGCCAAAAGAGATCTTCCGGGCGGACTTTGACTTTGAGAAGATGGGCATTGGTGGGTTGGACAAGGAGTTCTCGGCCATCTTTCGGCGCGCTTTTGCGTCGCGCGTCTTTCCCCCTGCGGTCGTGTCCAAGCTCGGCGTCTCCCACGTCAAGGGGATGCTCCTGTACGGGCCACCCGGGACGGGCAAGACACTCATTGCGCGGCAGATTGGCAAGATGCTCAACGGTCGAGAGCCGCAAGTCGTCAACGGCCCTGAGATTCTCAACAAGTTTGTTGGTCAGAGCGAGGAGAACATCCGCAAGCTGTTTGAGGCGGCCGAAGCCGAGTACGCAGAGTCGGGCGACGCATCGGAGCTCCACATCATCATTTTTGACGAAATCGACGCCATCTGCAAGCAGCGCGGCTCGGCGGGCGCCGGGGCCGCCGGTTCCGTGCACGACACAGTCGTCAACCAGCTTCTCTCCAAGATTGACGGCGTCAACTCGCTCAACAACATCTTGGTCATTGGTATGACCAACCGCAAGGACATGATTGACGAGGCGCTGCTGCGGCCGGGCCGCCTTGAGGTGCACGTGGAGATTTCGCTGCCGGACGAGCACGGGCGGGCGCAGATCCTCCGCATCCACACAGGCAAAATGCGGGACAATAAGATGCTCGGCCCTGACGTCAGCGTCGAGTCCATCGCCGCGCGCTCCAAAAATTACTCAGGCGCGGAGCTGGAGGGCGTCTGCAAGTCGGCCGCCTCCCACGCCATGAACCGGCTGGTCGACTTTCGCAACCTGCACGCCGCCGTCGACGGGACCAAGGTGCTCGTCAGCGCCAATGACTTCACTCGGGCGCTCGAAGATGTGCAGCCGGCGCTCGGGGCGACCAAGGATGACTTTGCGCGGTGTCTGCTAGGTGGCTTTTTGGTGCACGGACCCCGGGCGCAGGCGCTGCTGTCGGCCGGTGCGCTATTCCGCGACGAGGTCGCCCACTCGACGGGTAACCCGCTGCTGTCGGTGCTCATTGAGGGTAGCGCAGGGACGGGCAAGACAGCGCTGGCGGCCAAGCTGGCTGTCGAGTCGGGCTTCCCCTTTGTGCGGCTCGTGTCCCCCGAGCAGTTTGTGGGCTACTCGGAGCCCGCCAAGTGTGCAGCGCTGGCGCGCGTCTTTGACGACGCCCACAAGTCGCCTCTCTCGGTCGTTGTCCTCGACAACATTGAGCGGATGATTGAATATGCGCCCATCGGGCCGCGCTTCTCCAACGTGCTCCTCCAGACGCTGCTTGTGCTTGTTAAGTCTATGCCCCCGCCGGGGCGGCGGCTGCTCATCGTCGCCACGACTGGCGACGCGGAGGTAATGGAGCAGCTGAGCATGCGGACGGCGTTTAACGCCACCCTCTCGACGCTGCCGCTTAATGTCACGGAGGTGGCGGCGGTTGTCGACGGCACCGCCGTCTCCTCCCCGGTAGTGTTTGACACGGACGCGGAGGGGGCGGCGGTGGCGGCAGGGACGCACGGCGCCGCCGTGCGGTTTGGGTCGGCGTCGGAGCGGTCGTCGGCCATTCAGCTTCTGGCGGCGGAGGATATGGGCATCAAAAAGCTGCTGATGGTGCTCGAGATGGCGCGTACCGGCCGTGGCGACGGCACGTATGCAATGGAGATGGGGCGGCTGGCGTCGGTCTTGCAGAATGTGGCTTAGGAGCAGGTTGACTGGCGGAGGGGGTTGGCATGCGGTCGTTTGCAAACCGTGGTGCCCCATTTCACGGTGTTCGTCTTTCGTCCAATTTTGGGAGAATGTGGTCTGGGCGAGGACTGAAGAGGGACGTCATGAGGTTGGATTATGAGTGGTGAACGCCACCCAATGCCCGTGCGCATGGAGAAGCGCAGCGGCATCAACACAAACCGCAGTGGATCAGCTGCATGTGCTCTGCCGTCGAATGAGCTGCCAAGCTTCTGCCAGCACTCGCGGCCAAGTGTACGTGCTACTCGAGGCAGGAACGCAAACAAACATCAACATCCTCCGCCAAGAGCAAAAGAACTAAACCGGCTGTAGATGTCGACCACAGAGTAGAAGAAACCAAAGGAAATGGCCGCACCCACCGCTGAGGAAAACAGCCATAACAGACAAGGGAGTGGTAACAAGAAACCACAACGTGGACACAGCGGGACACCCTCGCCACCGCTTGGAAAACGTCCACAAAGATGCACACGCACAGAGAACTGGTTGGGCACCCCCGCGGGGAGCAAGATTGCGGCAGCATAAGAAGACTAGCCAAACGAAGGCTCTCAGTTCACAAAGCGGCAACAAGTAAAACGCATATTGGGCAGCAGCCGTACAGAAAGCAAAGCTCTCGGCTACAGTGGCAGCGACAGCTGCCAGGTGGCCGGTGCGCCGGGCACCACGGCGGCACGTTACAGCGCCAGGTCGCGGGACCCGGGCCGCAGGGTGATGGCTTGCACCACCCGCTCAGCCAGCAACACTTGCTGCTGGCCGGTAGCAATTCCCCGCCCAGGAGCGCTCAACCTATCCGTCGGCGCACTCCGCGATTCCGACCGTTCGTTGGTCGAGCGGAAGCGTCGGTTCCAGGCGAGCACAATGACTCCTTCTCAGGCGCGGGGCGTCCAGGCCGCCGCACGCGTATCGCAACACGTTGAAGCACAAGTAGGTCCGACACCACGGTCCATCCCCATAATGGACAAGATAGCCGCCTCGCAGGTCAGCGTGGGGCAACAAGCTACAGCCACTCGGCTGATACGGTCGGGCTGGGAAGGGTCGTCAAGGCGGCCACACAGGGTACAGGGGGAAGGACTCCTCCAAACCCCTTTCCCCCCCCAAGCCGGGGAAACACCGTCAGCAAAAGGCCGGCTCCATAGCCTGCTCCTCCGGCTCCGAGTTCCACGCCGCCATTGCGTTCAACACTTCGCCCCAGCCGTCGACGGTGACCGATCGCCCTGCCGCTGCAGAAGCTGCCGCCGCGGCCGCCGCCTTTGACGCGAGCAAGCCGTCCCTGGTAGCCAGCAAGCGCGCCATCTCTACACGCATCTCCGCTTGCCGGACAGTCGCTTCGGAGGCGACGCCGTCCAGGATGTGAGTGCAGCTGTCAATGGATGCCAGGTCCGCAAGCATGCGCGAGGGCGGCTTGGGGTGGACCCGCTTGCGGCCCCGCCGCCGTCGACCGTCAATGGTCTCGCCGCCCACCCGCTCGAGCACCCGGTACACGCAGCCAAGGCGCTGCTCGTGGACCATCTCCATGTTATCAACAGGGAGGCACTCCTCGGGAATCATCGAATAGAAGGTGTCAAAGGTAGGCACCACGTCTGGATCAGCAACAAGGGGGCCACAGCTGTTGCCATCAACGCCACCATCGCTACCGCCACCGCCACTGCCACCGGCGCCACCATCACCCTGCACAGCGCCGCTCCGGGATGCTCCATCCGTGTGCATCGAGAATGTCGCGTCGGAAGGAAGAGGAGGAAGCGATGGCAGGCGGTCGGGGAGTTGTCCGTCGAGGAAGCACAACAGAGACGGGTCGTCTATCATCGCGCCGCCTTCGACCGAGATGGGTGACAACGGTTCAGGCTTGACGGTCGCCTCGGCACCGACAGAGGGCGGCCCCTGCGAATACATGCCCGTTGGGACAGCCGTGGAAGCCGTCCATGCGGCCGACCCCGTGGCTATCCCGTCCATGTTGCCGCCGTTGCCATCATAGTAGTACTCGGGCAGCGGCGGCTGGGTGCCCACGCGGTTCGTGGCGACGCCATACGCGGCATCGTCGCCAACGTTGCAGGCAGCATCATAGGTAGCGTCCGAGCCGACAGCCGCAGTGCCCACGACGGAAGTTGCAGCATCAGCAGCCTCCCGCTTCTCTGTGATCGACACGAGCGCGGGGATATCGCGCAGGTGGTCAGCATCGGCGCTGTCCCACCAGGTGACCGTCGAGGCGCGCGCAGGCTCTTCAGGCCCCGCCGCCGCGGTGGCAGCGGCCGCAAGCGCGCGGGCACTGCTCAGCGGCTCAAAGCGCAACGACACGACGCTGCCGCCGGCATTGCACGAGGCAACAAAGCACATGACCGACAGGGGTGGCCCAAGAGGGACGGCACAGGCCAACTAACGGGGGGGGCAGCGCCACGGTGGGGGCACCACACGAGCACGGGACGTCGGACACTACCGGAAAGGGGGGAAGTGAGGTACAAGGAAGGTGTGCACACAAGCTTGGGGTGGGAGGAGAGCAGGGGATTTAGTAGGCGGCGACGTGTACGACGACGTCAGGCCAGCAGCGACCAAGCTAGTTGACTCGCCAGCCGGCGGTGCACAGGTCAAACCGACACTGTCCTTCGACCACACCACACCGCACCTGTGCACGGGCCCTGGGGGAGCCACGAAAGAGTCGACCTTGGCTCTAACGCCCCCTTCGAGTGGCCAACCCACTGATTCCGTCCACTTGTTGCACCAATCGCGTGCCGTGTTCGGCAGTCCTGCCGCACCGGAGGAGATTGGTTGGTCAGCTCGGCACCACGGTGGTGCGGTCTTGTGCCGTCTTGCCACGCGCTGCAGAGGAGTTGGTCTGTTTTCGGGCCGATGGCGGTCAGTGTGAGTTGCGTGCACGTGCACGCGTGATGGCGGCGGGTGGCGTTTGTCGTCCAGCAGCTCAGCAGTCACACGGCTGGCAGCCGCGCACTGATTGGAGACTGCCACGGGTCCTGCTCGAGCGCGCGCCCGTCCTGCGATTGACACGGGGCCGCGGGCGTGCCAATGATGGCATCATGGGGTGTTCGGACTGGCCTGGTGGTCATCCACGTCAGGCTCGATCGCTCATGCCGCGTGGGCCGGGCCAGCAAGATGTGGCCAGGATCAGGGCCTTGCTGGCCCAGGGAGAGGGTCTTGAAAGGGGTTGCTGAGACCACAACCGCCACCCTGAGGCGGTCCAGTCCATGACAGTTGACCAATTGAAATATCTTGGCGCGTCATACGATGCTTCTAGTATGTAGGATCCATTCGCGTTCTCAACACTCAGGCAGCCACGTTGCATAAAACTGATGGCCCTGGTCTGTTTGATGGTCACCCTCTAGGCCATTTGATTGGATGGTCCCTTCTGCACGCCCAATCAAGAATATCCACGTTTCAGCATCGATGGCTCACGATCGCTCTGGTCCAGATGGATTACACACGCAAGCGATTACAGATTCCGCCAAAAGCGTTTACAGATGCCTTCGGGGAACCCCCACTGTACAGTATACACTCCACACCAAGGCCCAGAAATGGTCAGCAGCGCGCCTGCACTGCCTCTCCGCTCTCTTCCGTCGTTTCGCCATCTTGTCATCTGGCCCCTCCGTCGGGCCTTTACTCAAAAGCGTCATAGTATATTACCGACCCCTCCCACCACCGTCCTCTCTCCACCACCCCCGCCACCACCGCCACCGCCGCCACCGCCACTGCATATGCCTCTCTAGCTGTGGGACCGGCCACCCCCCCCCGCTCCGTTCATTGGTGTAATCAATAAGAGCTTACGATTCGTACAAGTGGCAGTGGTCCGCCTGTCAGCGAGCTGCAGGTCAACGAGTCCGAGGCGGACGTAGAGAGCGCCGCTGAACCAGACGCCAGACGTCGGTCGGCACCCGTCGATGGCGTACAGCGACCGCCGACGGGATGCAACAGCCGGCCACACACCCGACGTGGGCAGTCACCTAAGAAGTGGTGCATGCTGACGCTGCGTCACCACCTAATGATCATTCTTATAAGGCGGGCGGGGCTCACGTGGGACCGGATCTGACGTGAGACGCCTGTGGAAGCCAGCAACAGCGCGATACGTCGGACATGCTACCGCCGCGTGATTTACACAAGCACGTCGGAGATCGGCAATGTGCACTTGGACTCGGTTCGATACCGGCCAGCCACCTACCCACAATTGGGTGCCGCGTTGTTGCGCTGGTTTTAAGCTGTCCGTGCGTGCGGCGGGCGTATCGTTCCCGCGACTATGGCGCTGCTCAAGGAGAGGGCGTCGGAGATGGCCGTGAAGCTGGGTGGAAAAGGTTTCAAGTCGTCGACGGGCTACATCTGCCGGTGGGTCAAGCGACACGATGACTGCAGCACTTGCTTGGTACGCACTGGCGCATCGGCCGACGTGGCCGGGTCAGCCGCACGCATCGCCAAGACCCGAGAGACCCTCCGCGGCGTGCCTCCCCGCCTGATTTTCAACACTGACGAGACCGGGCTATTATACCGCTGACTCCCCCATCGCTCCTACTTCTCGGCACGCGAGCGCCGGTCCGATCGCGGCTGAAGGCCATGCGGGCGAAGGTCCGCGTGACTGAGGTACTTTTGCGTGAACGCGAGCGACTGCCGCAAACTTCCAATAGCCATCATCGGCAAGGTGGTGCGGCCTTTGTGTTTCCGTCCCCCTGCCCCGGGTTTCCCCGCGCCATGCTTCATTCAAGGCAACTCGTGGATGGACGGGCCCACCATGGCCCATTGGTTCGCATCTGTGTTCGTTCAAGTGGTGCGGCGGGTGACCACCGCACCCGTGTCCATGCTGCAGGAGTAGTGGGACGCCGTCTCTAAGCCCAGCATGGCCCACTGCTCGCTGAAGGAGGACCTCCTTGGGGCTGACTCGGTGGTGCGGCTACGCAGCCGCTATGAGTGTTTAATTCCGGGGCTACCCTGTATGAAAGCTGAGGTGGCAGAAATTTTGGCAATGATGGGCGCGTGCTCGGCCAGCGCCAGGCCAAACTCCCCAGCTGAAGCTGCAGACTGTGTGCTGGATACGGTCGAGTGGCTGGAGGCAGAGGACCTCCCAGAAGCGGTTTTTGAGACCGCTAGTCGCATTGAGAGCGCCTCCGATGAGAGTGATACAGAGTAGGATTTTCGTTTCCTTGCATTTTTTTCTCCTCAGAGCATGCGTGAAATGAGCCAGAGCCATAGAAAAGCGGGCACGCCGCCGGCGGCTGTGCGGAGACCAAATGTCCGCCGGTTCACGTGAACTTCCACGTCGACAGGCGCGCCGGTGCGCGCGCGCAGTGGCCATTAAAATAAAACAATAGCCGTCGCACAGTCGGGAGCGGGGCTGAAGCTGGAGGAAGGGGCGGGACAGGGGGGGGGGGAGTGTCGCCACAGCAGTGAGCCGCAAGAGGGAGAGGACCGCTGCATGGGAGCCGCGCCGATTGCACTTTGCGTCAAGGACGGCGGATAGGGCGGCGGCAGCGGGCGGTTGAGGGATGACGGCTACGGCGGTACCAGCTGCAGCGGCCTCTGCTGTGGTAGTCGGGGTCGACACCCCTTAGCGACCCCAAATCCACCGTCCCTCACACCGTAAGGTCTGTCCCCGCCCCCATTTCCTCCGTTCCGTCCCTACGCGCCCGACCGCCCCCGGCGCTGTCAATGACTGCAGCGCATCGTTCACAGGTTGCCGCATATTACTCCCCACGGCGGTGGCGATGGCCCGGATTACGCCCCCCCCCCCCCCCCCCCCCTCACACCCACCGCCACGCGGCGACGGTCGACACCACGGCAGCAAAGATTCCCCCCGTCACCTCCACGCAGGCGACCGCCCGCCAGAATCGGGACAGCTGCATAAAGCGGGCGGGGCCGCGGTGGCATGGCCTGGCAGCGACTGAGATACAATTTGGCTGCGGCAGCACACGGGTGAGAGCGATTGGAGCGTGAGGTGTGCCAGGCGGCGTCGTGGCCCTGGAGTGGTGCCCTTTACTCAAACCTTTGCGGCTTGTTGGGCCACACGGATGGACGGACATTTGAGGATTCCTATTGGCTGGTAGATGAAGCACGAAAGGACAGAGAAGGACACAGACTAAGATCTCTTGTGCCCGTGAATGGACGTAACTACCAATCACGTGCCACCATCTGTAACTATAACTGCAGCAGGTACACTGGAAACAAATAATGCGGATGTCGTTTTTCTCCACATTTTTCTCACATTTGCGCATCTCAAAACTACCGGCTGCATGCCATCAGTTGTCGATACATTTTCTCAAGGACAGTGACACAGCAGAACCGTCGTCTAACCGGAGAAGCTTCAGTTGGAAAGGTCACGCGATAGGCCGGCTGAATAAACAGTGTGTAAGGTAGATAATGGAGGCGCAGGTGGGAACAGCCAAGAAACGCCACTGACCCCATGGCCAGTACCGCAGCGTCCGCGGAGCATGCTATCTTCACACTCAGGAACGACAAGCAGCAGAATCCAGCCTCTAGAATCCCACTCCTCTCTTGCCACAGTCAAGGGCGTTCCACCGCACACCTCCACCCCGTCTCTCCACAACCGTCACCGCTGTCTCCAGCACCCAGCCGTGGTGGTACGCACAGCGAGCGCACCGACCTCCAGGATGCCACCACGGTATCGCCTTCGTTCTTGATTACGCCTCCGTGACCGTCTCAATCGCCGGTCACCAGGTGCAGGTTGAAAGAAGCGTGTTCGTCGCTGCCAGCCGCGTGACCTGGACACCGACGAGGCCTGTGAGGCTGAGGACCACCGCTTCCCAGCGTAAACACCGGCGGGAGTGGGAAGGTTGAGGACCACCGCCACTAGTGAAAGAGATGACAGCGCCAGGGAGACGATCTGGGTGAAACTTTTGATGTTGGCTGGCGCGACTGGGGCTCGTGGCCCTAGGGGCACTCCGAGAAGAGGATGGTGGTGGGCGGCTGCTGCTGGGGCGGCTACCGCCGCGAAAGCGAAAGCGCCGCAACAGTTTAAAGGAGACGTCGGCGGAATGGGTGTCGGGAGATTAGATAAAAAGCAGGCGGATTGGGGAAGGGGAGCACCAATCGCCATCGGGACGGCCGCACAGCATACTGGGGAAATGGCAGCGCAGGAGGCGTGCGGCCGAGAAATGGGACCAGACCTCATGTACGCCGTCAGGAGAAACAAGTGCAAGGTGTTGGGGGAGTGAGGGCGGGGAGGGGTGGAAAGGAACACGCGTGGGTTGGGGGAGAAGAGAAATGGAACCCGAGGCGTAAGAGGGTGGACATGAGCCGGCTCATCGTCGGCGGTTACGCCCGCCAGTGTTCTTTGGATACCTCTTGGCGATTGTGTTGCGACACCCACACAGCGTGCGTCACCTCGAAGTCGCCAACGAGGGCTATTGTAAAGACCAGAAGAAGGCGCCAAAGAAGCACCTGGCCATACAATTACGCAGCCACGCTGGGCGTTTGTTTGCTCGCCATATGTAATGATCAACTTGAACTTCGTCATTCATCGTATGGGCGGTGCCAAGTTGGTCAAGGTATTCCAGGGAGCGCGACGCCCATCGCTAGATCGGCGGTGTCAAGGGACACAGCCGACCACGCGACAGCACCTTGCACACGGAACGATCTGCCGGTGAGAACCGCACCCCTCCACGCCGCACGCGCGCGAGCGTGGAAAAACACTACCAGATCCGGCAGGTGCAAATCGGCTTCTGTACCTATCAAACTCATCCCGCATGTTGGACCGCACCGGCCCCTATTGCGCCTCTGAGGCGGTGTCTGAACGCGAGATCTCTTACCTTTGCAGAGCTTTGCATCACACTGGCCGCGCTCGAACCCTGGGCACAGGCATCAGATCAGGTAAGTAGTAGCAACATCATATTTCTGAGCAGAAGTGGCTGTTTATTATATTTTGAGGCCGAGGTGTCTGACGCCGTCTCATACCCCAACTGACCGTGATCATGGCCTAGTATGACTACAGGACACGGCGGAGGGGGGAAGCTGTTCTTCTACACCATACCGATGCAGAAAGGATAACAACGAAAGAGGGGTGG
>ENA-ORXT01006175-ORXT01006175.1-marine-metagenome-genome-assembly--contig:-NODE-6175-length-11271-cov-29.699303_pt1 | contig 11271 bp, 7 predicted proteins | sample MGYA00237868_ERZ511482 | MGnify/ENA metagenome assembly ERZ511482
ATTTGTGCTTTCTGAGTACTCTTGCGTTTCTAACAAAAACTAACTTTATAGATTACGAGCCGTAGGCGCAGCCTACTGGGAACTAGATTTAGGATCACTAGGATAATAAGATAACCTTGCTAAAAATCCGTGCAATCCCTTAATCCGTATAATCCGTGATTCAGATAAAAATGTGCTATTTGTGCTTTCTGAGTACTCTTGCGTTTCTAACAAAAACTAACTTTATAGATTACGAGCCGTAGGCGCAGCCTACTAGGAACTAGATTTAGGATAACTAAATAATAAGATAACCATGATAAAAATCCGTGCAATCCCCAAATCCGTATAATCCGTGATTCAGATAATAATGCGATTTGTGATTTCTGAGTACTCTTGTGTTTCTAGCAAAAACTAACTTTATAGATTACGAGCCGTAGGCGCAGCCTACTAGGAACTAGATTTAGGATAACCAGATAATAAGATAACCATGATAAAAATGCGTACAATCCCTAAATCCGTATAATCCGTGATTCCAACAAAATTAATCGGGTAGGCATAAAAAAGCCTCAATAAAGAGGCTTTTTTATTATTTTTTAATATATTTTCTTTCTTTAATCTTAGCTTTCTTACCGACTAATTCTCTTAGGTAAAACAACTTAGCTCTTCTTACCTTACCCCTTTTGAGGATGTCTATCTTAGTTATATTAGGAGAAGACAATGGAAATATTCTTTCTACACCTACTCCATTAGATATTTTTCTAACTGTAAATGTCTTAGTGCTTCCAGTACCTTTGATCTGTATTACATCTCCTTTAAAAATTTGAACTCTTTCCTTAGCTCCCTCTACAATTCTATAATTTACAGCAATATTATCTCCTGGTTTGAAGTCAGGAAGTGTATTTTCTGTTGTCAAGTTATCGTGTACGTACTTTATATGGTCCATGCTACATTTATTTAACGGAGTGCGAAGATAATCTTTTCTGCAATAATTACATACTTTTCAATATATAAAAATTTTCTATCTCAGTAAGGTTATATGTCCTTTAATGGTTTCTCTATCACCTCTGGGGCCCACATACTCCGCCTGATAGACGTATACACCGTTCATCGCTAGAGCTCCTATATTATCTATTTGGCCATTCCATGCATCGAAGGGATCCTCTGTTTCAAAGACCCTCTCTCCCCACCTATTCCATACAGACAATCTGTAATTCCTGATACCTGTGAGTACACCTATACCATTAAAAACATCATTTTTTGCGTCATTATTAGGTGTAAATGCATTAGGAAAAAACAAGCTCACTTCAGGAGAAATATCAATTAATTTAGAGATCGTATCTGGACATCCACTAGGGTGCAATACAGTAAGCAGAACTTGATAAATACCTGTATCCTGAAAAGCAAAAGTAGGATTCATTTCCATAGAGGTGCCTACACCTCCGAAATTCCATTGATAGGATACCGCTCCAATGGACTGATCAAAAAAGCTTATTTCTTTATTAAAAGAATTAGGTTCCTCTGGCGTAAACGTGAAGTCAGCAGTAGGCTTCTCTGCTACTGTTATTAAATTAGGGAAAAATTTAGATATATTACAACCTATAGGTGATGTAACATCTAAATTTACAGAAAATACGCCCGTTTCTTCATACACATGCGTAGGACTCACCTCATTTACAATATCAGACCCATCCCCGAAGTCCCATAGAATATCATAAGTAGAATCGATGGGCACCGATAGGTTATTGAAGAATATTTCTCCAGGTGCACATCCTAAAAAGTTAGAAGGATCTACAACTAATATAGGAGGAGCAGGAAACCAATCGACATTTTTAGTTATGGAATCCCTACAATTATTGTTATCTCTAGAAATAAGTCTTACTGGTTTGGTACCTGGATCTGGGAACTGGTGAGACGGGTTCTGTATCACACCCTGTTCTCCAGCAAAATCCCAATCCCAACCAACTACATCTAAGGCACCTGTAACACTTAAGTCTTGAAATGAGACTGGACCTGCTATGCAAGTATCATATGCAAATTCAAAATCTGCTTCTATACTAGGGAAAATATTTACAACAACATTAGCCGTATCACTGCAGTCCGCTTGCCCTGGGTTCAATATCATCAGCCCAACGTACTGACCTACACCAGGGAACTCGACGGTTACATCTTTCGTATTATATTCGTCGAAGGTGCCATTTATATTAAAGATCCATTGGTAGGAATCTATATTGGATTCCTTCGTACTTTCGTTGTCGAAAAACACTTCTGTTTTGCCACATGAATTTATAAAAAACTCTTTTCCTCCCACTGTAGAGTCTGCCTGTATCTGGGCTGTCAAAAGTGGATCACAGGTCGTAACGTTAAATTGGAAATCTCTTCTTATCTCACTAATTTGAACACCATTTCTAAACTCTTTTACACATACTCCCACTACATACTGGCCGTTCAGATCAGGCACCCCCGTAATGAGACCTGTTACAGGATCTATAACAACATCTGGATCGCCTGTAAGCGGCTGATTTGCGCTGTAAGTAGGTAACCTATAGACCACTTGATCATAAGGCGGAGGACATCTATCAGGATCTGGTCTCACACCTGTACATGAGTTGGGATCGTTGCCTGGTCCAGTACCTCCTGTAGAACCATCTGTACCTCCTGAAGCAAGTGGTGCACAAAATTCATATACTAGCTGATCACCTTCTGCATCTGTTGCACTATGATCGAAATTTAGCGGATTATCAGCACATATAATGATAGGAGGAAAATTATTAAATTTAGGTGAATTGTTACAAGACATCTGAGCGCTCGGACTTATTACGGTCACAAAAGCCGCTCCTGTATCACCAGAATTCAAAATATTATCTATCGTATTGTTTCTGCAACATCTCTGGTAAGAGATCATATAACTTTCGTTAATTATAGGCAGGGTAACATTAAATCTATAAACTGCTTTCTCCACCATTACATCAGGTACCTCTATACATGGATTATCCGGTACATATACTACTGGTGCTTCATCTCTAGGGTCAATATTCAGTACTTGACCGAAATAAGCCCAATTAGTTCCATCTCCTGTATAGATACCGAATTTTGTCTGACTAGCATCATCAAATCCAGCTCCATTACCTCCTGCGTCTCTGTACATGGTAAACTCGATAAGGAAAGTAACCTCATTAGTCGCCGAATTTATACCTATGCAGGTGTATTCTACATCACCACCAACAATATGGGCAGCATGCACGTGATAGCCTGTAAAAATCGAGATTAAGAAAGGTAAAATAAAGGATGTAATTCTATTTTTCAATGGTCTTAATAATTTGAAATTTCTATAAATGTAAGAGTACGAAAATTTATTCCGCATAACATACGTTTGTTTAACTTATAAGATAGTACAAAAATATTAAACGTTGCTTCTTGCCTATATGTTTTATTATGATTGACCACGACATTATTAAGAAATCAGGACAAATTCTAGAAAAAGGAGGTATTCTTCTCTATCCTACAGATACAATCTGGGGTATAGGATGTGATATTATTAGTCCATCAGCTGTAGAAAGAATTTACAAAATAAAAAAAAGAAAACGAGATCAGCCCCTACTTCTCTTAGTGTCTTCTATAGAAATGCTAAAAGAATATATAATCGATATTCACCCCCGTATAGAGACTTTACTCACATTGCATACACAACCACTTACCATCATATACAAAGCAAATGATCTTGTTCCATCCTATCTAGTAGCAGAAAAAGGAACCATAGGTATCAGAGTAGTACAAGATGAGTTATGTATAGATCTTATCAATGAATTAGGCAGACCTATTACATCGACAAGCGCCAATGTATCGGGAAGGCCTTTTCCAAATAATCTTCTAGAAATAGATGCTGAGATCAAAGACAATGTGGATCAAATCCTTTATGATGCTGAGCACCACACCGCTCCAGGAAAGCCATCAGTAGTTGCTACCTTTAATGATAAGGGCGAATTATTATTTCTCAGGAAGTAAGTCTGCTAGATTCATATCTTTAGCGATATAATCTAAGGCTTCCGTAATATATGGATCTTCAGTATTTAGATATTCATACATTTTTTGCATACCTAAGCTGTGTTTTATGAAATCAGCTTTTATGGCATCATTGATCTCTGATTTACATAAGAGCTTTTTATCTAAGGGTATAGAATCTTGTTCCTGCAGAAAAGATGCAAACTGCTGATCTAGATCATCAGACATATTACTTTCTAAATTCTTATCGTAGTTTAATACAGAAAAAAGGTGCACATAATCTAGCGCAAATTTACAAGTTTCTGTATTTGTCAATGGAAGATCGTATATTAACTTATCTGGAAATATGCCTCCCGAAGCTTTCATTTCTCTATTCAGAACCATTGTTTTGTAGAGATTTGAGTCCACCTCCGTATTACCATTTTTGTTAGAATAAGGAGTCTGGATTAATCTACCACTAGGCGTATAATATTTAGATACGGTAAGTCTTATAGCGCCTCCATTAGTGAGCGGATATTGCTCTTGAACTAAACCCTTCCCGTAACTAGCTTGCCCTATTATGACACCTCTATCCCAGTCTTGGATAGCACCTGCTACAATCTCACTAGCAGAAGCCGAACCACCGTTGATTAACACAGCTACTTGACCTATGTTATAGAAACGCTTACCATTCGTTTTATACTCTATTCTTTTGTCTGACTTATCTTTAGTATAAACCAATAATCTGCCTTTTTCTTTGAAAATCTGATTGAGCATTTTTATGGTTTCTGGTAAATAACCTCCAGGATTATCTCTTAGGTCTAGGATTAAACTCACATCTTTCTTTCCATCCACGAAAGGCTCTATAGCATCCATGAATTCTCTATATACCTTGCCACTAAATCTTTGGATTTTGACATATACTACATCAGGAACAATCTCGTAGGCTATCGTAACTGCTTTTCTAGGCAATAGATTAATTTCACAATCTATCTTTAGTTCCTTATTAGATCTGCTTATTATTAATTCAACTTTACTTCCCTTTTTCTTATCGAACAGCGCACTTATCTCACTATAGGAAAGTTCAGTTCCTGCCACGCCCTTATTATCTATTGCTATAATTTTATCACCTCTCATAATTCCACATAGCTCGCCAGGTGAGTCAGGTAAGACAGACTCCACAAATACGGTATCTTTATAGTAGAGGGTTTCTATACCTACTCCTAGATACTCTCCGCTCATATCTTCGTTGATTTCGGCGAGTGTAGCTTGAGGAATGTAATTAGAATGTGGATCTAGAGTACCGAAAATGGAATATATAGCTTCCTCTACAAGTTTATCGGAATCTATGTGGTCTACATATCGAGATTCTATAAATCTTATAATTTCCTCTACCCTTCCTGTTGTTGCTATCTCTTCACTTAGTTCGTGTATGTCTAGCAAGGAATTGCCAGTCTTATTATCAACAAAATTTTTACCGATGATCATACCTAATATAACCATTCCTGAAAGCAGCAATGGTTCTAAAATACGATATTTAGGATTATTCAACATAAGCCAAGGGTGCCTATGTACCCAGATAATGTTTTAGAAGCTTGCTTCTACTAGCTGATCTAAGCTTGTTAATGGCTTTATCTTTTATCTGTCTTACTCTTTCTCTTGTAAGACCAAATTTTTCTCCTATGTCCTCTAATGACATGGGATGTTCTACACCGATACCAAAATAAAGCTTAATCACATCACACTGTCTTTCCGTAAGTGTATTTAATGATCTTTCTATTTCTTTTCTTAAGGATTCTACATATTCTAGACCAGAGTCTGTGGTAGGCGTATTCCTATTTTCTAGTACATCTAGCAGGCTATTATCTTCACCATCTACAAAGGGAGCGTCCATGGAAACATGACGCGATGCTACTCCCAGTGTTGTTTCTACTTCTTCCGTAGCAATATCTAGAAGTTCTGCAAGTTCCTCTGGTGAGGGTTCCCTTTCGTATTCTTGCTCTAGCTCAGAAAATGCTCTATTAATTTTATTTAGAGAACCCACCTTATTAAGGGGTAATCTTACAATTCTTGACTGTTCTGCCAGCGCCTGTAAAATAGATTGTCTAATCCACCATACAGCGTAAGAAATAAACTTAAACCCTCTCGTCTCATCGAAACGCTGAGCGGCTTTTATAAGACCAAGATTTCCTTCATTAATCAAATCACTTAAAGATAAACCTTGGTTCTGGTATTGTTTTGCAACAGATACAACGAAACGAAGATTCGCTTTTGTCAATCTTTCCAGAGCTTCCTGATCACCTTCTTTTATTTGTTTAGCTAAGGTAACTTCCTCTTCCGGTGTAAGCAGATCTACTTTACCTATTTCCTGCAAATACTTTTCTAAAGATTGGCTTTCTCTGTTGGTAATCGACTTGGTTATCTTAAGCTGCCTCATATATTATAATTCTCTTAATCTTCTAAATTTCTAAACAAGTTTGCGAAAGTACTACTTATAAAGCTCTGAATCAAATAAAAAGTTCATTTAAAACAGCACTTTAAGATAAGATACGCTAATTAGTGGAAGAAGAAAAATAACATTATAACTGAAATAAAAAAGTTTATTTAAAAAAAGGAAAAGAATATTTCTTATTACACACGATTAAAATTATATTCCGCGCTTATTCAAGTGAATAAAAGAACTAGAAACAGATAATGAAGAGAATTTCGATAGAATTAGAGTTTATATTTAGGGCTTCCCCTGCTATCTTGTACAAGTTTATAACAGCACCCGACTGCCTAGTTAGATGGTTTTGTGATGGTGTAGATATTACGGAGGATACGTACACCTTTACATGGGATGGTTACGATGAGGTAGCAACGATGCTAGACGATATAGAAGAAGAGCGAATAAGGTTCAAGTGGGAAGATGCTGCAGAAGATGAATATCTGGAATTTAGGATGTATAAATCTGATGTTACAAACGAAACGGTATTAGAAATAACGGATTTTTGTGATAAAGATGAGGCAGATAGCCAAAGTGACTTATGGACAAGTCAGATTTCAAGCCTTCGTAAGGAATGTGGAGGATAAGCTAAGCTCCTCATTTAAAGACTCACACTTCTTATCTACTTTAACGACTTCCAGACAATTACTATATTTTGGTATTTCTATTTCCTAGTATCTATGATACTAAGTTTAGCCCCTCTGTACTTATCAATATAACAGATATCTTCAGGTATAAGTGGTATTACATTGACAGTCTAATACTGTTTTATTATAAACAAAAATTACATTGACAAAAAAAAAGGCCACTCTTAAGTAGAGCGGCCCATTGCAAATTAAAGAACAATTACCTTAGTTCTTAACTAACTTGATTACCTCTTCATAATCATCTGTAGCAATTCTGAGAAGGTATATTCCTGTCTCGTATTGCTCCATTGACATTGTGTTCTTGTTAATACCATTGGCAAGATTCATTGTTTTGTTTACAATAACTCTTCCTTGTATATCTAGTAGCGTAAGACTAACTTTTCTCTCTGTATCAGATTCTAAAGTCACTTCAAACCTATCGTTGAATGGATTAGGAGATACGAGTGCGCTAATACCTTTAACACCGTATCTAGATCTATCCACCATAATCGTATTAGAGTAAGCTGTGTAACCATCAAAATCTACAGATTTCACTCGATAATAACTTTCCATTCTAGGTCTATCATCTTGGATAGAATAGTGACTCAGTTCATTTCTGTTAGAAGCTTTGACTCTGTCTACTTCTACCCAGTTAGAATTTCCATCATAAGATGTCTGTAGCATCTGGTAGTCATTATTGAACTCCGAAGCGGTCGACCAAGAAATCGTATTATGTTTCTCGTGAGCTCTACCTTTTAGGCTATGTAGTTCTACTGGAACAACAGCATCTACTCCAGTTACAAATGTTCCTCCTGAGAAACTCATAATACCAGAAAATTCTGCATAGGTGTATGTATCTTCTACTCCTGTATCTGTTACTAGATTACCTGTTAAGTCTAACTCATTCGCTGGGCCTCCTGGCGTAGGAGTTCCTGTATAAGCCCCCGTAGTTGTCTTGAACCATCTAGATGGAGCAGCAGTTCTCCCGTCACTCATTGCAGCCATCTCTACTGTTGTTTTCTCAGCAGGATCGTAATAGAATCTCACACTAACAGCATCTACTATTGCAGCGCCTCCTAAGTCCACATCCCAGAACCTAGCCATAGACCAACATGCTGGACCAGAAACTCCGGCAACACCGCCTTCAGCCATAGTTTCAGCAGCTAATATTTCTATAGTTACTTCTGCCGCGGCTTTAGCAGGATCATTACTTCCTGTTGTTCCCCAGTCGATAGCAAACATATAATCCCCAGTAGCTGGATCTTCGTAATACGTCCACCCAGTAGTAGGATCATCACATGACGATCCAGCTATAGCTGTTATCGTTGCAGCGGTACCCATTGGAGGCAATTCTAGATTAGTCGCTGCATCACATCCATTCTCATTTACTTCAAGGCAAAATGTTCCTTCCGTACCACTATAACCAGAAACTAAAATAAAATATGTGTCGCCAGGAGTCAATCCTGAAATAGAAGGAATGATAGATAAATAAGAACCAAATCCATTCACTACTACTCCTTCATCTTGCGAACATCCTAATTCATTTGTACCAGCACAATCATCGTAAACAGCTATCTCAGTGTCATCATTCGTACCTCCTGAAAAGTCAGTACTTGCGCTCACATCACCAGATGCAGGTGCAACGAATGAGAACCATACTCCATTTGATCCGCCATTAAAGCATGATCCTACAGGATCAGCACCTGCTGTAGCGGCTGTGTTATCTCCATTAGTTGTGTTACCGTCGCAGATCATCTCCCCTACCGCGACAGGAATCGCATTTGCACAATCGTCATTTGCTGGAGGACAGCTTATTGTAACTGCTGGTAAAGTAACGTCACAATCTGCAACAGGTCCGTTCGCATCAGAGAATTCAATAGTAAATATCACAGAAGTACCATCTGGATATGGACCAAAAGAATAAACACCAAGAGCAGTAATAGTTTGAGTAGCCCCCCCTTGATCGTCAATGACATCGAAAGAAACTCCTGTTCCTAAATCTGTAAACTCTATATCTATTCCTACGTTAGGACATGAAGTTAAATCTGGAGTAGCAGTAACAGAAGGAGCAGTACAAGCTTCAGTTCCTACACATACATCGAATGAATCAAAATATACTGTACTAGACCAATTATAAACTCTTAAATAATAAGTTGTACCAATTGTCAAACCAATTGCATTCATAGTGTTAGGATCACTATCTGTTACAAGGACGAGTGCTGAACATCCTCCTGAACCGTCATAAAGTCCCATTCCCATATCCGTACTTGCAAAAGTACCACCACTGATATAAACAACATTTAATAGTTCTATTACATGCGCTGTAGAAGTTGCAACAAATGAATACCATACATCTGTATTAGGATTTCCTGTTACATCATCAGTATCAGGTGATGGTGTAGAACCTTCATTAGTTCCTGCTGTAACTACTCCACAAGCTAAATCAGGATTTACAGTAAGCGGGAATGCTCCAGCACAATCATCATTCGCTGGCGGTGGTGGTGGTGGTGGTATCGTACCTACGCAAATATCAAATGAATTAAAATATACGGTTGAAGACCAATTATAAACTCTTAAATAGTAGGTTGCACCAATAGTTAAACCAGTAGCAGACATAATGTTAGGATCACTATCTGTAACAAAAACTAGTGCCGAACAGCCTCCTGTTCCATCATATAGACCCATTCCCATATCCGTACTCGCAAAAGTACCACCACTGATATACACTACGTTTGATAGTTCTACTCTGTGATCTGTACTAGTTGCTACAAATGAATACCAAACATCTGTATTAGGATTTCCTGTTACATCGTCTGTATCTGGTGAAGGTGTCGAATTTTCGTTAGTTCCTGCTGTGACTGCTCCACATAACAAATCAGCATTCACCTGAAGAGGAAATGCTCCTGCACAATCATCATTAGCTGGTGGGCAACCAGACGGTATTGACACAGTGGACAAAACAACATTACAAACAGCATCTGTTGGATGTTCTAATGTAATTGTAACATTAGATGCAAATGCAAAAGGTCCAATAGAAACATTTGATAAGCTTGTCACCATCATATCAGGTACACCGCCATCATTTGAAATCACAATAGTACCATCTCCTAAATCTGTTATGCTTACATCTAGCATTACTCCATTTCCTGGGGTGCAACTTCCTAAAACAACAGATCCCGCACCTGGAGTACAAGCAGGAGGTGTATAGTTTCCTAACTCTGAGGTTTCTCTTTCCTCTTCTGTAGCGTCCCAACCAGATGTTGCATCAGTATCAGCACCATCCGATGGACTTACTCCCCCATTATTTATAACAAGTATGCCACCACCACCAGAAGCATCTCTAACTTCGTAAGTAGTACCATCCCAACTATCATCGTACTGGTCATAGCAGTTCACATAAAAGTCTACTCCATCTGTTACCGTAAAGGCCTGATCTGTAAGTAATCCAGATGCATTTCCTATTGTTCCATCTCCTTGGGACCAAATTACAGTACCCGTATTGTCAGGACCTGTTGTGATAGAAATCCATTTTTCTCCCGTAAAACTGCCTCCTGTATTGGTAAAATACAAAGTAGAGGTTTGAGCTGAGATAGTTATCGACAAAAAGAGTAACATAAAGGTTACTCCTGTTAGTAATATTTTTTTCATAATAAGTAATCATTTAGTTATTTTTCAAAAGAAGGCATATCGCTAATATTTTAGGTATATGCATTAGAATTCTAAGCGTGAAAGTCACACTTGTCATTACTTGTATTTAAAATCATAATCTTATAAAAAGGATTAGCTGGCCTAGTTATGGACTAGAGAAAAAGGTAATTTTTCATTCATACGTATTCAATTTAATTAGTTAAATAATAGTAGGTACCCCAATATAGAATAACTATCAATTACAAGAACTGATAGCATAAATCCACATTAGCTTGTTTAAGTCTGAACCTTTGTTTTTGTCTTAATTAGCATTTAGTTCTATTGCAGAACAAGTCTAGTAGGCACTAGAAAATTTTACTTTTAGAAATGTTTTTAATTTGATATTTTTTGATCATACTGGACGTTTAATATTTACAATATGCCCGCTTGTTGCATGCTTTTACATGATGAGCGTACACTAATGTTATGTGAAGTTGGTAAGAAATCATTCGCCTCATTACATGCGAAAAATCTCAGTTACTCCAACTGATACATCCAGGTGACTTAAAAATTAGT
>ENA-ORXT01006177-ORXT01006177.1-marine-metagenome-genome-assembly--contig:-NODE-6177-length-11266-cov-5.475824_pt1 | contig 11266 bp, 6 predicted proteins | sample MGYA00237868_ERZ511482 | MGnify/ENA metagenome assembly ERZ511482
TTGACTTTCCAGATTCTCTGTTGCTGATCTTCATGGATCAGGAAAGTAACCTTGGAGTCATCGTTGTCGTTGCCGTCGAGTACTTCGACTTGCGTTCGCGGGTAGCCTTTCTCACGGTAGTATTGCTCGATCTTAGTTTTCGCGCTGCGAATTTCGTGGACATCCAGAGGACTTCCGTTTTCCAGACCCGTTTGTTTCGCCAAAGCGCGATCCGAAACGCCTCGATTTCCAATATATTCAACTTTTGTGAGACGATTTCGTTCGATGACTTCGATTCGTATGATTACGCCATCGGGTTGACGGTCAACGAATGGCCCTTTGACGCGCGCAATTTCTGGCATTCTCCAAAGAGAATTTACATCCTGCTGAAGTTTGTCAGGATCGAAATATCGTCCGGGACGCGTGCGAATGTTGCGCGTCAAGTGATGAGTGGGTAGAAACTGGTTGCCTGTGATCTGAACGTCTTTGATAATATCCGGACGCGACGCTGAATTAGCTTCGGCAAGCTGTTCGAAGTCAGGCAAGATATCAGATTCTTCACGCAGTTTACGTCCTCCAACCGGCTCGGGACCGGTGCTTCCTGGGCGACCACCGGTCGGGCCCGGACCTTGGAAACGTACATTCTGAAGCGCTTCGTCATTGAGGATCTGCGGTGGAATCGGCAGCGCAGATTGCTGCCAAAGTGGCCCTGTCTGGCAACCGGTGAGCATCGCAATTATGCAAAGTGTCAAAATTGCGAAACCGTTCGAAGAGATTCCATAGGTGCAGACGCATTGCATGCGGGTCGCACGTTGTCGATGCTCGGTTGCAGCATCGCGATCATTTTGTAGGGATTTTTGCAACGTTTGGTCCATCCTTGGCCCCGATTGTTGGGTTTTCTGAGTCGTAACTACAACAAAGAGTCACCAAGGGCAAGGCAGGAATCCACGGCAGTCGCGTGCTAGCAAGTTTCAGGGGCTGCGAATTTAAGTTCTTAAAATTTACAACTCTACAAACCAATGGGCGAACCGAGCCAGGTTGTCCATCTGCGGGGTTGGAATCTATCCCCGTTTTGAGTTAAGCGATTGCGCGTCGCCATAGCCCATGTCGTCAGCTTAAATGAAAACGTATTCGGTTTCGAGCCAGTAGCTTTACGCGCGGCAGTTTCACCGAAACAGATTTTATTGTCTTGGCTCAGCGTGAACTGTATTTTTGGTTTGAGTTGTCGTTATGAAAAACAGCTGAATCTGACAAATCAGAGCTCGCTGACATGCTGAGGTTTTCCGCTTTCGGGCCAAACTCGGAAGTGAAGCGGGCGATACGCACTGGCATCGCCCAACTTCCGACTTCGGCACTGCAGGGCGCTCGGGTTGCTCCTCAGCAGAGCCCTATCCTCCACCGCAGTATCTTTCCACTTTAATCTCAAGCGGCTTGCCTGGCGATGACTTCCTTGCGGTCCTTGCGGTTCAGCTAGGCTTATCGTCAACTAACTAGAACTTATGACGTCGGTACCGGTGTCCGCACTGCTGCAGAGATCGCCGCCGGCCTAAATTTAACAGATCTAGCGGTAACAAGTCTTGGCGATGCTTCCGCAACTTCTCCTGCAGCTTTCGTTCAAAGGGAGAATTTTGCTTTGACCCAAGTGACTGTTGCCAACATTACGGATTCTATTGCCATGTTTCTGACAATACGAATCATCAGTTCGGCTCACTCAGTGGTATTCAGATCGTTCCGGCGACGGCACCAATGTGTATTTTGGGTGATTGCAACATGGACGGTTTCGTTAACTTTTTAGACATCTCACCATTGATTGCAATCTTAGGCCAATAAAACAATTTTGAAGCCCCTGACCGTCCAGGTCTTATGCTTCTGAATTGTGATTCCCGCCATCCGCGGATTCATGGTCCAATTGCCGAGGGAACTGAGTCTTTGCGGAATCGACCCAATCCGACTGCTTCACCCTGTCCGAGAATCGTCGCTCATGACGCGCAGGCTGGCTTCTATGTCGAAGTCGTCGCTTAATAAATCTGCGTCGTCGGAATCCGGTGGCGGGATCTTGCTGAAGTACTTGCCTAGGGGACTGGCCAGCACTGCAGGAAGAATGATCAGATCGCCGATCAGCGCGGCGGCTAAGAGGAACAGCATCAGCGTACCGAACCGCTGTGTTGGCGTGAACGTGCTGAACGCGAATGCGGAGAGGCCAAAACCGGCGATCAGGGTCGTTTGCGTCATCGCCGTCGCGACTTTTTCGTACGCGAACTTGATCGCCTCCAAACGTTCCAATCCTTTTTGCAACGCTTGACGATACCACGTCAAAAAGTGAATCGTATCATCCACGGCGACACCCATCGCAACGCTGGCGGTCATCATCGAACCAATGTCGACTTTAATTCCTCTGTAGGCCATAAATCCGAAAACGACGACAACGGGGAAGACGTTTGGGATCATCGCCAAAAATCCACCTCGGAAGTTTAAGTAGTTGCCGCGTTCAAAGGGGCGATTCCAATCTCGAAGTAGCAACATCATCACGAACGTAATCATGAAAAACGCCAGCAAGATACTTTGGATCAGGCTCCATAACAGCGCCCGTTGAGCCTTATAAACGATGGGGATAATACCCGTGTAGATCGTCGTAATATCGACATCTTCGCCGGCCATCTTACGCTGCGTCGCGGTTTTCATGCCAGCAATAGGATCCTTGGTTTCAGGGTCAATCAGAAACTTGTGTTCACGACAGTCAATTAAATGAGGCGCGTTCTGTTTGATCAAATTTACATCAAACAGTTCGTTATCCTCGATCAAGACAACACAGTCACTTTTGCGGATACGCTCCCGCCACTTTTTGATTTCAAAAAAGCTGGTGAGCTGCTCTTTCTCCTTGGGGGTCAGATCAGGATTGTTGAGGCTGTATCTTTCAGGATCAACCCAAACCAACTTAGGGCTTTTGGTGATGCCACGATCAGCTAACAGGCTTTTTAGCGTCGTCGCGAAGATGTTCGTTTGATTGATCAATTCGTCGCGCGGAACTCCGGCTTCGAATTGTGCTTTAATATCAAGATCTTCTTGCGACAATTCAGGTTTGCCACCTAAAACTAATACCGTCGCGTTTTGGGCGCGACCGTCTTCTTGAGTTTCTTGCAGTATTTCCAGAATCTGTCGGCGATACCGGTACGCGTTGTTAATCGGTTCAATGACCGATTTCATGTCGTTAATGAACCGACCGTAATCAACGTCGCTCAGCGCGGCCAAGCGAATGCTGATCCGCCAAAGCTCGCGCCCTTGCAATTGTTCCAACGGTCGCGATTGGTCTTCATCGGCAATAGCCAAGTATTCCTGCTCCAGCATCTCACCGCGCCGTTTGTACAGCTGGGCACTGGATAATTTACGTGTCAATGGATCCGATGACGAGAATTCATTCAGCGGCACAAAGACGTCCGTCGACAGTCCCGAACCAACAATCCCCAACCCGTCAGCGCCGAAATAGCGTTCTAGTTGAGTTCGGACGCGATCTGAAAGCTGCACGCGTTCCAACATCGATAACCGGCGCGAGTATTCTCTCCGCTGTGCTTCATCAAATTCGAAGGGCGGAACTTCAGCGTCGGCGATGTCGACATCGGGAAGGCTGCCGAGTTTATCGATTTGGAGTTGAGATTCTCGTTTGGCAAAAGCTTCGCGTTGCTTTTTCTCTTGGTCCTCAATCGTCTCTTTGTAGACTTCCTGCTGAGCCGAAGGATCGATGCTGACGACGATTTCGGCGGGAACTAATTCGCCCAAATTTCCTTCTAACCAGCGATAGTCGGTCAGAATTTTTGCGCTAGGATCAAACATCTTCAGGAGGTGAACTTGCGTTTCAATTTTGTTCCAAATGCCGTAGGCTCCCACGACAATCGCCAACACGCCTATCACGCTGAAGACCGTGTAATTTCGCATTACAAAGTCACCCACACTCTGCCAAAAATTGGTGACGGCCGAAGAAATGCCACCGCCGGCGCCCGGGTGTTCGCCTCTTTTATGGTCCTTTAGGCTCAGCTTGCGATAGCCGGGTTTAAACACCGTTAACGCAGCAGGCAAAAACGTGAAGAGAATGATCAGCGTCGCCACGGTTGCGATCGCTGAAAAGAGACCGAACTTTGAGATCGGTGCAAGGTTGCTGATGTAAAGCGAACCGAGCCCCAAGGCTGTCGTAAAGGCCGCCAATGTGCATGGAAACCAGCTATGAGCGATCGCAGCTTCGGCGGCAGCTTTAGGGCCGTGCTCATGGCAGGCGTCGCGATAATAATTGACGATATGCACGGCACCAGAGAGCCCCAGTACATAGATCAGCGACGGCATGGACATCAGGATTGCGTCCATCTTTTCGCCGCCAAACCAGACGTAAGCCAAACTGGCCATCGCGCCGACGCCGCCTGTGATGAACAACATCATCGTCACGCGTACATTACGGAAACTGAAATAGGCCAGCGTGATGCCAATCATCGCCGACAATCCGACCAGATTGACCAGCGTAATTGTGCCCTCTTCGTCGATCGCGACGTTGTCCACCGGCGGGCCGCCCAAAACCACGTGCTGGGAGCTGATGCCGCAGCTTCCGGTCGCTAACTCCAATAATCGACCACGTGGTTTACCAAGCAACGGACGCCCGACCGCACGTGCCAGTTCCTCCATCACAGGTTCATTGAGCGTAATGACCAAACAAGTCTGCCGAGGCGGTGCTTCAAGTTCCAATTGGAACCAAAGCTGATACCACAACTCCAGTCGTTTATCAGCATCGGCGCCCAGCAGACCGTCCAGATTGCCATCGAAATCTTCGGCCGTCTTGGCCTTCATAAATTCGTCAAAACGACTTTGATAAACGGGGTCGGAAATCAGCGTCTTCTTCAGGTCAGCGTCGACCTGCTGAAGCAGCGATTGAAACGTCCAATCAAAACTTTTGTGCGGCGTCGGCCCGAACATCGCTCCGGTTAAACGATTATGTGCTTCCATCTTTGCTTCGAAGGTCGAGCGATCCGATTCACCCATCTTCAAAACGCGCAATGAACCATCCGGACCGGCCAATTGATCAAAGACGTCGGGGCCCGAGATTACAGATTTGAAAGGCCGGCAGCAAAGCTTCAACGGGTCTTCGTAGAATTTGTTCTTGACGCCCAAACGATCATCGGGCTCCAAACCAAACGTATCGATGTACGTACCGATCGCTTTGTTCTTGCCGTTGCGAGTGCGTTCAAACCAACGGCTAATGCCTTCAGCAACGTTAGATTTTCCGTCCCAGCGAAACAATTCGCCTTGCCGGTTAATGAAGTACCACTGTTTGTCGCGGCCCTGAAGCCATTTTTCGTTTTGCTCGCCCCAATCCTGATGGTATTTGTCGGCAAACAGCAGCCCCAGTTCGTCGCCCTTGCGATGAGCCCGCAACTGTTCGGTGCGGCCTTGTTGAATGAGTTCCTTCTCATAGGCCAACGACTCTTCGTAAATCTTGCGTTTTAGATTGACGTAGGTGGGATCCCCTTCACGACACCAAGGACCGCTGATGACCACGAATTGCCCGCCACCAAAGAAGTACTTCTTGAACTCGTTGAGCTCTTTGGTTTCTTGATAATCGTCGGGTAACCAATCGGCGACGTTGTTCACCATCTCGTCCATCGCCAAACGCGCCCCACGACCCGCGAACGGGACGAGGAATGCGAAGCAACACAGAATTAGCAGCGCGACGCTACCAAAAAATGGGACCGGTAGTGAGTAGAAGCGTTTGGTCATGCGTATTAGAAAAGTCGCTTTTTGAACAATGGCGCGCGTTAATCAATGTTAAGATTAATGCCTCAAAAACGTCTCGTCCATGTCAAACGAGATAATGCTGGGCGCTCAGGGAAGGTCGGTTTGGCGAAACTGGTAGTTTGTGGCAATGGGGAAGAATGGTAGGAATCCCACTGTGCGACCGGACACTTTGGGCGATGAATTTGACGTAGGATGGTCTCTTAGGCTGTCCGACGCGCACCCCCCGAGTATTCTGTTTACGGTCTAAGAGTTCATAAATAGAGTGCCAAAGTCGTTAAACCGTTTCCTGTATTCGTAAAATGCTACCTGACGTGATGTCCGACAGCTTGCCCAAACTCAACGGAAGCCTCTTAGGATCCGCCATTTTCCGTTCGTCTCCGGAGGACTTTCGGGTCGAGGAACTGCTTGGCTTCACGCCATCGGGGGGAGGGGAGCACTGTCTGCTGTGGGTGGAGAAATGTCAACTTTCCAGTAATGAAGCCGCCGGTTTGCTCGCCCAACAGTTAGGAATCCGCAAGCGCCTGGTAAGTCATTGCGGACTCAAGGACCGCAACGCGATCACTCGGCAATGGTTCAGCGTCCACCTACCGGGGCAGGAATCGCCGGCAGCCCAACACTGGGATATCGAAGGACTGCGCGTGCTTAAAATCACTCGTAACGCCCGCAAGCTCCGCCGAGGTGTGCACGAGGGGAACCGTTTTACAATCCGCTTGCGACAGTGCAGTTTCAGCCCACAGTCCACGACCGAGCGCTGGCGGTTGATTTGCGAACGCGGCGTTCCCAACTACTTTGGGCAACAACGGTTCGGTCGTGACGGCAACAATGTCGACAAAGCTCGCGCTTTGATGCGTGGTGAGTTGAAGGTGAACGACCGTCAGTTGCGGGGCTTGTTTTTATCCGCGGCGCGTAGTGAGGTCTTCAACGCGGTCGTCGCCCAGCGGGTTGCCAAAGGCACTTGGGGCACGCCTCTGGATGGGGAAGTCTACGGCTTCGCGGACAATCACAGTATCATCCTACCCAGTAAGCAACGTGGCGACGAAAGCGAGCGTTTTGATGCGCATCAACTGGAATTAACGGCTCCCTTGTGGGGCGCCGGTAAGCCGCTTAGCACGGGCGCCGTTTTAAATTTCGAAAGTGGCATCGTCGCTCAACACGAAGATCTTTGTGAGGGACTTAGTGAATTCGGGCTTCGTCAACAGCGGCGGGTAATACGTCTGCGACCAAGTGAAACCAGCACCGCGTGGCAGGGGCAGGATTTAGTGCTCAACTTCGACCTACCCAAGGGAGCCTATGCCACGACCGTGTTGGGAGAACTGTGCGATCTGGAAGCACCAACTAATGACTAAAGTTTTGGTTCCATAGAAGAATGGAATTCCTTAAGAAAAGTTGACAGTGAACCAGTGTTAATCTTTGGGTAAAAAATGACGTTTGGTTCTCTCTGAATCCACCCACAAAGGCAGATCGAAATCTCCCTTCTCTGTCACCATTAGTCGGTCACCACTCTTAACGAGTGACCGACGAATGGCTCCGACGAAGGCAGATTTCTAGCCCCTCCTTATTTCAACAACAAGCGTTGTTCAAACACCAGTGGACTGACGTAATCAAGCGCCGAATGCAATCGTGTTGGATTGTAAAATCTCTCGATGTAGTCGTTGGCAGCGCGCTCTGCCTGCTCGTGTGTTTCGTAGTTTTCGTGGTAGACTTCTTCAACTTTGAAAGTTTTGAAGAAGCTCTCCATCGGCGCGTTGTCGTAACAGTTTCCTTTTCGGCTCATGCTTTGCAGGAAATCGCAATCGACAATTCGTTTGCGGAATGCTCTGCTTGCGAACTGCGAACCACGATCAGAATGGACGATCAAACCTGAAGCCGGCTCTCTTAATGCGATGGCTTGATCGAGAGCCGTGATGGCAAGTTGCGTGTCTATCTTTTTGCTCATTGCCCAACCGACGATTCGTCTGGAGCAAAGATCCTTAAAAGCACAGAGGTAACTAAAGCCTTCGTTAGTTGGAATGTAAGTGAAGTCCGTGAGCCACACCTGATTGATATCTGAGCTTGTAAATTGCTGGTTTAAACGGTTCGGCGCGATAGGTAATTCGTGGTTTGAGTCGGTTGTTGATATTCTGAATCTCGGTTTGAAGCGGGCTTGGATGTGATTGTCCCGCATGAGCCGAGCGACGGTGTTTTCTGAACACTCAATGCCTTGACTTACCAGTTCACGATGCATTCTCGGACTGCCATAATCCTGATGACGTGGCAACGCGCGGATCCGTTTGATTCCCGAAACGATCAATTTTTGTTTCTCCTGAGTCGCCGATGGCTTTCTTCGGAGCCATTTGTAAAATGCCGCGCGCGTGACTTCCAGCACGCGGCATAGAACTTCAATTGGCCAACCGTTTTTATGCTCTTTGACGAACTCAAGCCTCAACCGTTTTCTTTGACAAAGAAGGCCGTCGCTTTTTTTAAAATGTCGCGTTCCATCTTCAACTGACGATTCTCTTCACGCAGACGCTTCAGTTCCGCCTCGACTGAAGGGCTTTGATTTACTTCGGCCTGGAGCGTTCCGTCCGCTTCAAAGGCTTTCCGCCAATTGTGGATCAACGTGTCTCGAATGCCGAGATCGCGAGCTACCTCGCTGAAGGACAAGCCTTGCTCGACCACCTTCTTCACAGCAGCAAGCTTGTAGTCTCGGGCAAATGTGCGTCTTTTTCGTTTCATGAATCTTCCTTTCGTCATACAATCATGACATACGGAGACTCACTGTCTACCAACTCTGGGGAACTTCAATGGCGATCACCACCAGCAACTCGACCAGCGTAAATCCTTCGATTCTTTGGTTGTTTTTCACTGTCTTCCTAACTACGGAATAACCAAAATTAGTTTTAGTAAACGTTTTTTGCGAATACAAAAATCGAGCGAGGCTTTTAACTCTCGCTCGTGAGAGCACGTTAAATCTTCGTGATCGAAATGTTTGAGCGACGGCGACGCAGAACTCCTGCAAGAGCAACCGTTCCGATCACCATCAGCCCACTAGGCTCAGGAATTGCTTGTCCTCGCAGCGCCGAAAGGTCCTGCGTTTCAGTACCACCACTAAACACGTTGGCTGATCCGAAACTACTCGACGTGCCGTCATCGTATGGGGCAGTTGTAAGGTCAAGCGCCAACCAATCAGCGACTGATGCATTGGGGGCAACCAAGCCTTCGAGCTTACCGACTTCCCGGCTGTTGACGCCTGACAGGTTACCAATGCCTTCTCCAGTCGGGCCAGAAACTATGTTTCCTAACGAATCTTTGATGGTTAGCTGCCAATCGTCGTTTCCGACCGAAAACTCACTGTCCACTCCGTCATTGGTGGTCGTGGTTAGTAAAGTTCCCGTCATTTGCTCCTGCGTCGTAGAAAAATTCATATGCCAGTCATTGGCACTCCCGTCGAACGAGACATCCGTGGATGTGTCGTCTCCTACTCCGCCAGCGTCGGAAGTCTCAATGAACGTCAACAAGGTGCCCCGCTCGATCGCTGACCAGAGCGAGTCGTTACTTAATACAATTTCACCTTGGGCGTTGACACCTGGGCTGACTACGTCCGCTTCTTCCCAGCAAAGGGTCCAGTTCCGCATGTCAACTACCGCCGAATCTGAGTCGCCAATCACAAGTAACTCGAACCAGTTGCCGCCATTGCCCTGAATTCTACCGAACTCAGTGTCTGCTGCGGAGCTGTCGGCGAACAGCGTTTCATCCAAATGATTACTGCCTGAGACAGCGTTGTATTCATTGAGAATTATCTGAGCGTTCAAAGTCATCGAAGTCGTTAACAGTGTAGCGGCGAAAGCAATCAGTATCTTTTTCATTAAAATCTCGATGTTGGATGATTAAAATTGAGTCAAATCTCTTCAAACAATTCGCAGACTATACCGCTGAAAAGTTAAGAACCCGTAAAGGGAGAATGAAGAGTCTGTTAGAACTACGCGGATGTTCAAAAATGAAGAAATCACAACATTCATCAAATGTTGGTTCCACATGTTGAGCGCGCCGGGGTAAGGAGTACTCAAACCATAACTTCTTCGCCCTATATCGCATCAAAAGTGACGTCCACTAACGGTTGGCAACGGTAAGCAACATTGAGCGCGTCGAACACAGGCTAATATTCCCGCGCGATGAATTGACATTGATGATGTTTACGATACTTACTGCCTGCTTAGCAGCGCAATAAACCCACCGATGTCCAAGAAGTCCACGGTATTGTTTTGGTCGATGTCGGCTTCGGCAAGATAGACGCCGCTTGATAGGCGATCAATGAAAGGCGCGATATCCAAGAAGTCTACAACCCCGTCTTGATTGACATCTCCCAGTAGAAATGTTGTTGCTGGAGCACGTAGGGCCGACAGGTCCTGCGTAAATGCGCCGGAGCTGAATACATTTGCCTCACCAAAGCTGCTGGAAGACCCGTCCTCGTAGGGGGCGGTTAGAAGATCAAAAGCAAACCAGTCATCAAGCGTTGCATCAGGGGCCAGCAATCCCTCCAATTTTCCAACTTCACGACTGCTGACTCCCGCCAAGTTACCAACACCTTCTCCCATTGGTCCAAAGATTACGTTTCCTTGAGAATCCATTATCGTCAGCTGCCAATTGTCATTTCCAACCGAAAACTCGCCGTCCACTCCGTCATTAGTTATCGTCGTAAGCAGAGCTCCCGTCGCTTGCTCCTGTGTCGTCGAAAAATTCATGTGCCAGTCATCGCTACTGGTATCAAACGAGGTATCCGTTGACGTGTCGATTCCCACTCCGCCAGCGTCGGAAGTCTCAATAAACGTCAACAACGTTCCACGCTCGACCGCCGACCAGAGACTGCTGTTGCTCAAAGTGATGGTCCCTTGAGCAAACACACCCGGACTAACCTCTTCTGCCTCCACCCAATGAAGAGTCCAACCACGCATGTCCACCACTGAAGAACTTGCATCTCCAATAACAAGTAATTCAAACCAATTACCGCCGTTGCCGAGAATTCTGCCAAACATTGTGTCCGCTTTGGTACTGTCACCAAACAATGTTTCATCCAGATGATTACTACCTGAGACTGCGTTATACTCGTTTAGAATGACCTGAGCATTCAACGTGCAGCAGAAAGTGAATAGCGTAAATACAATAGTCGTCAGTAGCTTCGTCATTGAAATCCCTTAGTAAATAATTCCGTTTAAGTTGAATTTTTTCAACCAACCTGACGGAGAATTTACTGAGAGAACATAAAGAATCTGTTAACCTAATGTGAATACTGCATGATGGTGCCCTTTGCTTCAAGGACACCACTTGCAACAACAGAAATAGCGCGGCTTTGTCTTGCTGGGTCAGAGGACCACGACTTAAGCCCGCTTTACTAGGGCTCGCGAATACTTTCGTCCGCGTAACGCAGAAGCGGATAGAGGAAGTAATCGATCACTCGACGGCGTCCGACTTTGATTTCGGTTGTTGTTGCCATGCCGGGCATCAAACGAAAATTGTCAGGCACATTGTTTAGTCCTTC
>ENA-ORXT01006178-ORXT01006178.1-marine-metagenome-genome-assembly--contig:-NODE-6178-length-11265-cov-2.548892_pt1 | contig 11265 bp, 10 predicted proteins | sample MGYA00237868_ERZ511482 | MGnify/ENA metagenome assembly ERZ511482
TACTCTCCACCCCGATTGAAGAGATGGCACTAAAATTCACTGGAGTGAATAACGGAGATAAAAACCATTATCTGATAAGGCGTATTATTCCTACCCCAGTTGAAGTGGCCATATTAATTCCAGATGATATGGGTCTAAAGAAAATGATGCTTTATGCCCTTCCACTGACTGTGGTGGGCTTTGCTGGAATCATCAATGAAATGTTGGATCGGGTACTATTGAAGTATCTGCTGCCCTATGATGAGACCACCAATATGTCAATGTTGGGTATCTATGGTGCCTGTTACAAATTATCTATACTGATGAATTCATTGTGAGTTCCAATTGTAAATGTATGGTCACCTTTATATATTTTAAAATTGTTCGTTATTGTAAAACTTTTTTGATCCAAGGCGTTCGCAGGTGAAAAAGCTTCACCTCCAAAGGAAATTTGCCCATTACCATCATTTATAAAGACACTAGGGAAGTTTTGTCCGAGCGGATCTCTATCATCCACAACACTCGTATAACCCACAATAAGATTATTAGACATGTTTTCGCCTATTCTTGAGTTTAATTCTATCGCTGAGCTGTTAGTGGTATTGGGTCTAAAAACACCATTGTTGCCAAAATTGATTCGTCTATTAGTTGAACCAAATACGTCATTTTGAGCGCCATCGACATAGCTATGTCTTAGTGAAATAGAATGATTTTCATTAATGTTATAATCCAGCTTGGCAAATAGTTTCGTACTTTCTATAGAACTTATTTTATTTCCGAAATCACCAGCATCGTAACCGTATGTCTCATTCAGGAAATTGCCCAAAGCTGAGATATCCTCTAGTGAAGTGTCTCCATTATAGTCTCCAGCAAAAGGTAAGGGTGTCTGGTCATCCTGTCTCTCCGCATTAACAAAAAAGAATAATTTGTCCTTGATGATAGGTCCTCCTAATGATAACCCATATAATTTATTATTGAAATCATCAAGTCTGTTTCTGAAGCTGTCTATTGACATATCTGATGTTCCTTGAATTCTTTCTGCCAGAGTGGTGTTTGTCTTGCCAGCTATATCTTCATTTTGGTTAAAGTAATAAGCTGTTCCTGTAAGACAATTAGTTCCTGATTTAGTGACGGCACTGATACCACCTCCAGCAAAACCACCATAAGTGACATCGTAGGGAGATAATACTACTTGGATCTGATCGATGGCATCTATACTGAACGGGGATATGCCAGAACCTCCACCATTTTCTCCGTTATCAGTCAAGCCAAAAACATCATTGTTCACAGCACCATCGATATATATGGCATTGTACCTATTGTTTTGTCCGCCTATGGATGTCCCACCTCCAAAAGTGGTTCTGCTCTGTGGTGTTAATCTCGTGTAATCACTTAATGACCTGTTAAGTGTAGGCATCAATTCGATTTGCTCAGTGCTGATATTGGTAGAGGTTCCAGTGGAAGCTCCTAATGAACCAGCCTGTGCTGTGACCACGACTTCATCCAGTTGAGTGGCATTCTCTCCCAAGGAGAGGTTCTGGCGATTTGTTTGCCCTAGTCTGATGTAGACATTATCCAAGGTCACGTCATTCTGACCAATGTAAGTCGCATTGATTCTATAAGGTCCGCCGACTTTCATATTATCAATTCTATAATTCCCGCTTAGATCTGTGCCTGCACCATAAAAAGTGCCCGTGGGAATATGAACTGCAGAAACTGTGGAACCTATCAGTGGCTCGCCGTTTTGGTCTACTATCTGACCCACTAAAGATCCTGTTGTGGTACCCTGAGAGTAAATCATCCCTGCTCCAAATAGAAGCAAAGTCATTAGTAATAGTTTTTTCATCATATAATTGGTTAGTTAATTGATGCCATAAAAATACTACGACAAATTATGTATGCCTGTATATATTTGTTAACAATATATGAAACTTGGACTTTGGGTTTAAACCCAAATGAATACAGGATATCCAGCCGATAATAGCTTAGCCTTGGACAATCTTTTAGACAATTATATGGCACTTATTTAGTAGCAAATATCTCTGCAATCATGCATCTGACGGAGCCTCCCCCATACTTCTCAATAGTGGGGATGGCTGTAGAAATGATTTTATTATGCGATAGTAATCTATCTATTTGATTGATATTCAATGATTTATAAGCACTCTCGGACATAACCAGAAAAGGTTCTCCCAGTTTACTCCTTACCTGTAACATGTTTCCTGCAAAGGCATTTAACTGAGCTGTACTGATATCTATGATTTCTTTTCCAGTTTTTTTAAATGAAGCAATCACTTCTGCCCTCTCCACCTCATCTGTAAGGGTTTCCAGGCATATGACGACATAATCGACTCCCATCGCCATGAGGACATTCGTATGATAGATGGCATCCCCATTCTGATCCACAGCGTGAAAGACAATCTTATGGTAGTTATACAGTACTGCAAATTTCTCAAGGACTTTTATTTCGGTTCTTTGGCTGAGGCAGGCATATACTATTTTATTGACCCGATCCAAAACCATGCTTCCAGTACCTTCCAGATATTGCTCTTCTGCCTCGTGATACTCAAAGCCATATCGCTTCTTATAGCCCTGTGATTCTGATAATTGCTCTATGATGTCTTCTCGCCTTTCTGCTTGCCTGGAAGGTGCCATCATCGGATAAGTGACGATACTGCCGTTTTCATGAGTAGTGAACCAATTATTGGGAAAGATAGCATCAGGTTTTACTGGAGCATCAGTATCTTCCACAACGATGACCTCTATGTCATTTCTTCTGAGCTCAGCAACCATTTCGTCGAACTCCCTTATTGCTGTTTCAATAATCTTAGGCGCTTGCTCAGCAGTCGATTCACATTGAAAGGCATTGTCTTCTTGTGTTTCTGCATTGGGTCCGAAATTCTTGGGTCGGATCATGAGTAAAGTGTCGGTAATACCTGCTATCATCTATTGCTTGCTTTGTCTTTTAGTTCTTGCGAGAGTTTCACTCCCAAATATCCATCTATCCAGTGGTGGGCCAAATATAGGACAGGTGTCAACAATATAGCAATCAAAAATTTATAACTGTAGTTCATCAATCCTATTGCCGCCACCCTATCCGCACTCCAGTCCGCCCCTATGTAGAAAGCTACAAATAACACCACAAAACTATCCACAAACTGAGATACCAAAGTAGAGCCAGTCGCCCGCAGCCATAACTTGGAGTCTCCCGTCCATACTCTGATTCTATGAAATACCATTACATCCAATATCTGTCCCACCAGAAAAGCTATTAAAGACCCTATGATGATCCACAGGCCCTGACCAAAAACTTTACTGAAAGCCAAATCCATACTGGTCAAGCTGGTCTTGGGATCATCCGTCACGCCACTAATGCCATCCCACCAGGCATTGGGGCTGAGGTGTATGGCTGCGAATATGATTACAAAGGCATAAAGTATAAGTGCCACAGCGAGATAGCTCAAGAATCTGACACCTTTCCGACCATAATACTCGTTGATGATGTCTGTCATAACGAATACCACCGGCCATAGCAACACCCCTGCTGTAAGATTGAGGCCTAAATCCTGATTGCCAAATAATCGGATCTTAAATGGCTCAAAGCCTAAGGTTCTTTCCAAAGAGAATATCTTTACGCCTATGAACTCGGCCACCAGAGCATTGGCTATGAAAAAACCTCCGAGAATGAGAAAAAGAGTTACTGCTCTGTTTTTGAACATTTAGAGATAGGCACTTGTTGGAAAAAGCTAAGTATGGCGAAGATATCAATTAACATGCAGTCGGGAGAGGTTGAGAAACGAGAAATCATACTCGGGATCGATCTGGGTACTTCCAATAGTCTCGTGTCCTATGTGGACAAAGGCGAAACACAACTGGTCAAGGATAGGCAGGGCAAGACTGCGCTGGTTCCATCTGTATTACATTTCTCAGAGGATGGCTCACTGGTAGTCGGGGCTGCGGCCAAAAGTAAACTCATTACGCATCCTCAATCGACTGTCTACAGCGTCAAGAGATTATTAGGTAAATCTTACGAGGATTTGTCTGTCTATGGCAAACAGCTTTCTTACAAGATCATCGATGTGGAAGACCAACTGGTCAAGATACAAGTGGGTGAAAAATTCTACAGTCCCATCGAGCTGTCTGCAGAAATATTGAAGCACCTTAAACTGCGAGTGGAATCTCAGATGAATGTAATTGCTAATCGGGCAGTCATAACGGTGCCAGCCTATTTCAATGATGCGCAGAGACAAGCCACGCGGGATGCTGGCAAGTTAGCAGGGCTGGAAGTCTTGCGGATTATAAATGAGCCGACAGCTGCGGCGTTGGCCTATGGTGCGAACGAAAACAATGCAGAAGTAAATCCAGAAGATGAAACCATAGCGGTCTATGATCTGGGAGGCGGCACCTTTGATATATCCATCTTGCAATTATCAGAAAGCGTCTACGATGTGCTGGCCACTGATGGGGATTCATTTTTGGGTGGTGATGATATCGATGAATTGATTATCAAGCATTGGCTCGAGGAAAAAAACATAGACCAGGCAGAGTTTCAGAACGATAAGACTGCTCAGCAAGCACTCAGGCTCAAAGCAGAGCTGGCTAAGAAACATCTCTCTGCTCATGAATATTATGAAAGTGGAGATTTCAGTCTGACGAGAGAAAAATTCGAATCGCTTATCAGCCCTCTTATTGCCATGACCATAAGTAAAACCAAAGCGGCGGTGCGGGCGGCTGAGCTGGGTGCTGATGAGATAGACAAAGTAATATTAGTAGGTGGCAGTTCCAGAATTCCATTGATCAAAGAACAGCTTTTGGCCTACTTTAAAAAGCCCATTTATGATGATATCAATCCTGATGAAGTAGTAGCGCGGGGTGCTGCGTTGCAGGCTGATAATCTGACTGGGCAGGGAGGTAACTTGTTATTGCTCGATGTAACACCATTATCGCTAGGCATAGAAACTGTAGGTGGTCTGATGGACACAGTACTCCCCAGAAATTCTAAAGTCCCAGCCTCCGTAGCCAAGTCCTACACAACTTCCGTAGATGGCCAAGCCAATCTCAAAGTTGCCGTCTTTCAAGGGGAGCGAGAGCTGGTGGAGCACAATAGAAAGTTAGGAGAATTCATCCTCAAAGGCATCCCGCCCATGCCTGCTGGCATACCAAAGATCAAAGTGCAATTTGTCGTGGACGCCGATGGCATCATGAGGATAAAAGCAATGGAGGAGCGCTCAGGTACTGAGACTGAAATCCAAATAAAATCGCAGTACGGCATCTCAGAAGATGAGATGGGGAAGATGCTCATGGAATCCATCAAGCATGCCAAGGATGATATGGTTGTCAAGGCACTGGTCGATGCGAAAAATGAGGGCAATGCTTTGATTTTTTCTGCAAAGAAATTCATCGAGCAGAACGAAGAAATTCTTACCAAGGAAGAGATAACGACAATGAAGGCTCAGATGGCAGATTTGGAAGAAGTGCTGGCTTCCAATGATAAAAATGTGATTCACAGCAAAATTGCTGTCCTCAATGATTACTCTGCACCACTAGCAGAGAAGGCATTGGATCATAATATTAGCCAGGCCCTGAAAGGCAAGAGTATGGAAAAGTGATTTGTTAATCATTAATTATCTGTGGTAAGAGCTAGAATCCAAAGACAACTCCTTTAAACCAGTCCTTGCTAGTCGATAAAGTATTACAGGGCCAAACATGCCTATCGATGCCATAGCTGAAAATCATGATTATTGCTTTTCCACCTAGCCGCGATGAAATCTCTGTTAAGTTTAACACTTTTCCATCCTCATTTCCATGTTTTTAATCTTCACTAAGTATTGTTTTTCTCTATTTTAGTGTTAAAAAATATTATTAGTTTACTATTTAGAATTTCTACAATGAGACATTTTAAATCCTTATTTATTATACTTTTCCTGAGCCTGTGTTTAGATGGTTGGTCGCAGGAGGTTGTCCTTGTTCAGGACTACAATCCAGGAGAAGAGGATGGTTATGATAATTTTAACAGAACTAGTCATCAGATAGGGGATGATTTTTTGATTCCTATATTCAAGCCAGAGCATGGGGTTGAGTTGGGCATATTAAAAGATGGAGAATTGTCATTATTAGCAGACATTAACCCTGGAGAAGAATCAAGTGAACCTAGGAATTTTTACAGTTATCAGGGGATGGTTTATTTTTCATGTGAAGCTAAAAGTGGGGAGCATACAATATGGGTGACTGATGGCACGTCCGAAGGCACTGTGCAGATCTATGATTCTGAAAATCCATCCAGCTTTGCGATACGGTTTTTAGAGGCAGAGTCGGGATGGCTGTATTTTGGATATAACTCTGAGATTCAAAGGACTAATGGGACTGACTTCCAGTATGTAGCGCCATTTTTTTTCGGTGGTTTTTCAAGTACGGTCACATCTAAAATGATTCCTTATAAAGAGGAAGTGGCATTTATAAGTGAGGAATCACAGATGGCGAATATTTATGCTGTGAACGACAGCGGAGGGTTGGATACCTTATTACAGATGGATTTAAATTTTATAACAGATGTAGAGTCATTCATTTCCTTGGGCGATTTTTTGCTATTTGAGTTGGACGATTTTCAGGATGATGACTTGGAAGGATATTACCACCTCAGGCCTGGTGATGCAGAAGCTACTAAGTTGGACTTACCCAGAGCACCGTCAAGAATGTTGAAGTTAAGTGACGACGCGATGATAGGTACACTATTTAATATCGGTGTATTTTCTTTCCGAGCTAATGATAGTGGTATTGTCACAAATCAGGAATTTGATGGTTGGCCAGAAACTTTTGTTCAAGGTGCAGGTATGCCTTCTGTTATTAAACAAGGAAAAGCTCTGTATGAAGGATATGATAATTTTCCGGACGACATGTTGTTCATTACAGATGTCAATACAATGGAGACAACTACTGTAATCGAATTGGAACCAATACGTTCTAATATGATTAGTCATAATAATTTTGCTTTCTTGGCCAGTGGTGTTTCAAATGGTTTTGAACCTGTCATTCATTATTATGATTTTAAAAATAATGCAGCAGGTGTCATTAAGAGTTTTAGTGAAAGATCAACTAATTCCAGCTCTGTCTTCATGGTAGGCGTACAAGACAGCAAGTTGTATTTCTTATCTAATCTGTTTCCTGAGACCGGAAGAGAAATGTATTATATAGATATCAGCGACCTTGATGGATTGGATGTAAGTGTAGAAAACGAGCCCGGAGTGGATTTTACCATGAAATTTCACAACAAAGGTTTTGAACTAGGATGCAATACTGAATTAGAATTTGATTATAGTTTGTATACTATTTCCGGAGAGCTGATCTATGAATCCACAGGAAAAAGTAATCAGCACTATTCCTTAGTAGATCACCAGGGTATGATTCTATTGAAAGTCATGATGGATGGTAAAGGAAAGACTTATCTAACGCCAGTGTTGCGATAGCAAATTAAAGTGAATTTTTAGAAAAAAGGGGAGCCCAGAAGGAAGGTTCCCTTTTTTAATCAATGTTGAAATGCAATTATCACTAGTCAAGTAATATCATAATCCAGCGTTCTGATGCTACCTTGTCAGATACTAGTGGACTTGATAATGAACTTTGCGCTTTCAGAGAAATTTTTGTGTGGATGGTGAGTTTTGCTTTGCGGGTATAATTATTGTGTATTGCTCGACTGGACAAGAAAAGTATATCAATGTTAGGTAAATCCTAGAGTCTTCAAATGTTGATTCCGCAATTCCTGATAGGTTTCAGAATTTCAAGAACCCTTGCTCCACTGGCAAGTCTCGATTAATTGCCTTGATTACCAGTGACACTGTCTCTGCCGTTTCAGAAAGCGCCACTTCCACAGCATTGAATACTGCCTTGCTCTCCCCTTTCACATAAGTGCTCATGCTGTGGGTGAGGACCTGTATTTCGTCATGTTTCTTCAGAGCTTTTATAAACGCCAATATGGGGCCTTCATAATCAGTGGTCAATGGATAAAGGCTGAGTTCTGCGGTAACGACCATGCTAATGTGGTATTTTTGACAAAATTAGCGATTTGATTTTAGTTGGTCTTACAGGTGGCATAGGTTCTGGTAAGTCTTATGTGGGTAAGATATTTGAAACTCTTGGTATTCCAGTATACTATGCTGATAAGGAGGCTAAACGATTGATGATACAGGATAAGAGACTGAAGTGCAATCTGAAAGACCTGTTGGGAGGGGCTGCTTATCATCGTAACGGCAGACTCAATAGGGCCTTTGTGGCTGGGAAGATTTTTAAGAATAAGCCCCTACTGGAAAAGGTTAATCAATTAGTGCATCCCGCGGTGAAGGATGATTTTTTAGTATGGGCAGAGTCTCAGGTTAGCCCTTATGTGATGGAAGAATCTGCCATACTTTTCGAGAATGGCTTGAATACCGGCTTTGATAGTGTGATATTGGTCACAGCGGATGAGGATATCAGAATTGCCAGAGTAATGAAAAGGGATAAAGTAACTGAGCAGCAAGTACGGTCAAGAATGAAGCAGCAACTTCCTGATGAAAAGAAGCTCATATTAGCTAATTTTGTCATTCGTAATAACGGGACTATGGATCTTGAGGATCAGATTCAGACCGTTCATGCCGAATTATTAGAATTATCCAAGTCTTAAAATATACTTATGTCTGAAATAGCAACCAAGTCTTCTCAGGAGCTCATGTCCATGGAGGATAAATATGGAGCTCATAACTATCACCCTCTTCCAGTAGTTCTCTCTAGAGGAGAAGGTGTATTTGTATGGGATCCAGAAGGTAAGAAGTACTTTGATTTTCTAAGTGCCTATTCTGCAGTGAACCAAGGTCATTGCCACCCACATATCATCAATGCTCTTAAGAACCAGTCAGAAAAGCTGACTTTGACCTCCAGAGCCTTTTACAATGACATGCTGGGCCCTTATGAGAAGTATGTCACTGATTATTTCAATTATGATAAAGTTTTACCCATCAATTCTGGAGTGGAAGCTGTGGAAACTGCGCTTAAGCTTGCTCGAAAATGGGCTTACAAGGTGAAAGGTGTGGAGATGAATAGAGCCAAAATCATTTTTGCATCCGGTAATTTCCATGGGCGGACATTAGCTGTGATATCGGCTTCAGTGGATCCAGACAGCACCAAGGGATTCGGGCCATACATGCCTGGGATTGAAATCGTGCCTTATGATGATTTGAATGCGTTGGAAAAGGCATTGGATGATCCTAATACTGCTGGATTCATAGTAGAGCCGATTCAAGGAGAAGCAGGTGTAAAAGTGCCTTCTGAAGGTTATCTGGCTGCTGCCAAAGGGCTTTGTGAGAAATATAATGCACTTTTCATAGCAGACGAGGTGCAGACTGGCATAGCCAGAACTGGTAAATTGCTTGCGACTTGTGGTAACTGTACTTGTGACTACTCGTGCCAACACAAGCCAGAAGTCAAACCTGATATTCTTATTCTGGGCAAAGCGCTGTCTGGAGGAGTATTTCCAGTCTCTGCGGTATTGGCCCGTGATGAAATCATGCTGACTATCAAGCCAGGCGAACATGGATCCACCTTTGGGGGTAACCCACTAGCCTGTGCTGTGGCCATCGCTGCACTGGAAGTCATCAAGGATGAAAAGCTAGCGGAGAATGCTCAGCGACTCGGCAAAGTATTCAGGGCTCGAATGCAAAAACTGATAGAAAAGTCAGAATTGGTAACGCTGGTCAGGGGTAAGGGCTTACTTAATGCCATAGTGATAGATGATGAAGAGACGAGCAAAACCGCTTGGAATCTTTGTGTCGCCATGAAAGATAACGGGTTATTAGCCAAGCCCACACATGGCAACATGATCAGATTTGCACCTCCTCTGGTAATTACCGAAGAGCAGATGCATGCCTGCTGTGATATCATAGAAAAAACAATATTAGCTTACACTGCATAAAAAATCATATGAAAGTAGAATCGTACAAAATCAAAGGATGGGATGAAGGCGTCATTGGCGTTCTTATCAAAGAGAATGAAGAATGGGTACTCATCGGAGATATCTCATCAGATTACCACGTAGATGGTTATGCTCTTCTGAGAAAATCGAAGATCAAAAAAAGAAGTACCAAAGACTGGGAAAATCAAGTGGCTTTAGTGCTAAGCTTACAAAAGTATGAGCCGAGTCTCAGAAAGGGCTTCAAGTTTGGAAGTTTGGAATCCATGCTTAAATGGATACAGAAAGAGTATGGCATTTTTGCTTTTCAAGACAAGATAGAAGAGTCTATGGAAGTCGGTACGATGGAAGACATCACTGACAAAGTTTTGGGGCTTAATTTTCTGATGACAGATGGTCGATATGATGATGATTATATCTACGACTACAAAGTAAATCAGATCAGAAAGGTATCATTTGGGACCCATTATCTGAATGCCTTGGACTTGTTGCAGGCGCATCATGCTGAGTAGTATGGTAGAATAAAATCAGAAGCCTCAGGTGCCGGTGTGGTGGCTGGGGCTTTTTTTTGAGTTAATCAATCCAGGCTGGAATTATTTGAATATCATTTCAGGAGTCAGAGCGCAATCAGTAATTAGCTTTAGATGCTGTGGCAAACAAGCTATATGATGTTGCGAATAGGAGGTAATTGAAGGAGTGCAAATCATTCACTGTAATAAAATTAATTAATCAAATACTTTATTTATATAGGAAATAAACCATTGTAATGACAATGGAGGCTCGAAAAATCGAATTGGTTCAATCAATTCTTAGCAAAGACAACCTATGCCTGTTGGATGACTTAAAATCTATGATTGAAGAGCAACAGTCATATGAATTATCTAATGATCATAAGAAAGTCCTAGACCACCGCAGATCAGCTCTTAAGGAAAACCCTGAACTAGAGAGATCATGGGCAGAAGTGAAAGCTGATATAGTAGGTCATTGAAATACGAAGTTTACATTAGGGATGAAGCAGAGATGGATATCAAAGCTGCCATAGACTGGTACGAAACTGAAACAGAAGGACTCGGAAAATCATTTGCTACCAAGTTATCTGATGGCATGGATGTCATAAGAAAATTCCCTATTTGTTTTCTGTAAAATATAGAAATACTAGAATGACCTTTTTTGTCAAGGTTCACTTACGGAATACATTACCTTATTGATGAGCAAAGAATTATTGTATTAGCGGTTTTACATACGAAACGGAAGCCTTGAATTTGACAGTAATCTATAGTCTTGTTATCTTTCCAATGACGATCGTCTTAGTTCATTACTGAAATGTTATGTTGCTCACACTGAATTACTTT